>Ga0206679_10001366_pt1 | contig 20109 bp, 9 predicted proteins | sample M110012015metaG_FD_155464 | JGI IMG/M metagenome (GOLD analysis project Ga0206679, IMG submission 155464) | Ammonia-oxidizing marine archaeal communities from Monterey Bay, California, United States - M1 100m 12015 | ecosystem: Environmental > Aquatic > Marine > Intertidal zone | place: USA... | reverse complement strand
CTAAATCCAAGTCCTACAATTGCTTTTGGTTCAATGGCTTCAGTCACCTCAATTCAATTAGAGTATGATGGTAGTAGTTTTAAAATTACTGTACCTAATGGCAATGCATTAACAGTAAATTCTATTCAGCAGTATTATACTAATATTGATTTTGAGACTATTGAATTTATTTTTGCTCATAACTCAGCATTTGGATTGGTAGATGCTGACACACATTTTGATAATGTTAGTCTTTCAGGTTTAAAGGTTCCTGCTAAGAAAGGGGTGAAAAAGAACGCTTCTTTCTTAAGATCAAATAATAGAAACATTAAAATACCTTTTAAAAAATAATTTATTATGAAAAAAATACATCTTATAACCTTTATACTTAGTGCTTTATTTTTATCTACAAACTCATATAGTCAGGTAAGTAAGGCAAGAACTCAACCTCAAAGTTTCGCAATAGGTAAGAAGATTATAGTTCCTCCTAAACTAGAATGTATAAATTTAAAATTCCAAGAGTCTGATGGTAATAAGAGATTAGATGCAGGAGAAACAGCCACCATTTCATTTGATGTTTTAAATAAAGGTAAAGGCACAGCTAATTCTTTAACTATGACAGTAAAAGAGAAAAATAGCATCACAGGTATAGATGCAATTTATGAGAAAGATATTCAATCAATCTCACCTAAAGGAACGCATCATGTCTCTATTAAGTTAAGTGCCAATATGCAATTGCAAACAGGCGAAACATATTATGAAATACATATTATGGAGGCTAATGGTTTTAATTTAACTGTTAATCCTGTTGCATTTGATTGTTTAGAATTTAAAGCTCCAAACATTCAGATAGTAGCTAATCAGTTTTCATTACCAGAGGGTGAAATATTAAAATTAGGAGAGCAATTTACCCTAACTGTTTTGGTGCAAAATACAGGACAGGGAGATGCTGATGATGTCTTTTTAGGTTTTGACTTTGTACCATCAATTTATCCTATAACAGATTATGAGTTTAATATTAAAAAATTAAAATCAGGAGAGAAAAGAGAATTCATGACTAATTTTATTACAAATAGTGAGCATAAAGGTAATGAGATTTTAATAAAATATGTTTTAAATGAATCTCATGATAAATATGGAGAAGAAAGTACGCTTATTACTCATTTAGACACAAGACTAGAAACAACACAAGCTCTTAGAATTGAAGGTGACGAATTTAATGAAAAGAAGATAGAAATTGGTTTATTAGGATCTATTGTGGATCAAAATATACCCGTCAATAGTAAAGTAGATAATCGTTTTGCTTTAGTTATTGGCAATGAGGATTATGTTTCATATCAATCCGGTTTACAAAACGAGCAAAATGTAGATTATGCAGTAAATGATGCTACTATTTTTAAGCAATATTGCTTAAATACTTTAGGAGTGAAGTCAGAAAACATGTTTTCTATTACGGATGCTACTTCTGGGATTATGAGTAAAGAAATAAAAAAAGTTATAAAACTTACAGAATTAGAAGGTAAGGATGCAGAGCTTATAATCTATTATGCAGGTCACGGGTTTCCTGATGACCAGAAAGTACCACACTTAATACCTGTGGATGTTTCAGGGGGTGACTTAAGTAGAGCAGTTAACTTGCAAGAATTGTATCAAGATTTAGGAAACTTGAAAGCAAATGTTACTGTGTTTTTAGACGCTTGTTTTACTGGTGGAGGAAGGGAGTCAGGGTTATTGGCGTCAAGAGGAGTGAAGGTGAAACCAAAAGAGGGTGCATTAAGTGGGAGCTTAGTTGTTTTCTCAGCAAGTAGTGGTGAGCAATCATCATTACCTTTTAGTAAAGAGAAGCATGGTATATTTACTTATCATTTATTAAAGGCTTTACAAGATACTGAAGGTGATATAAACTATGGTGATTTATATGATGCGATAAAGGTTGAGGTAAATAAGACTTCCATAAGAAATCAGGGTATGGAACAAACTCCAAAAGTAAATACAAGTAATAAAGTAATTAATGATTGGAAAAATTGGAAATTTTAAATTGAAAAAACTTCTACTCATATTACTTTACTTGCCTACGATTGGGTTTGGGCAATGCATTTCAGGAGATTGTAGTAATGAATTTGGTACATATCGTTTTCCAAATGGTGATGTTTATGAAGGAAATTGGAGGGGTGGTTTAATGCATGGAGAGGGAACTTATACTTCAAGTGATGGAGAAATGATAAAAAGTAGTTGGGAGAATGGACTAGAAATTATTGAAGTTGAAATTGAAAAAGAAATTGAGATTGAAGATTATGAACCATATGAAGATTATGAAATAGAAATTGAGGAAGAGGATGATGAAGAATTCTTTATGGTAGTAGAAAATATGCCTGAGTTTCGTTACTATATAATGCAAGATAGTAATACGGTTTTAGAATATGTTGGGGATTATGGAATATTTAAGTATATTAATGATAATGTTAAGTATCCTCTAATTGCTAAAGAATATAACATTCAAGGTAAGGTTTATGTAAACTTCATTGTAGATAAATCAGGTCTTGTAACTAATGTGAAAATTGTGAGAGGGGTTGATAATGATTTGGATGCTGAGGCAAAAAGGTTAATTGAATCAATGCCTAAGTACTATCGTGCAGGAAGAATGAGAGGTGAATTTGTAAGAGTAATGTATACAATACCAATTAATTTCACTCTAAATTAAAAAAAACTTATGCAAAAAATATTTTTTTTAACCCTATTTTTCCCTCTGATGATGTTTGCTCAAACAGAATTGTTTAAAATAGATAACTCCTTACTTTATTTTCCTGAACATGTTCAAGATAGAAGCGGAAATTTACGAGAATTTGATAGCAGTTTATTGTTTTTTGGTAAAACAAAATATATCTTTACATTAAGGAACGGAGATAAATTCCATGGGAGTTGGGAAGATGGAATGAGAAATGGTTATGGTTCTTATACTTTTACTAATGGAGATGTATTGAAAGGTGAATGGAGTGATAACAGAATACATGGGATAGGTGAATATACTTGGTATAATGGTGATAAATATGTAGGAGAATGGATGAATAATCAGATAAATGGACAAGGAATTAAAACCTACACAGCTGGTGGGATAAAAAAATATGAAGGTGAATGGAAAGATAATATTTGGCATGGTAACGGAGTTGTATCTTATGAATCAGGAGAGATTAAAAAAGGAAAATGGAAAAATAATATTATGGTGGGTGAATGGGAAGAAATACCATCTGTTAGTAGTCCAGCTATACTTACTGTAAATGAACTTCAATTTAAAGATGCTAATAATAATGACCTTTTAGAAGCAAATGAAACTGCAAGTTTGAGTTTTAAATTGAAAAATATTGGTAAAGGTACAGCTTATGCTATTGTCATAGATATTAAAGAAAATAGAAGTGTAAATGGCTTAGAGTTTGTAAAAGAATTTCAGATTAAATCATTGAGATATAATGATGATGAAATAATTACGATACCTATTACTGCAACAAATAATTTAAGTTCAGGTAAAGCGTCTTTTACTATTGAAATTTCTGAAGGTAATGGTTTTGATGCAAACCCAATTGATGTTTCCTTTGATACTCAAGAATTCCAAGCCCCTAATATTGAAGTTGTAGATTATCAGTTTTCAAGTGAAGAAGGAATTATTCGGTCAATGTTAGAAGTGAATCTTCAATTTGTAGTTCAAAATACGGGTAAGGGTGTAGCAGAAGATATTAGCCTTATAATGAAAATTCCAAATGATGTTTTTGCTGCAGATGAAGTTGATTACAAGGTTCCAGTTCTAAAACCTGGAGAAAAAAGAATTTTAAACTTTAGTTTTTTTACAAATAAAAGGTTCAGAAGTGATGTGTTAGAAGTGATAGCGGATATTTCAGAAAAGTATAATAAGTATTCAAATGATTTGACTATGTCTGTGAAAATGGAGCAGGAGATTAGTACATCAATTAAATTAAATGTTGATTCAGATTATAATCAAGAAATTGAAGAGATAAAACGATTTAGCCTCACCTCTCATGTTGATAAAAATATACCTACTAATAGTAAAGTAAATAATCGTTTTGCTCTTGTAATAGGTAATGAGGACTACACTTCTCATCAAATGGGCTTAAAAAGTGAGCAGAATGTTGATTATGCAGTAAATGATGCTAGAGTTTTTAAAGAATATGCTTTAAAAACAATGGGTGTTAAGAAGGAAAACTTAATTTTTCTTCAAAATGCTACTTCAGGTAATATGAGTCGGGAGTTAAATAGAATTATTGCACTTACTAAATTAGAAGATGAAAATGCGGAATTGATTATTTACTATGCAGGTCATGGTTATCCTGATGAATCAACAAAAGCCCCTTATTTGATTCCTGTAGATGTCTCAGGAGCGGACTTAAGTAGAGCAATTAACTTACAAGAATTATATCAAGATTTAGGAAACTTGAAAGCAAATGTCACTGTGTTTTTAGATGCTTGTTTTACTGGAGGAGGTAGGGAATCAGGGTTAATGGCTTCAAGAGGAGTAAAAGTCAAGCCAAAAGAGGGAGCATTAAGTGGTAACTTAGTTGTTTTCTCAGCAAGTAGTGGTGAGCAGTCATCATTGCCTTTTCATAAAGAGAAGCATGGTATATTTACTTATCATTTGTTAAGAGTACTACAAGATGCTGAAGGTGATATAAACTATGGTGACTTATATGATGCGATAAATGTTGAGGTAAATAAGACTTCCATAAGAAATCAAAGCATGCATCAAACCCCAAAAATAAACACAAGTCAGAAGGTTATTAATGACTGGAGAAATTGGAAATTTTAAGATGAAGAAACTAATACTGATATTACTTTGTTTGCCAATGATTGGGTTTGGGCAAGAATTAAAAAGTACAGATGACTTAACATTTGAAGAATATAAGAAACAAGAACAGCAAAAATATTCTGATTTTGAAAAGCAAATGATTTCAGAATTAAATAATTATATTGTATTTGAAGAGGAGTGGAATATTATTACAATTTCCAAAAAAGGAAATATTAAAGAGGTTATTGTTAATGCAAATGCAAATATTCAAACAAATTCTAAGCAGGAGATAGTTATCTCAAAAGAGATAGTAGCGAAAAAAGCAAATGATATTTTAGAGCAATACAAAGCTAAAAGGTGGAGTAGGGAGGAGTTTGTATTGCCTGAACTTAATAATGCTGATTTATCTGATGAAGCGGATGTTTATAGAAAAATAATTACAGCTACAAAGAAGTATAATAAATGGCTTAAAAAATTGGCTAAGGAGGTCGGGATTGAAAAGAAAGTATCTTGCCATATTGCTCGTCATTCTTTTGGGAATATTTCTGGTGATAAAATTCCTGTTCAGATGTTACAGAAGTTATATCGCCATAGTGATATTACTACTACAATAAATTATCAGCAGTCCTTTATTAATAAAGATACGGATGATGCTTTAGCATTAGTTATTGGTGATGATTAGATTTTGAATGTCAGACAAGAAAATCGTGAAAAGTTATAATTGCTACTTTAAAAATAAATCAATTAAAATCATTAATCGGCTCATATTTTATGTAATTTTGAGCCGAATAAGAAAAGTAATCGGCTCATGAAATATAATTGGGAACAAAAAGACTGGAGAAAATTCACCTATAATAAAGATGTTATAGAGGCGTATATAACTATTTTTTCTGAAAAGTTAGGAATTGCAAAAGGAGGTTTATCTTTTTTAGATGCTAAACAACATAAAGATACATTAGTTGATATATTGGTTGCAGAGGCAATAAAAACATCAGAGATTGAGGGAGAGTTTTTGAGTAGAAAGGATGTGGTGTCCTCAATAAAGAAAAATATAGGTATACCCATTAACAGTGCTACAGTAAGAGATATTAGAGCTAAGGGAATAGCTGAAATGGTATCAGTAGTTCATAAGGATTATGAGTCATTACTAACAGAAGAAATGTTATTTGATTGGCATAAGCTGATGTTTCAAAAAAATGCAATAGTTAATTCAGGTTGTTGGAGGGTTCATGAAGAATCAATGCAAGTTGTTTCTGGAAGAGTTGGAAAAGAAGTTATTCATTTTGTAGCTCCACCTTCCTCTGATGTGCCAAAGGAAATGAGGTTATTTATTAAATGGTTTAATGATACCGCTCCAGGAGGAAAAAAAGAAATAAAGTTTGCAGCTTTAAGATCGGCAATAGCTCATTTATATTTTGAGAGTATTCATCCTTTTGAAGATGGGAATGGGAGGGTTGGAAGATCGATAGCTGAAAAGGCCTTATTGCAGACTGTGGGTCATCCATTGCTTTTAAGCTTGTCAGTATCTATTGAAAAAGATAAAAGTAAATATTACGAATCGCTTAGAATTGGTAGTAAAAGTAATGAGATTACAGAATGGGTTAAATACTTTATTGAAACCATTTTAGATTCGTTTGATAATGCTGAGAAACTCATCAATTTCACCTTACAGAAAACACGTTTGTTTGACAAATATAAAGATGTTTTAACTAAAAATCAATTTTTAGTTTTGAAGAAAATGTTAAGCAAAGGAATGGATGGATATGTTGGCGGAATGACCGCTAAAAAGTATATGAAAATTACTAAAGTTTCAAAATCCACTGCTACCAGAGAAATGGGGAAATTAAAAGATTTAGGAATCTTTAAAATTGTTGGTGAAGGGAGGAGTACTTCTTATCTTGTAAATTTCAATTAAACCTTAACTTAAGAGTTTAGCGATATTAGTGTGTGGTAATTCTCGTGCAAATACTCGGTATATTTCGGTTGTAAAAAACACGCATGTTTTTACAGTAATAGTCGTGGAGTATTTATTGCTGATTATGTGTGTAGTTGCCGCTAAAACAATGATTATTTTAAAATGCAATTTTATATTTCGATACAAAATTTGTTATTTTAAAAGATAATTTTATCTAGTAATTAGCTTAAGATATCTTCTTTAACTACTAATTACGGTTATTTACAATTAATAACAATTGTAAACTTATAGTTACTTTTTACTAGTATTTACTACAGTTTTTAAAGCGTTAAAAGATTGTATTATACTTTGAATATTTTATGTATTTAAAAGGAATATATAAAATTATTCCACTTTTGGATAAAGCCTTACGGCTAGACGATTGTCATTGTAAAATAATTGAAATCGATTGAAGTTTTATTATTGCGAAATGTAGTATATACTTATGTTTCTGTTACTGAGTAGTTTATCATTTATTCTTGTAAGGGAAATGCGGATTGTTCTTTTAATTTAGTTTTCGTATTATTAGCCCTATAAAATAATGTGCATGAAAAAATATATACTCTTACTTTCTATTCTTCCAATATTTAGTTTTGCTCAACAATGCGATACTATTTACCCTGTACAATATGCTGACACAATAATCTATTGTATAACTAATGCTAGTTGCCATGATACTTGTGATGGTAGAATTGCTATTGAAGTTATTGGGAATAATCAGCCCTATTCTTTTGAGTGGAATAATAGTAATATTTCTACTGCAGGAGATAATTCAAGAGATAGTTTATGTGCAAGTAGCCATTTAGTAACAATAACTGATGTTAATGGGAATTTAGTTGATAACTCTCAGATTTCAACTGTTGAAGACCCACCAAATTTCTCAGTCTTTGAAATTTTAACTAATCCAACATGTTTTAATTATGCAGATGGTAGTATAGCTTTAAACATTGGCGGAGCAACACCTCCATATACTTATCTGTGGAATAATGGAATAAGTTCACTTAATAGGGATAGTTTAGATAGTGGTGTTTATATGTTAACCACAATGGATGCAAATAATTGTATAAGAATAGATACTTTTAGTTTGTCTAACCCAAATGAAGTGAATTCTACTACAATTAGTGATACACTAAGTTGTATAGGGTTATGTGATGGTACTGGAATAGTTATTCCTTCTAATGGAGTTGCTCCTTATACTTATTTTTGGGATGATGGGCAAGCAAATGATACTGCAACTAATCTTTGTTATGGAATTAATACTGTTTTTATTACTGATGCAAATGGATGTTTAGATACAAATGAAGTTGATATTGCTAATCCTGATACTCTTCAGTTAAGTAATATTAATATAGATAGTGCTTGTTATCAAATTTGTGATGGACAGCTATCTGTAACTATTGAAGGAGGTCAATCTCCATATTCTACTTCATGGAATTTTAATGGTACTGAGTTTAATAATACGGATACAATCACAGATAATGATTTATGCCCAGGTAATTATCAATTAATTTATACTGATGCAAATAATTGTTCTGATACTGCTTTAATTCCTCTAATTGAAAGAGATTCCTTTATTGTAGAAGGTTGGGTTATTGATGATAGTTGTTATAATAGTTGTACTGGTCAGATTACGGTTCAATTACTAAATCAGGAAAATCCTCCATTTATTTATAGTTGGAATAATGGGGGTAATGATACTGTTATCTCTAATCTCTGTTCAGATACATTTGAGTTAGTTATAATTGATGATAGATTATGTAGAGATACTCTTAGTTTTTATGTTGAGCCAGGAGATTCAATGTATTTTGAAGATGTAGAAGTAACCCATAATAGTTGTTATGGAGATACTGTTGGTGCGATTTCCTTAATTAACTTTAATGGAGGAGTTCTCCCTTTAGAATATTTATGGTCTAATAGTGAAATAACATCTGGTATTAATTCTCTTTCGGCTGCTCTGTTTAATGTTACAGTAACTGATGCAAATGGGTGTAGTTTAGATTCATCAAATATTGAGGTTTCTCAGCCAGATTCACTTTTTATTACTCCAAGTTCAGAAGATGTTTTATGTTCTGGTGGACAAGATGGACTAATTGATTTAGATATATTTGGAGGAATTGAACCTTATTTTATTTCTTGGAATAATCAGATTCCAGATTCAACTTTAATAGATACAGTCTCTGCTGGGGAGTATGTTTATACTCTTTTAGATTCAAATGCTTGTGTTGTATCAGATACAATATTGATTAATGAACCAGATGAATTAATTATTACTGATAGTTTAATTAATATTCTTTGTCATGGTGAAAATACAGGCGAAATTCATTTAGCTATTACGGGAGGAACATCTCCATATTTATACTCTATTGATGGTGGGGTAACATTCCAATCTCAGAGTTATTTTGATAATTTAACTGCAGGTAGTTATTCAATAGTAATTAAAGATGTAAATGATTGTATTCTCACTTCACCTTTATATAATATTATTGAGCCATTAACATCACTTGCTGCTAGTTTAGCATCTCCTAATTTATTATGTTTTTCAGATACAGGAACAATTGTATTATCTGTAAATGGTGGAACTCCTAATTATTCAATTCTATGGAGTAATGGTATGATTTCTAATAATTTACTCGGAATAGGTGCTGGCAATTATTCAGTGATAATTTTAGACGAAAATAATTGTGAGGTTATTGAAAGCATTAATGTATCTGAACCCAATGAGATAAATGTTAATACAGTTATAACTGATTTATTATGCTTTGAAGATGGTGGTGGAGCAATTAATGTGACTACAAGTGGAGGGATTACTCCTTATGTATTATCATGGTCAAATGGTGAAACTACATCATATATTAATGGGTTAGATGCTGATACATATACATTAAATTTAACAGATGATAATGGCTGTACAGACAGTTATAGCTTTGATGTTGAGCAACCAGAATTACTCGAACTAACTTCAATTGTGTCTCATGTTGAATGTTTTGGAGAAAGTAATGGTCAAATTGACATTACTGTTACTGGAGGAACATCACCATATAATTTTGATTGGTCTAATTTAACATCAAATGAAGATTTGCAAAATATACCTGTAGGTTCTTATGATGTAACTGTAACTGATGTAAATAGCTGTTTAATTCCACTTACAACTATAGTAGTGAATGAACCTACTGAAATTACCTATACAATTACCACAATTGATTTAGTATGTAATAATGTAGATGAAGGTGAGATTTCTATCTCAGTTTCTGGGGGTACTCAAGCTTATAGTTATTCTATTGACGGAGGGGCTACTTATCAGAGCTCAAATAATTTCTATAATTTACAATCTAATAATTATGATATAGTTATTCAAGATGCAAGTTTATGTCAAAAGCAAGAAACAGTTACACTAAATCAACCTATTGGGTACTCTACTTCTATTATCATTACTGATGTAGAAGGCTGTAATGGCGAGTCAACTGGGGTGATTGATTTTACATTAAGTGGAAATACGCCACCTTATGCATATAATTGGTCGAATAATGAATCTTCATCTTCAATATATAATCTTACTGCTGGAAATTATGATGTAATAGTTAGTGATGCTAATAATTGTGAAATGACTTATTCTTACTTTGTTGCTGAACCAGAAGCTATTTCTTTAGATTATGACATTCAGCTTGCTAGTTGTGAAGAAAAAAATGATGGTGCAATTACAACAATGGTAATTGGCGGAACAGCACCTTATTATTATCAGTGGGGCACAGGAGAAACTACTTCTGATATCTTTTATTTATCTAAAGGCCAGTATTCGTTAAGTGTTTCAGATTCCAAAGGATGTACACTGCCAATTGAATATTTTGATGTTAGTTTTGATGGTTTAAATGGGTGTGTTGAAATTCCGTCAGGATTTACTCCAAATAATGATAATATTCATGATGAGTGGGTAATATACGGTTTGAGTGATTTTCCTGATGTAGTTGTTAAAGTTTATAATAGGTGGGGGCAGGAGATATATAGTTCTAAAGGATACTATAAGCCTTGGGATGGGAAGTTTAAAGGAGTTGATTTGCCTACAGCAGCATATTATTATGTAATAGAATTAAATGAGTCAGATAAAGTGTTTAACGGAACAGTAACAATTAAAAGATAATGAGAAAAATAATTTTAATACTCCTTATAGTCTCAGCATCAACTTTTAGCTATGGGCAACAATTACCACATTACTCATTATATATGTTAAATGAGGTAGTGATTAATCCAGCAGCCTTGAGTAAAGAAAAAGATAATAAGTTAACTTTAATGCTTAGGGACCAGTGGAGTAGTTTTGAAGGTGCACCAACTACTCAATCAATATCTTATAACCACTTAAATCATCATAAGTATAAAAAAGGTATAAGTATTGTAAATGATGTGACTGGACCTATTTCAAATATAAATGCAACTATATCTAGTGCATATTTAATTTCAGTTAAAGAAAGGAATAAACTTTCTTTAGGAGCTTCTGCAACTTTTATGCAGTATAAAATTGATAACTCTCAAATTACTCTAGAAGATGATGGGGTTTTTGACCCAACTCTATATGGTGGGGTAGATAAAGCAAATGGAAGTAGTTTGGCAATTGGGGCATATTATTATAACTCTGATTATTTTATCGGCTTATCAGTACCTAATATTATTGGTAGCTCTTTAAATGTTAGTAATAATAGCAATGCTAATAAACTTGAGAATCATTACTATCTTAATGGAGGTGCTAATATAAATTTAGCAAATAATAATAAAATAATCCCTTCAGTTATGATTAAGAAAGTTGGTGCTTTACCTGCTCAGATTGATTTTAATTTAAGAGGCGTGTATAATGATTTATTATGGGCAGGGATATCTTATCGTACTAGAGATGCATTTGTTGCATTATTTGGTGTTGATTATGGACAATCAAGTTTTGGTTATAGTTATGATATTACTACCTCAAGTATAAGGGTTCCTTCTGCTGGCACACATGGGCTTTTGTATTCTTACAGGTTTAAGTCAAAACAAAGAGATAGAGATGGTGATGGGGTTTTAGATGAAGTGGATGATTGCCCTAAAATACCTGGATTACTAGCTTTAAATGGTTGTCCAGATAAGGATGAAGATGGTATAAAAGATAATGAAGATGAGTGTCCTGATGAGTTTGGATTGAAAATTCATAATGGTTGTCCTGATAAGGATGGTGATGGAATTGTGGATAAAAAGGATGAGTGTCCTGAAGTGCCAGGATTAGCAATATTTAAAGGTTGTCCTGATACAGATGGAGATGGGTTACAAGATAAATATGATGATTGTCCAAAAGAAAGAGGGCCGATTATAAATCATGGTTGCCCAAAAGGAGCTTCAAATGTTGATACTGTTTATATTACGGTTACTGATACTGTTTATATTACAATTAATAATCAGTCAGAATTAAAACAAGCATTTAAAGATGTGAAGTTTGAATCGGATAAATATATTTTAACATCTCCTTCTAAATTAGTTTTAAATGAAGTGTCTAATTTTATGGGTAAAAATGATTTAGATATATATATGATAGGTCATACTGACTCTCAAGCTCCAGAAGATTATAATCTTGAACTTTCAAAAAATAGAGTTATTGCTGTAAAAGAATACCTTTCAGATAAAGGAATTTCAAATTCAAGAATGAAGATTGATTGGAAAGGTGAGACTGAACCAATTGCTCCAAATAATACTGAAAATGGAAGGGAGAAAAATAGAAGAGTTGAACTAATAATATTAAAAAATGAATAGTATCAGATTTTGTGCAATTTTTGTGTTTGGTCTTTTGATTTCATCATGTAGTATTTCAAAAAAATCATTAATAACTGAATTGGAAGAGTCGAAAAAAAAGAATGAGGTACTTAATGTAGAAAATCAAAAACTGTTAAATAAGATTAATAACCTTGAGATAACTTTAAAAGATTCCAAACAAAAGAATGAGACAATAGTTATTATAAACCCTACAATTGATATTCCTAATAAACCCACTCAAATTGTATCACAGTTAAAGGATTTTGAAAAAGTAATAAGTAGTAACCATTCTTTATCAACAAAATTTAACAGTTTTAAAAAAGGAGGAATTGAGAAGTATATAAATGTTTCATCTTCTGAAATGGAAAAGGTTATTCTAGAAGCTAAAACATATTTAGGAACTAGACATGTAATGGGTGGATTAAGTCATAGTGGTATAGATTGTTCTGGCTTGCTATATGTTTCATTTCAGAAAAATGGAATAAAAGGTGTGCCGAGAATTGCACAAGATTTTGCACGTTTAGGTAATATAATGATAAATGTAAATAAATTAAGAAAAGGAGATTTAATTTTCTTTACTAATACATATAGAACTTCTAAATTAGTAACTCATGCAGGAATTTGTATTGGTAATGGTGAGTTTATTCACACATCATCAAGCAAAGGAGTTATGATTAGTAAAATAAATGACCCTTACTACTGGAGAGATAAGTTTTTATTTGGAACTAGAATTGTAAATTAATTACCAATTCCATCTATTCTTTTTATGCTTCATGCCATACCCCTTACGGTTAAGCATTACATTTTGCCACTTTCTATTGTTTCCCCATTTTCCTTGAGCAGGACACATTCTTTGTTTGCTTTTAAAATAATAAACATTTAAAGCAATTTCATTTGTAGAAACTGTATTAATATTGTTTAGTCTTGAGATATTGTAATCGTAACTATAACTTAATTCCATTCCTAAATTATTTCCAATTCCCATTCTTATCCTAATCATTGGTATAATTGATTCACTCATTAATGACGCTTTTTCCGAGTGTTCTTTTATCATTCTTGAAACCCTATAAAATACTCCTCCTTCTAGCTGAATACTATTTGCTAAAGACAATGATAATCCGACATCATCTTTCTGTATAGCATTGCTACCTTGTATTGTGTGTTTATATGAAACTTTCCAAAAATTAAAAGCTTGAGTAACTACATCATTAAATCCACTTATAAATTGACCATGAAAAGTAAATTTTTGAGGTATTCTAGATACATTACTTTGGTCGTTATAAAAGGACTGAATAGGAGGGTATAGATGATGCCATGCAAAGCCGATAAATGAGGTATTACTTGATTTTTTATTTAGATTAGAATGTTTTGTTATGATAAAGCCAAATGATGGATCAAGGAAAGATTTTTGACTATAAATTGCAGGAAGTTCAACATTTGAAGGAATTACATTATCATTATAATCATTTATTTGGTCAGAAAAAACAAGTTGATTCCAGTCCAGACTATTAAATCTTAATGTATTTTGTAAGCCCATACTAATATACATATTCTTAGGTAATTGAAAGTGAAAGGTCCAAGGAACAATCCCGATGTTATAGGATTTAAATACCTTATTTGCTCTGTCTTCTATAAAATAAATTCCTCCAGTCCAATTAATTTCACCTCCAGATATTCTTCTTTTCTTTAGGTTTTTACTTAAGTTAAACTCAATTATATTTGAGTTAAATTTTTCTACAATTCCAACCCATTGATTTCGTCTAGCGGTTAAAATTCTTAAGTCCTGTTCGAAACCAGCAAGAGCTGGGTTCATGTATAACATATTAAGGTCAAATTGCGAAAATGAAATATCCTGCCCTTTAAGTAAAGTAGATATTAATAGGAAAGATATGAGTAATAGTTTCTTCATCTTATCTAATTAAATAAATGGGCCCAGTTGGTTTTCCATTAATACCAGGCCATATACTATCATCAGAAAATTTAGCATATATTTTCCAGACATAAGTGCCTTGAGGTAGGGGTCTATCATCTAAAGTATTTCCTTTCCAGGGGTGTATTGGTTTTCCATCAAGTTTAGTTATAGCTGAAGTTTCCCAGACTAAATTACCCCAGGTGTCAAATATTTCAAGGTGATATGCTTTTAAAGATTTACCCTTTGGTAAAAAATATGCTGGCTCCCCAGAATTACCGTTTGGTGCTAATGCATTAGGCACATATAAACCTTTAAAATAATCAACATATAAACCAGGGTTAATGCAGAATGTATCAGAACATTGGAATTGACTCTCTTTATCTATTAGAATTAAACATACATCATATAAAATTGGTTCAGGGCCACCTTGAAAAGTTGAATTAGATTGATATTGATAATTAATTAAATCTGGAGTAGGTAATTTATTCCAAATAGAATCATTATTGGTAGCCCAGATATAATCAAATTCAGTAGGGGATGCAGTTGTTCCACTTGATGTCTTAGAGTTTTGGCCGTTAAATAAATACTTTCCAGGGCCAATATTTAGAATTGGTGTGGTAATTTCTGCTTTAGGAGTTGGATAAATAGTAAGAGAGTCTGTTAACTCTAAATAATCAGAACACCCAAAATCTGTTTCAATATATAAAGTGGGTATAAAATTACTTATTTGACCATTTAATGTATTATATAGGATAGAAGGTAATTCGAATGGAGATGTTTCTCCGTTCCCAAATACCCAGTTATATGTGGTGATTTCTGATATTCCTCCATTATAGAGACTATCAAATTTAATATATGAATTATTGATAAAATTAACCTCTAACTCCTCACATCCGTCATAGATATCTGGTGTGAAATTAGCAATAGGTGAGGGGTAGATATGAAGGTAATCGACTATTGAATCATAACAACCATTATTGTTTTCAATAACTTGTAAGAAAGAATAAATTCCAGGGTAATCAAATTGATAACTGAAGTTATGTGTGTTAGTAATTGGGTAATTGGTGTTATGTGGGTCATTAATATAATAAGACCAATTATGTACATTAGATGGGTTGCTAAAGAAAGTAAACTCTACATCTGTGCCGCACTGATTATTTGTCCAATTTGTATCAGGATCTATTTTAGGCATAACTAATATTTCAACATCTTCATTATATGTGTTTTTACAATGTTGATTATTGTAATCACTTATAAATGTAGTTTCAATATTTAATGATAAGTTGTAAACTCCTGGCAAATAAGAATTATTGAAAAAGAAACTATCCGTAGAATAATCTAGATAATTACCGTTAAATATCCAAACTGTATCTCCATACCAAGGTCCATCATTAAATACCCAATTAACACCAGGGATTATAGAAGTATTGATAAATATCTCATCAATTCCTTCACAAATATCTGGGGCAATAAATTGTATTTCCGGTATAGGGTGTATTTCTGACATCTTAGTAATAGTATCTCTGCAGAGTAAACTATCTTCAACAATGAGTATAGAAGATACATATCCCCCTTCATTTGAAGGGGTAGAGTTAAATAAGTAAGATGGGTTTCTTGAAGATGAGTTTGTTATGTTTTGATAAGCACCATTTCCTATCATATTCCAATAATAATTCAATATTCCAGCATCAGCAATCATAGTTGTATTTGTGAATTCAGTTGGTTGACTATGACATACATTTGTCACATTAAAATTAGCTGTTGGATTTTCATGTACAGTAATAGGTTTAGTAATTGTATCGTAACAGTTATTAATATCGCCAGCTATAAATGTGATGTTCTGTGGATTAAAGATTGTATTATATTTTATTTCCTGACTCGAAAGTACTGAAGTTGGTGGACTTGAGTTTATTCCAAAATCCCATACCCAACTATTAATAGTAGTAGGAATTCCTATAGCTTGACTTATTAATTGAATTGGGGTATTTTTACATCTAATATTACTAATTGAAAAGTCAGCAATTGGATTACACCAAATATATGGCATTATTGAGTCAGTATCTATACATCCTGCATTATTAGTAACTGTTAGATAGATATAGTTTTGTTGCCCACATGTGTCAAAGTCATATTTAGTGTTGCACATGTTTGGTGTAAAACCGTTTTCATAAGAACCATCAATTAATGACCAATTACATAATGATAAACTATCTGTCCCACCTGATAAAGATATACTATTTAGAGTAGTAGGGAAGTTCTGACAGACTGTATCAGTAGTTATTATTGAAACTGGGTTACAATGAACTGTTATAAGTTTAGTTTCTGTAGAGGAACAAGCAGGGGATTGACTATCTGTAACTGTTAGGCTTACTGGAAAAGTATTATTACCACATGAATCATACATGATGGAAAGAGTATCACTTGTTGAATTAGAAAGATGGGAATAAGAATCAAAATTCCAATACCTGTTTGTTAATGTTGTTGTGCTGTTAAATTGATAATCAGGTAATGAATTGTCATTAAAATAAGTGCTATCTCCTTGACAACTATTCATAGAATAATTAAAATTAGGTATGGGGGTACAGTTTACTATTGCTATTGAAGAGTCAATGTCAGTGCAATAGTTTTCGTCTGTAACAGATAGAGTGACAATATAGTTGTTATTACATAAAGAGTATAAATTTATTGATGAAGAGTCAGTACTGTAATTAAAATCACCATAATCCCAATAGAAACTTGTTAAGGGAACATCCCCAATGATGGAGGAGTTTGTAAAGTAGGTGCTATTTCCTTGGCACACAGGAGTTACATTGTTTATTATAGCTGTTGGATTACAATGTACATCAACATAAATTGTAGTGTCGTTTATGCAGCCTAAAACATCAGTGACTTTAAGGTTTACCAATCTATTTGTCCCACAACTGTCAAATAAATAACAAGGGTTTTGAACAGTTTGATTTGAAGATTGATAACTACCACCAACAATAGTCCAATCCCATTGGTTTATATTATTACTACCTTCACTAGATGTATCTGTAAAGCACATTACTGTTCCATTACAAACTGTAGTGTCCCAAATAAATCCTGAACTTGGAGGGCAAGCAACAGTCAGAGGAAGAGTGATGCTATCTTGACAAAGATTGTTGTCAGTAATTATTAATTTTGAAGAAAATGCTCCGCAAGAGTTAAATGTATATTCTGGGTTTGTATTCGTAGAGTATGAGTTCAAGTTATCATAAAAAACCCAACTATATGGAGATGACAATAGATTTGCATCTGCTCCTGGATTAGAAAGATTGATGAAAGCAGATTTATCTCCAAAGCAAGAATCTGCAACAGTAAAATTAGGCTCTGGTAAATCCCAAATATATACATTAAGAGTAATTACATCTGAACATGTATCATTTGGCAGGTATTTATAAGTAGTTAAAGTTACAGGGTATATTCCATTTGAAGGGAATGTATATGAACTAGATATCCCATAATTATCAATAATTCCATCATTATTAAAGTCCCATTCCCATAAATCTGTTCCAGAAGAACTAAATGAACCGTTGACTACTGTAGCGTTCCCAAAACAAACAGTATCCCAACTAAAACTTGCGGTATTTCCAGGTATTAAGTTTATTGTATCAATGAAAACATCCGTACAACCATTGTCATCTTCTAAAATTAGACTAACAATCTTATTTCCTGGGCTTCCAAATAAATGATTTCTTGAATCTGAAATAAATGGTCCTTCAATAGTTCCATTAAAGTTCCATGTCCAATTTATTATATTACCAGAACCATTTTGACTATTTGTAGGTATGTCAGCAATAAATCTTGTAGAATCTAATCCAAAACAGGAGGAGTCAGGTAACACAGTAAACCCAGCAGTTGGCAAATCAAAAACAATTATTTGACATGAATCTACATCATAACATCCGTAATTTGACCATGTTTCTAATTTAATCCAATATAAACCAGGAGAGTTAAAGGAATAAGTTAAATCCCAAGGGCTTGATATATTTACTCCATCTATATTCCATTGCCAATTTACAATTTGCTGGTTTGGCATATTTTGAATAGAATTATTAATAGTAGAATTATTAATAAATGTAACTGTATCAAATAAACAAACATTGTTGCAATTTAATATAATCTCTGGTTTCGGATAAACAATAATAGTATCTAGCCAGTTTACTGTTGTGTCTTTAAATGTTGGACCTGTAGGCCCTCCTATTGGACCAGCTGATATTTCATGTAGAATTAAATATACTCCTGGTGCAGTATAGTCCCAACAAATAGTATCAAATTGATTATATGGAATTGATAGGTCTGGACTACTTAAAAAAGGGTAGTTAGGGATTAGATTTGGATTGTAATCAAACCACCAGTTTACTGTTGCATTTGGAAATCCAGGAGAGGAGAGTTCCCATAGTTGGACTCCACATGAATCATCATAGCATGGGTAGTTTTTAATTACTTGAAAATTAGAACTTATCTGATTTGGGATTATATCTATTGTACAACAATAAGTAGTTGAATCACATTGGTTATATCCTGTTAAGCAGATATTAAACGACCCAACACCACCATATGAATTAGAGAAATCTTGCCAAACAGGCATTCCTCCACTTAAATCAGGATATATCATTCCTGAGTTTGTTCCATCCCCCCATCTGATAATTACAGAATCAGTATTTAATGTGTCTATAAAGTTATTAAAGGTTAAATTTATAGGACTTCCAACAGGAAGTGGAGTTATATCACAAATAGGGTTTGTCACAAAGAATACTTGGGGAGTTGGTTTTATTACAATTGAATCCATATAAGTAGAATCCCCACAACAATTACTAACTGTAAGTGATATGTAGTAAGTTATAGGACCTACTCCTTGAGTAAGAATTGGAAAAGTAGGAAGAGCGTTTGTTGTTAATGAATCATACCAATGTATTGTTCCAGTAATGTCTGTTATTTCCCAATAATAATCTAAAATATATCCCGTACTTAAATTACTATTTACATATAAAGTTGTATCATTTACACATAAGGTATCTTTTATGTCAAATAATGAAACTGGCATATCAACTACTTGTACAGTATTTGAAATGGAATCTAAACATCCATATTGAGATTTAACGATATGTTTAATAGTATAAAGCCCAGAAACAAATGTAGTAAGAAAAGGAGATGTGTAAATAGATGAATCTGCAAATATATTGTCTATGTACCAATATTCATTAGTTAGATTACCCCCTAATACATCAATATAAGAATTATCAATGAATGTAATGATTTCATTAGCACATAACGAATCAGGATAGCAAGTATATAAAGTGTCAAAACCTACAGTAGGGTTTGGCCAGATGGTAATCGTATTTGTATCTATATCTTGACATCCGTTATAATCTGTAATTATTAAAGTTACATCCCATTGTCCCCAAGTTGTGTAAATGTAAGGATTCGGGTTTTGTAAAGTTGAAATATCATTTATTGAAAGTGTATCTCCAAAATCCCACTGCCAGTTTGTAATTGATACATTTGTCGAATCTGAATCGTCTGTAAATATAGATTCAATACTATCACATACATTATTAGTAATTAAATTTGCTTGTGGTATTGGGAATACAGTAATAGTATTTGAGAGTAAAGTACTATCACATCCTGTAGAAGGGTCTCCTACAATTAGTTCTATTGTATATGTAACATCTGTAGTGTTAG
>Ga0206679_10001359_pt1 | contig 20154 bp, 16 predicted proteins | sample M110012015metaG_FD_155464 | JGI IMG/M metagenome (GOLD analysis project Ga0206679, IMG submission 155464) | Ammonia-oxidizing marine archaeal communities from Monterey Bay, California, United States - M1 100m 12015 | ecosystem: Environmental > Aquatic > Marine > Intertidal zone | place: USA... | reverse complement strand
ATACTTCCCAGATGTTACTTTGATGAGAAGCGCTGCGCTGATGGTATTCGAGCTCTGAGTTATTACCGATGCGAGTATGACGAGGACAAACGAGTTTATAAAGATCGCCCGCTTCACGATTGGAGCTCACATGGAGCTGATGCGTTCCGATACTTTGCTGTTGCCTGGATCGACAAACGTCATGAAGGCATGACAGGTCCAGCTGTACTCAAGCAAGATTGGAAGGTCTTTTGAGTTGGCTCAAGTATTCCCTCATCGACGAGTGGAAGTTTGATATAGCTGAATGGTATGTGATCTTTGAACATGGTGATATGCCCTGGAAACTTTCCAAATTATTAAAACCAGGGTTCCGTCATGTATGGGCAGTTCGTTGGGATGGCTTCAATTGGATCCGCTTTAATCCAAGGCTTGGAGGGACAGATATTGAGGTATTAGCATTTGGTCCAAAAGATAATATACAAAATGTAGTCAAAGATACTGATTGTAGTGTTATAATCCACGTTAATATTCGGCGCGATAATTCCAAGATCCGGAATCCGTACCCAACATTATGTACGTGTGTTGAACAAATGAAGGCATTATTAGGTATTGGAGGGATCAGAACATGGTGGATTTATAGGCCGTACCAATTGTATAAATGTTTAATAAAGGAGCACCATGGGCAGACGATACAGAGAACCACCTAAACCACCAGCAGTAACAAAAGCTGAAGCCAGACAAGAGAAAGAAGATGCCAAGCTAGATAAACAGATTGAAGCAAGAGAAGATGCTCGTAAACGTAAGAAGCGTGGTCGTGCGAGTTTGATCTCGACGGATGAAAGAGGTATTACTGACACACTAGGCGGTTAACATGGCTAAGTTTAATATTCCCAAAGAACTGGGAACAGTTAAAGAACTACTCGCAAGATATAAAGCTGCAATGAGTCGTAAGGATCCCTGGATTAATCATCTAAGAGAATGCTACGATTATGCTCTGCCGCAGCGTGAGAACTTTTCCCTTCACACTCCAGGTCAAAAGAAGAACGTCGACATCTATGATTCAACAGCAGTCATGGGTGTTCAGAAGTTTGCTTCAAGACTTCAAGCTACTCTAATTCCACCCTGGCGCCAATGGACCAAACTGGTTGTTGGATCTGAGATCGTTGAAGATGAAGATGAAGTCCAGGAATATTTAGATGAAGCCAACGATATTCTATTTGATCATATCAATCATTCAAACTTTGCTACCCAGGCACACGAAGCTTTACTAGATCTCAGCGTTTCAACAGGCGCTTTGATGTTAGAAGAAGCCGAGCCAGGTGGTGATTCATTATTACACTTCACTGCAGTCCCATTGGCAGATCTATTTCCAGAAGAAGGTCCGAAAGGATCAATTGAAACAGTCTGGAGAAAGCATTCAGTTCCAGCCAGGCACATAGAGAGAATTTGGCCTGGTGCTGAACTATCCGATGAAGCTGCAAGGAAAGCTAAAGATAAACCAGATGCCAAGATCGAGTTGGTTGAAGGTACTGTATATGCTCCAAAAGAGAACGCTTACTATCAATGCGTGATCGAACAAGAGCATGAAAAGATTGTATTCACAAGATTCTATGAAGTTTCTCCTTGGATCGTATTCCGGGAAATGGTTGTACCAGGTGAGATCCTTGGTCGAGGTAGAGTAATGCAAGTGCTGCCAGCGATCAAAACAGTAAATAAAGTCAGTGAGTTTTCATTAAGAAATGCAGCTCTGGCTATTTCTGGGATCTACACAGTAACTGATGATGGAGTTATCAATCCATATAACATCAACCTGGAGCCAGGCACAGCCATCCCGGTCGGTTCTAATGACAACTCTAATCCAACATTGAAACCGCTTGAAAGAGCTGGTGACTTCAATGTATCTGAGTTAGTCATGGAGGATCTAAGAGAAAGTATTAATAAATGTCTATTCGCAGATCCTTATGGCGGTATGGACTCACCAACTAAGACAGCCACTGAAATGTCAATGCGTGGTCAAGAATTAGTGATGGATGCTGGATCAGCATTCTCCAGGCTGCAGACTGAGTTTATTGAAAAGATCATTAAGCGATCAGTTTATATTCTTAAAAAGAATGGCAAGCTTGGCGACTTCAAAGTTGATGGTCGTGAGGTAACAATAAAACACACTTCACCATTAGCCAGGGCCCAGGATCAAGAAGATATGTTAGCGGTCCAACAGTACATGGAAATGGCTATGGCCCTTGGACCAGAAGTATTTGCGTTAGGAACTAAGATGGAAGATATGCCGAACTATATAGGTAAGAAGCTTGGTATAGATCAAGAACTGTTGCGTTCATCAGAAGAGAGAGCTGAGATCCAGGCACAAGCCGAGGAAGCAATGCAACAGCAACAAGCACAAGCACAGGAGATGCAAGGTGGCGGAGAGCAGCAGCTGGGATAAATTAGATCTTGATGGTCCAGAGATCCAGAAAGCAAAAGAAATAAATGAAGCTAAGTCGCGTGAAATAGCGGGGCAGTTTCAACAGTGCTTCAATACAGATTCGGGGAAGTATGTCCTGGATCGGTTGAAATCTATTACGATTGATAAACCAGTATTGAATCCAAACTCGACACAATTTAGTGCCGGGATTAGAGAAGGTCAAAACAACATTGTGAGGCAGATCATTGATCAGTTGTCTTTGGCAGATAAAAAATAACTTTGGAGATAAATATGAGCGAAGAAGAAACTTTGATAGACGACACTCCAGTTGAGGAAGCTGCAACTGAAGAAGTAGTTGAATCCACTGAGGTTGAAGCATCAGCAGATGATGGTGAAAGACCAGAGTGGCTGAAAGAAAAATACAAATCAGTTGAGGACCAGGCGAAAGCTTATACTGAAATTGAGAAAAAGCTAGGCGGCTTCACTGGATCACCAGAAGGCGAATATGAAATGACCTTGCCAGAAGGAATTGGCGGTGAATTTGATATGGAAGATCCTCGCGTTGAATGGTTCCAGGCTGCAGCAAAAGAATCCAATATGAGTCAAGAAACATTTTCCGAGATGCTCCATGGTTTTGTGAAGATGGAAGTAGAAGCTAATAATCCAGAAGAAGCAAAAAACATTGAGATCCAGGCATTAGGTAAGAATGCAAATGCCAGGTTAAAAGATCTTGGTGATTGGGGTAAAGGTAATCTCACTCCAGATCAATATGAAGGCTTCAAGGGTTTAGCTACATCGGCTCAAGGTGTTCAAGTTCTGGAAGCTTTAATTGCTAAAACAGCTGAAGGCAAAATGCCAACATCAAATACAGTGAGAGATCCGGGGGTAACAGCTGGTGCTTTAGATGAAATGGTTAAAGATCCTAAATATCAAACTTCACCAGAGTTCCGCAGAGAAGTCGCGGAGAAATACAAATCATTTTATGGAGAGTGAATCATTAACCCGGTATAAAACAAAACCCTATGCTTGGCAAATAGGATGGTTTTGTGCGAGAGATGGCAAACCACATGATCTTGTGTATGCCAAAGAAGAGATACTACAACAATACAATGAGGGATACGAAGCGTATAAAAACTACTCCCAGGTTCACTGCCATTCTAATGAGGTTTAATAGCTCTCATATATTTCTCCGGCTTTATTAGGCAAATAGTGGGATTAGTTACCCTAAGTAACTACTAAAAAAAAGATACAATTTGTTGCACAAGAAACGATTTGTAGCTTATAATCAGAGAAAATCCAACCATTGGACACTTCTTTATAGAACCCAGCCAGGAAGGACTTCGGCCCGCATTAGTGGACACCCGGCAAAAAGGTAATATTAATCTAACTATAAAGGAGGACTTATGTCCGCAAGTTTATCATCAGCTGCCCAGCAGCTATTCGACAGTGAAGTGAAGCATGTGTTTCAATCAGCTGGCGGTCTAAAGGACACTGTAACGAATCGTAATGACGTTATTGGTGATATTTATAAATTCAGAGCAATGGGTAAAGGCCTAGCAAATCAGAAAGCTACTTCAGCTGATGTTGTTGCTATGGGTATTGCTCATTCTTTGATCAGCTGTACTCTAGGAAACTGGAATGCTCCAGAATACACTGATATTTTTGATCAGAAAGAAGTTAACTTTGACGAAAAAACTGAACTTCAGCAAACTATTGCTGGTGCTCTTGGTCGTCGTCGTGACCAACTTATTTTAGATGCAATGGACGCAGCAACTGCGGGTACTACAATTGCCCATGGTTCAGCGGGATTAACTCTAGCCAAGCTTATAACAGCTTCAAAATCTCTCACTGATAAAGGAGTACCAGGTAGCGATCGTCACATCGCAGTATCAGCAGCTGGTCTTGAAGATCTATTAGGTGTTACTCAAGTTACAAGTTCAGACTACAACTCTGTTCGTGCTTTGGTATCTGGCGAGCTAGACACTTTCATGGGATTCAAATTCCACGTAATTGAAACACGCGCGGAAGGTGGACTTGATATTGCTTCAAGTGTACGTGAAGGTTTTGCTTGGCATTCTTCAGCAGTTGGACTAGCAACTGGAATGGAAATCACTGCGAAAGTAGATTGGGTTCCTCAGAAAACATCATGGTTATGTAACGGAATGATGAAAGCTGGTGCTGTTGTTCGCGATGCAGATGGACTTGTTTCTATCAGCTGGCAAGAGTAATTAAGTTGTAACGAATGGTGGTATTCCAATTATGGGGTACTGCCATTTTTTTTAAGGAATAAATTATGGCAACATCAATTGAGATATGTTCTAACGCATTAAATTTGATAGGCCATGGCTCAATCGCTAGTTTCACAGATGGTGGAGCCGGAGCCAATATTGCAGATGCTTTATATGAAACCACTTATAAAGATCTGTTATCACAACATCGATGGCGCTTTGCTTCAGCTAAAGTCGCTTTATCACAGCTAGTAGCTGCCCCAATTAATACCTGGGATTATGCTTATCAGCTTCCGGCTGATTATATTATTGCAACATCAGTTTATCCAAATATGCCGTATGAGATCTATGAAGATAAGATCTATACAAATTCATCCGAAGTATCGCTTGATTATATTTATAAAGCTCCAGAAGCGGAAATGCCCGCTTATTTTCAAAGAGTTTTAGAATACCTTCTTGCTTCAGTCTTTGCTATTGCGATCACTGATAACTCATCTAAAGCAGAAGAGTATCGACGCATGTTTGACTACAATTTAAGACGAGCCAGGTTTACCGATTCCCAGGCCCGACCAACCAAAGCTATTATTGATTCTCCATTTATTGAGGTCCGCCAGTAATGCCAAAGGTTATTACGCTGCAAACTTCTTTTAATTCTGGAGTTTTGGATCCACGTCTTGCGTCCAGGACAGATCTAAAACATTTCTACCAGGGTGCTGAAGAAGCTGAGAATGTAATAACAATGCCGCAAGGCGGAATCAAACGTCGACCAGGGTTTAAATATATTGCTGGTACTGCTTCCAATAATGAAGCACGTTTAGCATCATTTGCTTTTAATATTGAACAAACTTATCTACTGGTATTTACTAATTTAAGTGTTGCCGTTTACAAAGATGGTGTTCACCAGGCAAATGTCACAACACCTTATACAACAGCACAGTTATTTGATCTGCAATGGACACAATCAGCAGACACAATGATTCTGGTCCATGAAGATCATCAACCAAGAAAGTTAGTTCGTGGAGGATCACACACATCCTGGACATTATCAACGATCACTTTAACGAATATTCCTACTCATGACTTTGGATCTGGCGCTGTAGCTGTTTGGTCTGTTGCTCAAGGTTGGCCAAAAAGTGCTACGTTCTACCAGGGACGATTATGGTTTGGTGGATCTAAGACAAGACCGCAGACATTATGGGGATCTAAGACAAATGATTTCTACAATTTTGATGATGGCACTGCCCTGGACGATGAAGGTATTGATGTTACCTTGGACACAGATCAAGTAAACGCGATCACGTCTGTTTATGCTGGACGTCATTTACAAATCTTTACAACTGGTGGTGAATTTACTATTAAAGATGTACCAATTACCCCGGCCAAGGTTGCGGTAAGACGTGAAACTTTATTTGGATCTAGCGCTGTTCCACCAAAAACTATTGATGGATCTGTCATATTTATAGATCGAACAGGTAAGTCAGTCAGAGAGTTTTTATTTTCCTATAATGAGGACTCCTACACGTCTGGAACAGTTTCATTACTTGCTTCTCATTTACTCAATTCCCCGGTCGATATGGACGTTTCCAAAGGTACGTCTACCGACGACGCAAACTACGTTTATTTCGTTAATGGGGACGGCACAGTAGCCGTTTATAACACTTTAAGAGCTCAAGAAGTTAGTGGTTGGACAAAGTGGACTACAACAGGTGAAATAGAGTCAGTTGCAGTGGTTGTTGATGAAGTTTATTTTGTGGTGAAACGAACAATCAATGGATCAACTGTTCGCTACTTGGAGCAATTAGATCCAGATAGTTATACAGATGCAAATAAAACTGTCACTTTAGGATCTCCTGGAACTGCAGTCACTGGATTAGCTCACTTAAATGGTCAATTATCTCGCGTTAGAGCAGATGGCGAAGTTAGAGCGAATGCAACCCCAGCGTCCGGGGCAATCACCCTGGCAGAAACAGGAACAGTTATTGAAGTTGGCCTGGACTACTCAACTACTATTAAAACCATGCCGCTCAATATGGACTTCGATGATGGTCCAACATTAACCAGGAAAAAACGAATTGTAAAAGTCATACCAAATGTTTATCAATCTTTAGGAGTTAGTATCAATGGAGATCGGTTTATAGATCGCAACTTTGGTTTGTCTTTAGATAGCGCACCAACAGCATACACAGGGTTAAAAGAAATGTATTTATTAGGGTGGACGGACTTGGCCCAGGTCACGATTACCCAAACAGATCCAACACCAATGACTGTTCTAGGGTTGGCAATAGAGGTAGAAGCGTAATGGGAATGTTAATGGCAATTATGAGTGCTTCACAAAGTATTCAAGCTGGTCACGCAAAAGAAGATGCGTATAAAAGAGATGCGGAACGTGAAAAATTTGCAGCAAAAGATAAAGAGATCCAAAGAAAGAAACGATTGGTCGCAGCTCTAGCAACACAGAACGCAGTCAGAGGAGCTCAAGGTGTTAGAGCGTTTGAAGGATCCTCACTAAATATGATGAACCAAGACGTTGAAACATTTGAATACGATCAAGATATGGGTGCGGCTAATCTAGCAATGACGACACAATCGTTATTAGAATCTGGAAAAGCTGCCAGGAGATATGGTTATGCAAGCGCAGCAAATACATTATTAGATAGTGCTAGTCGAGTGACAGCGAGAGGATAACTATGGCAGAATTAACAAGATACCAAAGATCGGAAGCTGCCCAGGCAGTACCCACTTCTAAGGCAGCAGCAGATTATGGTTTTTCCCTGGCTGAAAGACTACGATCATTCTCAAATCAACAACATAATCGTGAGGACCAACAAGCACAAATAGAAGGTAAACAAGCTGGATTAACTGCAGCCAGTGGAAAGTTAGGTGGTCTTGATCTCAGTGATAACTCAACAATAAGATCAAGAGCATTTAACGCTGGCGCTCAACTGTCACATGCAGCTCAGATTAAGATTGATATTAATGAGAATGTATCCAGGCTTAACCAAAAATATCAATATGATATGGAAGGATTTCAGACAAACGCTGCTGCCTATAAAGAAGGCTTATTGTCAAAAGTAGATCCAACGATGAGAGCACTGGCTGAAGCTGATCTTAATACTGCTATTTCTACTGGGACTATTAATATTGGCGAAGTTCTTTATAAAAAAGAGCGCTCAGAGCATGTTGCTTCAATAAAAAAAGCAATCACTATTGGAGAAGAGCTAACGCTGCAGTTATCAGCAAATGGTGATATTGAAGGCGCAGACTCTCAGATCGATCAAATTAGAGCAGCAATACAAGAAGGCATCAATCAGAATCTACCTGGTATTGATCAAGCTTACATGGATAGTTACCTAGCTGGGTTAAGTGAGTTAGCTGATAAGGAATTGATCTTTGGTGTATTCAAAAGAGAATTAGAAGAGAATGGTGTCGACGCTGCTGAAGCTGCACTTAAAGCATTTAGCGAATACCAAGATCCATTAATCAATGACAATGGTGATGAAGTAAGTATTCTACCAGCCACTAAAAGAACGATTATTACTGGCATGGAAACACTTATTAATAGAGAGAAGGCTGATCAAAATGCTTTAATTGCAGCAGAGAACGCAGAACATAATGCAAAGAAAAAAATCCTTAAAGATGAGGTTACTGAACACATAAAAGCTTTAGATCTAAATCAATTCCCAGAAACCTTAGAAGATCTTAAAAAACAACTGGTAGGTTTTCCAGAGCTTCAACGCGATCTAGCCAGGGCAGAGTGGGAAGCTGCTAATGCTAAAGTCTTTATGACAAACACTCCAATAGGTATGCAGTACCAGATTGCTGAATTAAATAAAGAGAAAAATCTTTCTCCAGACAAGGCTCAGTTATTAGAGCGAATGAAGGCAATTTATGCAGACACAACAAGTAGGATGGAAACAGATATTCTTGATTTAGCTGTCGAGCAAGGCATTATTAGTGAGTTATCAATTCTTGATTGGACAGATGGAAATGCTATAAAAGATAGAGTCTTGCAGTATAGAACAGCACAAGGTCATTACGGAACTTCGGGCGGATCTCCCTTAACTGAATTAGAAAGCACTGAATTAGTAAAGCTGATGTCAGATCCAGAAACTTCAGCCATAAGTAAGCTGAATTTGCTAAGAGTTATTAACGAAGGATTTGGTGATGCTTCTTCGGATCTATTTGAAGATCTATTTGATAAAGCTGCACCAGAGTACATTATGGTTGGCGAGTTAATAAATGAATCAACAGCTAGTGGAAATGTACGGCTACTGAATATTGGTGAAAATATCTTATTAGGTATGGAAGCTATTGAAAAAGGCATAGTCGATGTAGATCCAGATCTTAAAGGAATAATTCTGAATACATTAGGTAATGCTGCGGGTGAAAATCCAGATTACACACAAATGGTTATTGAATCTGCAATGGCTTTATATGTCAATGAGCATAAAGGAAACACAGACGTCACAGTGGATATGGAAAAAGAAGTTGAGAAATATATAACGCAACTTACAGGTGGTGTATTAGAGATCAATGGTACAAAAATAATTGCACCAAAAAGAGGTATTACTGAAGAGATGTTTGAAGAGCGTCTTGATGGACTAAGGCGAAATGATCTTAATGCAATGGGTGGTGTTGATCTTAGTCGTTATACAACTGCAGTAGCACTAGAAGAAGCTAAAGATGGCAGATTTATTAGTGTAGGCCAAGGTAAGTACGTAATTGTTATTAATGAAGGTCCTCCAGCAGAGCTATTAAGAAATAAACATCACGAAACATTTGAATTTACTTATGACACTTTAGCGGGAGATAAAAAAACCTGGCATGAAGATGGGTTTGTTGTGGATTATAAAAAATTGGATGAAGAAAAAGCTGCTGCTGATGCTGCTAAAGTTGCTGCCGAAGAAGCTGCCGAAGAAGCTGCCGAAAAAATTAAACAAGAGAAATATGAAGAAAAAGCCGAACAACAGCTTTTAGAATCAGAAGAGAGATTGAAAGCGGGCGAAATGAATGAGTCTGTAAGTGCAATAATTCAAAACATAGAAGATGCTAAAGCTAAAGAGGATGAAGCGCGACTTCTGAGTCAAAAATTAAAAGAAGCTAAGAAAAAAGAAAAAGAAGCTAAGAAAAAAGCAGAGGCAGATGCGAAAACAGCAGCACTTTTAAAAAGGAAAGCAGAGCTTGAAGAACATCAAAAAAAATTAAAAGCAGAAATTGCAAAATTAGCTGCATCTGAAGCCAAAAAAGAAAAAGAGCAAGAAGAAAAAGTTAGGAAAAAACTAGCTGAAGCAAAAGCTGCATTAGAAGCTCTTAAAGCGGATGAGAAGTAAATGGGTGTACTAGATTCCGGATCCCGCGATTACTTAAATAGAACCAATTTCTATAGTGACAAAACTCCTGGTGTCGCTGGTCTTGAAACAACATTTAAAGATAACTTTACAGCGTCTGCAGAAAGTTTCGCATTTCACTTCAAATCAACTTCTGAGAGTGAAGTTATGGGTGAGTTGATTAATAGTCAATTAGATTTAATTTATCAAGAACAAAATCCAGATATACGCTTTAATCCTAAAGTTGCAGCAGAAGGCCAAGCACCAACAAAAAGAGATACAACCTTACTAGAAAAACTTGCTATTGCCCCATTTGCGATACCTGTAATGGCAAACGCTATGGGTAAAGGCGCTTCGTGGGACGACTTTGGTTATGAAGGAAAGAAGAAATATTTTAAAGATCTAACTCCAATGATCCTAGATCTGCAAGAACAATTTCCAAATTCACAAATTAAAACCTGGGATCAAATTATGAATGAAGCCAGGAATGAATCTCAAAGATTAAAAGAAGTATTATCACAAGTGTCAAATAACAGAACTTGGAGTGGAGTAGCTGGCATGCTCACAGGTGTTATGAAAGAAGCACTTACAGATCCTTTTGTTCTAGCTTCACTACCTCTGGGTTGGAAAAAAATTACAGGTGGTACAAAATCATTAAATGCGCTGAAAGCATTCTATACAGAATTTTTAATTGGTGCTGGATCTGAAACTCTTATACAACCTTTTGTGATGGATTGGTCAGCCAAATTAGAAACCCCCTGGGTTTTAAAAGATGCAGTTGTAACCATAATGACTGTTGGTGGATTTGCTGGAGTTACCAGGGCAGCTGGTAGTTATGTAGTTGATTTAGTAGAAGCTGGAAAGGCAGCTAAGAAATTAAGAGCTCAAGGTGAACACGTAAAAGCAGATACCCTGGAGAATTATATTGATCTGTTTAATAATGCTCCAACAGCAAGAACTGTTTTAGATCAAGATATTCAATTAAAAGCTATTGATGATATGCAAAAAGCTATTGATTCTGGAAGAGTGGGTGAGGAATTAAACGTCGAAATAGAAAGAATTGCAAAAGAGTCTGGTTTAGATTTAGATCTCCCAGTATTAAGCAAAGAAGTATTAGAAGATATAAAAAAGAATGCTAGTTTTAACCAGGGCAAGAAAATCGGTGTTGCCGATGGTAAAGGTTCTTTAGAGCCTAACTTACTCAAATTAATTAACAGTCAACATGGTTCAGAAGCTGTAGAAAGATATATTAAAGAAGTATTTGAAGTAGCAAAAACAAATGTAAAAAATAGCACAAAAAGTGAAAAAGACAAAGCTAGGTTGACAAAGGCTTTGGAAGAGCAACTTGAGCGAGAATTAGTAGATGTGCGCGAAAGAATAACTAAAGTTGATGGCAAGCCAGAAGTTATAAAACCTAAAAAAGTTATTTATCATGGAACAAATACAAAATTTGATGAGTTCGATTTAGAAAAAACTGCGGATGGAACTGTTTGGTTTACAAGCAATAGAGAAAAGCTTCAGTCTGGCCAATATGATGGTGTCGGATCATCAAAATATATTGTTGAAAGAACAATTGATGAAGATCAATTAAAGCTTGCTGATTGGGATATGTACGATAAACATAGCACTCAAGAGTTAATGGATATGGGTTACGATGGGTTAAGGCTAGTTGACAAAGATGAAATAACTTACAGAATATTTGATCCTACAAAATTAGGAAGAGTAGCAAGCACTACACCAGAAATTGGCAAACCAGTTAGGCTGCAAGATCTTGATGAATCTTCTATACAAAAAGCTGAATTTGAATTTAGATCTCAACAAAGAAAATCTAATTTTAGTGTTGAGGAATATCATAAAAAAGCAAAACCATTACAAAAACAGTTTGAAAAAATTGGCAAAGAAATTGCTGAAGATCTAGGAGATGCTGTTTTATTTTTAAGTCCAGGCATAAAAAAATTAAAAGATGTTAGAAGAAAAGTAAAAGATAAATACAGAGGAAAAACTGGACGACTAACTGATGTTATAAGAATGGGTTTTGCAGTTAAAGATTATGCTGATACTGTCAAAATAATTAAAACAATAAGTCACAAGTATGAAATTTTAGATGAAGGCTTTGTAATGAATGGAGCTGGATATTTTGATCATAAATTAATAGTCCGTTTTAAAAATGGACAAATTGGTGAAATCCAGATGTGGGAGCCACATTTATTAGCAGCTAAAGAAGGTAAAGAATATGTAGATGATCTATTTACCAAAGATATGAAAGAGTTTATATCTGACTTTGACGTGCCTTTAAGAAAAGATAGTGGTCACGATATATATGCAAAACAAAGAGAATTGTTAGTAGATGGAGTATTACCGCCTAAGAATAAAAAGAAAGATGCTGAGCTAGCTAAAAAACAATTTAAGCTTTATTCTCGTGCCAACCATTTTTCAAAGACTTCATGGAAAACAGCTTTAGATAGAGTTTTACCAGAATCCATTACATCAAGAGGTGAAACCGGCACCCAATTACCTGGAAGATCTGGATCGTCAATTGTAAATGCTAATAAAGATCCATCTGGTGGTCCTACGACAACTGCCGGGAAGCCTTCCCAATTGAACCAATCAACTACATCTTCATCATTAAACATAAATTCTACCTCTAAGAATATTATAACAGGTGATACAGAGCGTATCTTATCAAATGATCCCGAATTGCCAAGAATCATGGACGAAGAGGTCATTGAAGCACAGCGCATTATTGATGAAGCTGGTGATGAATTTGAGATCCCATTTACTGCAATTGATGATCTCGGTAATGAAACTACTGTTATTCAGTCAGTCAAAAAAGTCTTTAACGATTTAGATGAAGAAAAGAAACAATTAGATGCTCTTAATAAATGTATGGGGAGGGCAGCATAGTGGCTACTTTAATTCAATGTATTAATGAAGGGCAAGCTGCTAATACTCTCCCAGAAGAGCTTGCAGTAGAATTAGGTGGATCTCTTGACAAGTTTATTGCTAAATATATTAAAGAAGGTTTAGATCCAGGAGCAGCCAAGAGAATGGCACAAAAAGATGTCATTGACGCTAAGATGTCTGAGCTTGCATTAAGGCGACGTCAAAAAGCATTACAGATCATTAAAGTAAAAGAAGCTATAGATGCAGCTGAAGCTCATCCTAAAAGTTTTAGACGAGGGATTGTTTCAATTATTACTAAAGATCTTCAAGATATTTTAAGTGAAACAAATATTGATCTAAGAGCAAACACAATTCTAGGTCAATTCCACATGAAGATCGCCAGAGGTATGGAAGCCTTTAGAACAAAAACGCTTGGATTGCGCCAGGATAAAGCGGGCATGAGAGATGTTGTTCGTGAAATAGAAGGCCATAACACAGGTAATAAAACAGCCAAAGAATTTGCAGAACAGATTGCAGAGGTATTTGAAGATGCCAGGATTCGTTTTAATCGCTCGGGTGGTAATATTAGAAAATTAGAGAACTGGTTTCCTCACTGGTGGGATCCTAAACTTATAGCAAAAATAAGCAAAGAAGATTTTATTAATCAATTTGGATCTAAGCTAGATCGAGAAAGAATGATTAATCATCTTGGCATTCCAATGGATGATGCTGAAATAAGGGTTTTGTTAGGTAACGCTTACGATGATATAAAGACCAATGGTTTGCATAGTATGGAACCTACTATGGGTGGCGGGGGAACAAAGCTTGCTAATAGACACCAGGAACACCGAGTATTAGTATTTAAAAATGTAGATGATTGGCTAGATCTAAATGACTCTTATGGACGTCCAGATCTATACACAACAATGATGGACCATTTATCCAACATGAGTCACCAGATCTCCATGTTAGAAGTATTAGGTCCAAATCCACAAGCTACCTATAACTATTTAAGAACCATGGCACAAAAGAAAGGAGCTTCTGAGCCTGGACTTGCTTCACTAGATGCTTTATGGAATGTTGCGTCTGGCAAGGTTAATAACACTGTATGGGTTGCTGGTGCTGATTTTATGAAAACGACCAGGAGTTTATTGGTAGCTGCACAATTAGGTGGAGCATTCCTATCTTCTTTAAATGATCCCTGGATCGCCAGAATGACTGCCAAGATGAATGGTATTCCAGTAATGAAAGTATTTTCAGAAGCGCTGCGTCAATTTAATCCAGCCAGTAAAGCGGATCGAATAGCAGCTGTTGAAATGGGTTTGGTTGCTGAAGCTTGGACAACTCGCGCCCTGGCAGCCAATAGATTTACGGAATTAACTGGTGCTGACTTTGCAGCCAAAGCAGCTGATTTTACGATGAGAGCTTCCCTTCTCTCTCCCTGGACCGACGCATTAAGAAAAGGCTATGGCATGGCTACCTTTTCACAAATGGCAAAAGACTCTACGAAATCATTTAAAAATCTACCAAAGAAACGTCGAGAAGCTTTAGAGAGATACAGAATTACTTCAGAAGAATGGGACATGATTAGAGCCACTGAAGCTATTAATCATAAAGGGGCAAAGTATTGGTCCATAGAAAATTTATTAAAACGAGAAGATCTTGATCCAAAAGTAAAAAATACATTAACTTCAAAAGTTCATGAAATGGTATTAGGTGAAGTTGATCATGCAGTTTTAATGCCAGATTTTAGATCTCAAGCAATTGCTACCCTGGGAGCAAGAAGAGGTGGTTTAGGTGAAGTAACCAGGACAGTAGCTATGTATAAGTCATTTCCAGTTCTTATGATTACTAAGCAACTTTATAGAGGAGCTTCACAAAGAGCTTTAGGTAGCAAGTTACAATACTTAGCAGAGCTATCAATTGGGTTGATGGTGTTTGGTGCTATTGCGCTCCAGGCTAAAGAAATAGCTAAAGGAAGAAACCCAAGAGATATGACCGATCCAAAGTTTTGGGCAGCTGCACATCTTCAAGGTGGTGGCCTTGGTATCTTTGGTGATTTCTTACATTCAGATCAATCAAGGTTTGGAAGTAGCTTTACAAAAACATTAGTCGGCCCAGGATTTGGATTAGTTGATGATCTTGCGAAATTAAGTATAGGTAATCTACAAAAATTTGTTTCTGGTAAAGATACAAATATTAGCGCTGATATGATACAATTCCTACGACGTTATACACCTGGTAGTTCGGTGTGGTATATAAGAGGAGTCTATGAACGTGCTATTTTAGATCAATTACAAAAAATGATGGATCCTAAAGCATACAAGAAATTTAGGAATCAAATGAAGAAAAGACAAAAAGATTATGGACAATCTTATTGGTGGAAGCCAGGATCGGCTACACCAGATAGTGCGCCAGACATGACACAAACAGGAGTTTTATAAATGGCAACATTAACAGTAGGTGATATAACCCCAAGAGCTCAGTACACTGCTACCGCTAGTCAGACGACATTTGCGTATGCTTTTCCAATATTTGTTAATACGGATATAAAAGTATATATTGGATCAACACTTAAAACACTAACAACCCATTACACTGTTACTGGTGCTGGAACGTCAAATGGAGGAAATGTTGTCCTGGGTACTGGCGCTTCAGTTGGAGAGATTGTAACGATCTATAGAGATGTTCCAGTATCAAGAAGTTCTGATTACCAAACTGGTGGAACCTTCCGCGCTGAAACATTAAACGACGATCTGGATAAGGTTGTCATGATGGCCCAGCAATTAGAAGATCAAGTTAATAACAATACTTTAACTGTTGATCAGTTTGATGATACATCTATAGATCTAACGCTTCCAGTTAAAAATACACGTAAAGGAACAGTCCTGGGATTCAATGCAACAACAGGAGCTCCAGAAGCTGGACCAACTATTGCGAATGTTAATAGTCTTGCAGATATAACAACAAATATAAATACAGTAGCTGGAATTGCTGCTAATGTGACCACTGTTGCTGGAAACAATGCAAACGTATCTACAGTAGCTGGCATAAATGCTAACGTATCTACAGTTGCTGGCATAGCTTCTAATGTAACAGCTGTAGCTGCAGATGCTACCGATATTGGAGCTGTTGCTGGAAAAGCGACAGAGATCGGAAGATTAGGTACTGCCGATGCTGTGGCTGATTTAGCTATTTTAGGAACCGCGGATGTAGTCGCAGACCTTAATACTTTAGGAACTGCTGATGTCGTAGCGGATCTAAATACATTAGCTACCGCAGACGTAGTTAGTGATCTAAATACATTAGGTACCGCGGATGTAGTTTCAGATATGAACACCCTAGCTTCATCTTCTAATGTAACCAATATGAATACCCTAGCTGGTATTTCTGGAAACATAACAACTGTTGCGGGAATTTCTTCTAACGTAACTTCAGTTGCTGGAAACGCTACTAACATAAATGCAGTTGCAGCTGATGCTACAGATATTGGAGCAGTTGCAGCCAAGGCAACAGAAATTGGAAGATTAGGAACCGCAGACGCTGTAGCAGATCTTGCAATATTAGGTACTGCAGATGTTGTATCTGATATGAATACTTTGGCGACTGCCGATATAGTTAGTGATATGAATACCCTGGCTAACTCTGACATTATTTCTGATTTAAACACATTAGCTACTTCAGACATTGTTAGTGATATGAATACCCTGGCTACCAGCTCTAATGTAACCAATATGGATACAGTCGCTACTAATATTTCAAATGTAAATACAGTAGCTGGAATTAACTCAAATGTAACCAGCGTTGCTGGTGCTTTAACAAACATAAATACAACAGCTACCAATATAGCTGACGTTAATAGTTTTGCTGAAAAATATAGAATAGCTGGCTCTGCTCCTACTTCATCTTTAGGTGAGGGTGATCTATGGTGGAACTCAACATCTCACGAATTAAGAGCTTATAACACTGGATCAAGCACTTGGGCAGCAACCGCACCTTCAGCAGCTAACCAAGCAAACATTGATATTGTGGCTGGTGACCTTGTTTATTCTGAAGATTTAGGTTCTATTGCAGTAGCGGTTACTACAGGTTCTGGTAACTCAATATCGACTGTTGGAAATGCGATAACGAATGTCAATACAGTAGCTACTAATATTGCTAATGTTAATCTTGCTGGTGGATCAATTGCAAATGTAAATACTGTAGGAGGAGCAATAGCCAATGTTAATTCTGTTGCTGGTAATGCTACTAATATTAATGCTGTTGCAGCAGACGCTAGTGATATTGGTGCTGTAGCTGGAAAGGCAACTGAAATAGGTAGACTCGGAACAGCTGCTGCCGTAGCCGATTTAGCAATTTTAGGAACTGCCGATGTTGTAACCGATCTTAATGTTTTAGCAACAGCAGATGTAGTAACCGATATGAATACATTAGGTACAGCAGACAATGTAACTAATATGAATACTGTTGCTGATTCAATCGCTGATGTTAATCGATATGCTAATGAATACACAATAGCTTCTTCTGCCCCAGGGAGTCCAAGTGAAGGTGATCTGTGGTACGACTCAACGAACAATGTATTGAAATACTATACAGGATCTACTTGGGGAACTATTAGTGCTGGCATAAGTGATGTGGCTTCAGATACCACACCACAATTGGGCGGTGCTTTAGATGGTCAGAATAACAACATGACTAATATAGGAACCATTTCGGGTTCTAATTTACAACTTGACTTTGGAGGTCTATAAATGAGTAAACTTTTACAACTAAGAGGCGGAACGACCTCCCAGCACTCTTCGTTCACAGGAGCTGTTCGAGAAGTAACAGTTGATACAGACAAAGACACTTTAGTAGTCCATGATGGTTCTACTGCTGGTGGCTTTGCTTTACCTAGAACTGGTGCTGAAATAGTAGCTCTAGTCGAAGGGACTTCAGATTCAAACACATTTACAGATGCTGATCATACTAAGTTAAATGGTATAGCTGCAAGTGCAAACAACTACACTCACCCAAACCATTCTGGAGAGGTGACATCGACAGCAGATGGAGCTACTGTAATAGTAGATAACATTGTAGATGAAGCTAATTTAAAGATTTCAAATGCTGGTAGCAATGGTCAGTTTCTTAGTAAGCAATCGGGCGATACAGGTGGCTTAACTTGGGCCACAGTAACAATGGAAGATTTTATTCCTAATGGTACTGTTATGTGTTTCTTCCAATCAGCAGCACCAACAGGATGGACAAAATTAACATCCCAAAATGATAAGGTACTAAGAGTTGTTTCGGGAACTGGAGGTGGAACTGGAGGTGTTTGGGCAACAGCTAGTGGATTAACAACAGACTCTCAAGGCGCTCACACGCATACTTCAGCAGCACATACTCACACATCAGCTGCCCATACTCATGGAGGTGGATCTTTAGCTGCTGGTGCTCATACATTAACAATAAGTGAGATGCCTACTCATGGACACCCTTTTAGGATTCATCCAGGCAGTAGTAATATGCACAGTGATGGTGGTTTCTTACAGTCACACCAAATACATGGCGCTTATCTAGCTTCACGAACTTCTACTGAAGGCCCGCACACAGGAGCTGCGAGTGATTCAGTTAGAATTGGTGGACAGGGTGGAAGTAGTTCTCACTCACACAGCTTATCGGGAACTTCAGCATCAACAACCCCAGGAGCTTCGGGTTCAACTACTCCAGGAGCTACTGGCTCGGCTGGAGCACACACACATACAATAACTGCACCAGCATATATTGATGTAATTATTTGTAGTAAAGACGCATAGGAGATAGTATGACAACATTAACAATAATTAAAGATGACAAAACAGTAATAGTAGATGGTGAGTCGTTAACACTTGATGCAGTTGTATTAGCATCAAATGTTCACGCAGTACAGTTTGATGGTACGAATGGTGAGATTGAATATAATGATGGCACACCAAATGAAGCTATAACAAGCATCGCTGCTTATTCCACCATTACAGACGATCACGCAACCAAAAAAGCAGCATTAGATAAGGATGAATCGGATGCACGAGATGTTCTTTTAGCAGAAGCAGAAACTTACAAATGGAAGAGAGAGCAAGAATATCCCGATTGGCACGAACAATTTGATGACATTTATCATAATGGTATTGATGGATGGAAGGCTTCAATTAAAGTAATTAAAGATAAATACCCTAAACCAGATTAATCTTTAGTAACTCGGGGAGGGTGAGAGCATGTTTCAGAAAAAGAAACCAATAAAAATTGAGTTTGTAAGTAGGATAAAAGGTGTAGCAGAGATGTTTCCTATACTAGAAGCTAGTCAGTACAAGCGAAAGTGGGTTAATACTGCAATGGCTAACTACAAAGAAAATCGTCAAGAGATGCAAAAGCAGACTCATGTTGTGCGATGCCCAGGCATCTTTTCATTATTAAAGCGAGGTTATATTATTACTTCTTGGTGTGATGTTTCTATAACAACTAAAAAAGGCCAAGAAGGATTTGATTGGAAATTACCAATGAAAGCAGACCATGAGGGTATGTATGATGTACCTCCTATTGATGCTCAATTAGATGATTTAGCAAAGTGGATTCCTAAACGAGATGGACAGATAAAAACTCTTGTAAAGATTAATTCACCTTTAAATGTTATTGCACCAAAGGGAGTAAAGTTTTTAATTTTACCTGTACCTTATCCCGACCAGTTTGACTTTGAGTGTGCAACTGGAATTTTAGATCCAGCAGAATCAATTGAATTAAATGTACAACTAAATTGGCACAAAGAAGATGGTGAAGTAATAATAAAAGCTGGAACTCCTCTTGCCCATTTAATTCCTCTTTACGATAGTGAAAGAGAAGTAGAGATTATCAATAGAGATGCTACTGAAAAGGAACTTGAATTTATAAAAAAAGTAAATAATATAAACGCTTTTACTTTTAGTCCAAGCATACACAAGTTTAGACACAGAATGAAAAATATGTACGCAAATTACTTTTTGGATTAGATTATGCCAAAGGGAAAGAATGAGTTAGAAGTAGAATTTACTTGTCCACTAGGAAGCGAATGTGAAGAGATACGTGATAATAAAATTTATAGATGTATGTGGTACACCAAGATGGTTGGTTTAGATCCAAACACAGGTGAGCACGTAGATGATTGGTCTTGTGCTATATCTTTTATGCCAATGTTACAAGTTGAAATGTCTAATACTAATAGAAGTCAATCAGCAGCACTTGAATCTTTTAGAAATGAAACAGTAAAAGGACAAGCTGAATTTAATAAATTAATAAGTAGTAAGGTTATGCCTAAAGGAATTGAATA
>Ga0206679_10001356_pt1 | contig 20157 bp, 15 predicted proteins | sample M110012015metaG_FD_155464 | JGI IMG/M metagenome (GOLD analysis project Ga0206679, IMG submission 155464) | Ammonia-oxidizing marine archaeal communities from Monterey Bay, California, United States - M1 100m 12015 | ecosystem: Environmental > Aquatic > Marine > Intertidal zone | place: USA... | reverse complement strand
CGGATAACAATATCATTTCTTGAATCATCGGACCCTTGTACTCCAGCAAAGTTTGAAGCCATTCTGGCGGGATCCATTCTTGATCCGGGATATCTATTCGTTTCTTCAACACTAAATTGCTGAGCTGAAATTAGAGCGAGCTCATTAATAACCATGCCCTGCTTTCTAGCATGTACAACCACCTCTTCTTGCTCTGTTACAAGTTCAATTAAGGGGATATTTAAAACAAACTCTTTACCCGAAGAAACCTCAATCGTTTTATTGTTATTCACATACATAGCGTATGACGCGATTAGATTATGCTTACCAACGGGCACTTTTTCAAAAACAAATTCACCATTAAAGTCTGTTGCTGCTCTAAAAGTGGACACATCTTCATTTTCAAGAATAATTTCCACCTTAACCCCAGTAAGAGGGAACCGAGATTCATTATCAAAAACACTACCTCTAACCGTTTGAGTAGGAGATTGACAAAGACCCGCAAGAGAATAAAATAGAACAGTAAGGAATAAAGAGGCTTTCATAGGTTTTTATTTGTAACGAAAGTACAATGTTTTTTTAATAAGAAACAACGCAAATTTCTCACAAAAAGGATATTTATTTAAACCTTAACAGTTTTGCACGATGTTTGATTAGAACTATAAAAATGATTAATTTCGAAAAAAAACATAAAATGAAAAATTTAACTCTAAGCCTTTTATTCGTCTCATTTATAAGCCTTTCTTTTTCACAACAAAAATTAGTTTGGCATGAAGACCTTAAGGAGGCGGTTGCTGTTTCTCAAAAAGAAAAAAAACCTATAATGCTTTTCTTCACAGGAAGTGATTGGTGTGGTTGGTGCATCCGCTTGCAAAGAGAAGTTTTCTTTAAGCCTGAGTTCACAAAGTGGGCTTCTGAAAACGTAGTTCTTTTAGAGCTAGATTATCCTAGGAAAAAAGCGCAATCAAAAGAGCTTAAGGCACAAAACTCACAGCTACAGCAGCAGTTTCAGGTGAGAGGATACCCAACTATTTGGTTTGTGAAAGCAGAAAAAAACTCTTCAGGTCAAGTGAACCTAAGTCAGCTTGGAAAAACGGGATATGTGAAAGGGGGGCCTGCCGCTTGGATTGCGTCAGCAAATCAGCAATTAGGAGGCAAATAAGGCACTAAAATCTACATTTTCCCAATCACTTGATTGGTATCCTTTTGAATATAGAAAACGCAGAATCTTCGCTTTTTTCTCAAATGCATTTGTTTCCTTGTTCAATGAATCTGATTTCTTTTGTGCTAAGATGAGCAGGTTTTGTTGGTATTTCTCTTTGTCTATGTTTTTTAGGGCGGAATCAATAACTCCTTTGGGAATCTTGTGCTGAATCAATCCTGACCTAATTTTTTCTTTACCCCAGCGCTTTTGGTTTACCTTACCTTTAACGAAAGACTCAATAAATCGGTCTTGGTTTAAGAAACCATCTTTAATCAATGAAGAAATTATGCGCTCTTCCTCCTCTTTTATGTTTGTTAGCGTACTGATTTTCTTTTCAACATCAAACAACGAGCGGTCTTGATAGGCACAATAGCTTTCAAGCTTGGATTTTATTTCTTGAAAACCCAAAAGGCCCATGAAGCTATACTTTGATTTTTTTATTCTTTTGGTTTTTAAAAGAATATTCCAATAGCTTATAAGAGGAAAGCCCCCTTACGGGAACCCATTTCTTATATTTAAAAAACCAACGTAATTGTTTTGAAAGAAGCCCCTTGGTAAAGTATGCTTCTAGGTATGGATGCACGGAAAGGCTTATTTGACCGGGTTTGTTTTTAGACATTAAGTATTCCAAGTTGGATTCTATTTCTTCTGCAAACAATATACTGGCTTGTATCTCTCCCGATCCTTTACATGTAGGGCAAGACTCTCCTGTTTTAATATCTGTTTCGGGACGAACGCGTTGACGTGTTATTTCAACAACACCAAACCTCGAAGGAGGAGCAATATTATGCTTGGCACGATCCGGTTTCATGTATTCTTTTAGCTTTTCAAGAAGAATCTTATTGTTCTTTTTGTCGTGCATGTCAATAAAGTCTACACAAATAATCCCACCCATGTCTCTTAACTGAAGGACCCGGGCAATTTCTTCTGCAGCCTCTATATTTGTTGCCAAAGCATTAGACTCCTGACCATCTGCTCCTTTACGATTTCCACTATTCACATCAATAACATGCATAGCTTCAGTGTGCTCGATAATTAAATAACCGCCACTGTTTAATGGCACTTTTTTACCGAATAAGGTTTTGATTTGTTTGCTAATACCAAAGCGCTCAAATACATCTAGCTTTCCACTGTAATGCTTGACAATTTTTTCTTTACCAGGAGCAATTGATGAAACATATTCTTTTATTTCATCATAGAGAACATCATTATTTACATGAATATTAGCAAAGTCCCCATTTAACAAGTCTCTGAGCATCGAAGAAGTTCTATTGAGTTCTCCAAGAAGCTTCTTCGGGCCTCGTGAGCCTTTAATGTTGCCATACATTTGGCCCCATTTTTCGAGTAACTGTTTAATGTCATTCTCTAGGTCTTCCAGTGATTTGTTTTCGGCAACAGTTCTTATGATTACACCAAAATTCTTAGGTGTAATCTTTTGCATAATCTTTTTTAATCGAGTTCGCTCTTCACTTTCCTTTATCTTTTGAGAGATAGACACTTTTTCTGAAAAAGGCACAAGAACTAAGTACCTGCCCGCAATAGTTACTTCAGAGCATAAACGAGGTCCTTTAGCCGAAATAGGTTCCTTAGCCACCTGCACAAGAATGGATTGAGAAGAAGAAAGCACGTCTGCTATTTTACCTTCTTTTTCAATATCCTTCTCAAGCTTAAAGTAGCGCAAGTCAGGAACATTTTGCTTACCCCTTAGGGTGTTTTTACAAAAACGAGCGAATGAGTTATACTGCGGGCCTAAATCCAAATAATGCAAAAAAGCATCTTTTTCATAGCCAACATCAACGAAAGCGGCGTTCAGACTCGGAACAACACGCCTTACTTTTCCTAAATAAATATCCCCGACCGCAAAGTCTGTCCCGCCTTTATCTTCGTGAAGCTCTATAAGCTTACCATCTTTTAATAAGGCAATCCAGTTGTCATTTGATCGTGAATCAATAACGATTTCTAATTTCACAAAAAAATGAGTTTAAATGATACAAAAATGACCGACCTAAATTCTTAGCTGGTCTCTATTTCAGTCTATTAAACTATTTCTTCTTTTTGTGACGATTTTTTCTTAGGCGTTTCTTTCTTTTGTGAGTCGCCATTTTATGTCTTTTTCTTTTTTTACCACTTGGCATAATTATATATTTTAATGTTTTTTGTTTCTTTTTATAAAAAAAATGCACCCCGAAAGGAGTGCAAAGCTATGAAATATATTTTAATATTCCTTTTTAGTCAGCGGCTACATTGTTTTTAACCTCTTCTACAAAAACTTTTGCTGGTTTAAAAGAAGGAATGTTGTGTGCCGGAATAATTACGGTTGTCTTTTTCGAAATGTTTCGACCTGTTTTTTGAGCACGTCTTTTCACAACGAAACTACCAAAACCTCTCAGGTATACATTTTGTCCCTCAGATAAAGATCGTTTAATAGAAAGCATAAATGCCTCAACTGCTCTAAGGGCTTCAGATCGCTCTAACCCTGTTTCTTCAGAAATGCCTGCAACTATTTCTGCTTTTGTCATAATTCTTTTGTTTTATGTTACTATTATTAAGGCTACAAAAATAAACTTTACATTTATTAAATTCACCCGTTCTTAAAAAAAAACAAATTTAATTATAAATGGTTCATTTCCAAGAATCTCTAATATCATGGTATTTAAAAAATAAAAGAGACCTTCCATGGAGACATACTAAAGACCCCTATCGAATTTGGTTAAGTGAGGTTATTCTTCAGCAAACCAGGGTGAATCAGGGAACAAAATACTATTTAAAGTTTATCGAAGCCTTTCCAACAGTTGAAGATCTTTCAAATGCCTCTGAAAAAAAAGTTTTGGCTTTATGGCAAGGGCTTGGATACTATTCACGGGCAAGAAATCTTCATGCAGCAGCCAAAGACATTGTTCAGAACTACAACAAAGAGTTCCCTTCGAATTATGCATCTTTGATACACCTAAAGGGAGTGGGCCCATACACAGCAGCAGCAATAGCGTCCTTTTCATTTAATGAAGCTAAAGCAGTTCTAGACGGAAATGTTTTTAGGGTTTTGAGCCGGATATATGACATTCCCACGCCTATTAACACCCCAAAAGGCTTAAGGGAGTTTGAGGAAGCTTCAAGGGCCCTTTTAAACTTATCAGATCCAGCCACTCACAATCAGGCCATCATGGAGTTTGGCGCATTGGTTTGCACACCGAAGGCTCCAAAATGTCACAGCTGTCCGTTTACCTTAGAGTGTAATTCCTACAAAAATGAAACGGTTCTTCAGCGTCCTGTTAAAATCAGGAAAAAAAAAGTTCGTTCAAGGTATTTCCTTTATACAGTATTTTTTAACAAATCAAAAAAGATCGTTTTTTTAAAGAAAAGAACATCCAAAGACATATGGCAAAACTTATATGATTTTGATTTAGAGGAATTCTCAGAGAACACTTTGTTTTTGGAAAAAGTTAATTTATTCAGTGAAACAAAGAGCATCGTTAAGCTTCAACACAAGCTAACCCATCAAATCATTGATGCCGCATTTGTTGTTAAAAAAACAACTAAAAGCAAAAACTTCAAAGGGCTAGAGGCTGTTCCTTTTGACCAGATAAATTCTTTTCCAATACCCACACTAATTAAAAATTATTTAGAGAAAGAAACTTATTTAAATAATTCCGTTTTAAACCTCTAATTTTACAAAATATTAAAATAGGTATGTGATTAATGGTTAATCAACATGCTCGGTAATATTAAACAGAGAAGAGGTCATGACAGATTTAAATAATTTAAAGGTGGGCATCACTATTGGAGATATTAATGGTATTGGTCCTGAAATTATATTAAAGTCGTTAAGCGACAGAAGGATTTTAACGACAATCACTCCTGTAATCTACGGATCTGATTATGCTCTGAGTCATTATAAAAAAAAGATGGGGATGACAGAGCTAGACCTGTCCACAGTAAAAGAGGCGGGAAAAGCGAGAAAAAACAAAATCAATGTGATTAATGTATGCACTGATGATATTAAAATAGAAGAGGGTAAAGAATCAGTTAGTTCGGGAAAAATTGCCGTGCTAGCCCTTGAAAAGGCAGCACAAGATATTTCAACAGGAGCTATAGATGTTATTGTTACTGCGCCAATTTCAAAGAGCGTTTGTCAAAAAGCAGGTTTTGATTTCCCGGGACACACGGAGTATTTTTCTTCGCTTTCTAATGGTGCAGACGCACTTATGTTACTGAGCTCTTCGATCATGAAAATTGCATTGGTAACGACTCATGTTGCCTTAAAAGATGTTTCGGAGAGAATTAACACTGATAACATTATACTGAAAACCAAAACCTTTGAGCAGAGTCTTAAAAAGGATTTTGGAATTAGAAAACCTAAAATAGCAGTCCTTTCTCTAAACCCACACTCTGGTGAAGATGGAAAAATGGGCAGCGAAGAAAAAGAGGTAATTATTCCTGCCATTAATAAATTAAAAGAAGAAGGAATAATGGCTTTTGGCCCATTTCCTTCAGATGGTTTTTTTGGGTCTGACGCGAGCAACAACTTTGATGGAATATTATCAATGTATCACGATCAAGGCTTGACAGTTTTTAAAGCTCTTTCTTTTGATGAAGGAGTCAATTACACCTCTGGGCTCCCTATAGTTAGAACATCTCCAGACCACGGCACAGCATATGACATTGCAGGCAAAGGAGTGGCTTCCGAAAACTCTATGCGAAGCGCTATTTATTTAGCGATAGATGTTTTCAGGTCAAGAGCTCTTTACAAGGAGTCGATGCGAAACCCGATTAATGTAAAAAACCCGCCTAAAAAGCAGAAAGAGGAAGCAAAACCTAAGGGTTTGAAAAAAAATTAATAACTTTGCCCACCCTTTTTAAAAATAGGTAATGATTAAAAGCTTTGACATACCTTTTGTTGGTTTAAAACAAGGCTCGCATCATTTTAGTTTTGAGGTGGGCAAAACGTTCTTTGATTACTTTCCTTTTTCTTTAATAGAAGAGGGAAGCTTAAAAGCTGAGGTAACTTTAGAAAAAAAAGAAACCATTATGATTTCGAACTTTATTGTTGGTGGCTACGTACAGATTGTTTGTTCAAGATGTAATGAGCAGGCAAAATTAAAGTTGAAAGGAGAGATGACAAATTATTATAAGTTCGGAACGGAAAGAGAAGAAGATGAAAATTTATTTGTTTTATCTCCTGACGAATATAAAATAAATGTTGCGCAGCAAATTTATGAGCTAATTAGTGTTGAATTACCAACGAGCCCTAAGCATAATGATGGGGACTGTAACGAGCAAATGGTAAAGCTTATAAACAAGTATCAATCAAGGGATAATAGAAGTGATGATATTGACCCACGATGGGAAAAATTAAATAAACTGAATTAATAATAAATAATTATGGCACATCCTAAAAGAAAAATCTCAAAAACGAGAAGAGACAAAAGAAGGACACATGTAAAAGCGACAGCCAGCAATGTTGCCACCTGCCCAACAACAGGACAACCACACCTATTTCATCATGCACACTGGCATGAAGGGAAGCTTTACTACAAGGGTAAGGTCATTGCTGAAAAGGAAATAGAAGCTTAAGATTTTTTCTCTAATGAGAATCGGTCTTGACGTTTCTGGAGGTGATTTTGCGCCAAAAGTAAACCTTGATGGTTTAAAGCTAGCCATGAGCGAATTGCCCTCATGTATCTTTTATTTGTTTGGGGATAGCGAAGGGGTAAAGTCCCACCCGTCTTATATTGGAATTGATGAGGATCGAGTGAAACTGGTTCACGCTCCAGAGAAAATAACATTTAAAGATAATCCAACACGTGCCATTTTAAGAAAACCTAAGAGTTCTATTTCTGTAGGTCTTCAATACCTAGCTACGCGAAAAATAGATGTTTTTGCAGGCACAGGTAATACAGGGGCAATGCTAGTTGGCTCAATATACAAGTCAACCACAATACCCGGGGTGATTCGCCCATGTATCACTTCTACGTTACCCACAATAACAGGAGGCAAAACGGTTCTTTTAGATGTTGGTTCAAATGCTGATTGTAAAGCGGATGTCCTCTCTCAATTTGCGATATTAGGCTCCATATATGCACAGCATGTCTATGGCAAGAAAAAACCTAAAGTAGCTTTATTAAATATAGGAGAAGAGGAGTCAAAGGGAAACCTACTCACTATTGCTGCACATGAATTATTAAAAAATTCAGACGAGATTAATTTTATTGGAAACGTCGAGGGCCGTGATATTTTTACGGGAGTTGCCGACGTAATCGTTTGTGACGGATATACTGGTAATGTTGTATTAAAGCAGGCCGAAGGGATATACTCTCTTATTAAAAAAAGAGGAATCAATGATGAATATTTTGACCGCTTTAATTATGAAAACTATGGGGGAACCCCAATTTTAGGAATTCGAGGAAATGTAATTATCGGTCATGGCATATCAAATGATATGGCAATTAAAAATATGTTATTACATTCGTATGATGTTGCCTCTTCAGGGTTGGCAAAGAAGATAAAAAAAGCATTTAAGTAAAATGAATATTACAGCGGCAATAACTGCAGTACACGGCTCTGTTCCAGAGAAGGTTTTAAGTAATTCCGATTTAGAAAAAATGGTCGACACCAACGATGAGTGGATTGTTACCAGAACAGGAATTAAAGAAAGAAGAATTGTAAGCGAAGGAGAGACCTTATCTGACTTAGGTGCAGATGTTGTAAAAGGCATCTGTGAAAAAAGAGGAATTTCTCCTCTTGAAATTGATATGATTATTGTTGGAACGGTAACAAGTGATCACCGGTTCCCAAGTGCGTCAAATTTAATTTGTCACAAAAGTGGAGCAACCAATGCATGGGGGTTTGATGTTAGCGCTGCTTGTTCTGGCTTTCTGTATACTCTAGTTACTGGACAGCAATTCATTTCTTCAGGTCAATGTAAAAAGGTCATTGTTATTGGGGGGGACATCATGTCATCCATCGTTAGCTATGAAGACAGAAATACTTGTGTGATTTTTGGAGACGGAGCAGGAGGCGTGCTATTGGAACCCAATGATGAAGGGAACGGAATAGTTGATTCTATTCTTAAAGCTGATGGTTCAGGAAAAGATTACCTAATTCAAAAAGCTGGAGGCTCGGCTTTTCCTGTAACTAAGGAAAACGTAGGAACTCCTGAAACTTTTGTATATCAAGAAGGGAGATCGGTTTTTAAGTTTGCAGTAACGAACATGGCTGATGTTTCAGCCGAAATTATGGAAAAAAACAATTTAACTGGAGAAGATGTTGATTGGTTGGTTCCTCATCAGGCTAATTTAAGAATTATTGATGCTACTGCAAATAGAATGGGCTTAACAAAAGACAAGGTAATGATTAATATTTCCAAATATGGAAATACAACTTCAGGAACCATTCCTCTTTGTTTGTGGGAATGGGAAAACCAACTCAAAAAAGGAGACAATGTTGTTTTGGCTGCTTTTGGAGGAGGGTTCACTTGGGGTAGTGTTTATTTAAAATGGGCATATAATTCGTAAAAAAACAGAAATAAAAACAATCAGATATGAATTTTGAAGAAATTAAAGAGTTAATAAAATTAGTATCCAAAACGGGAGTTGGAAAAGTTCAAGTAGAAAAAGAGGACTTTAAAGTTGTTATTTCGGGTAGCAAGCCTACCTCTGAACAACCTATCATAGTTCAGTCTTCTCAGCCCGTAGCTCCAGCAGCAGCACCGATTGCAGTACCAGCACCAGCTGAGGCTCCTCAATCTGAAGCGAAGAAGGCTACTCCAAAAGAAGATGATAACCTAATAACAATAAAATCCCCTATGATTGGAACGTTTTACCGTTCTGCCGGCCCAGATAAGGACCCCTTCATGAATGTAGGAAGTACGTTTAATGTAGGAGATAAGCTATGTATTATAGAGGCAATGAAAACTTTTAACGAAATAGAAGCAGAGGTCTCGGGAAAGATTGTTAAAGTACTTGTAGATGACGCGAGTCCTGTAGATTATGAGCAGCCATTGTTTTTGGTAGAGCCAGCATAAAAATCAAAACGCACATTTATGTTTAAGAAAATATTAATTGCCAACCGAGGGGAAATAGCCCTTAGAGTAATCAGAACGTGTAAAGAAATGGGAATCCAAACGGTTGCTGTTTATTCAACGGTCGACAAAGATTCTCTTCCTGTAAGGTTTGCAGACGAGGCGGTTTGTATAGGGCCTCCTGTAAGTGCTAAATCTTATTTATCAATTCCAAGTATTATTGCTGCTGCGGAAATAACAAATGCAGATGCGATTCATCCGGGTTATGGGTTTTTATCAGAAAACGAAAAATTCTCAAAGGTTTGTGAAGAGCACAACATCAAGTTTATTGGAGCTCTTCCTGAACAAATATCTGGTATGGGAGATAAAGCTACTGCTAAAGCGACTATGATCAAGGCAGGCGTTCCATGTATTCCCGGTTCTAAAGGCCTTCTGAAAGACACAAAAGAGGCGAAGGTAAAGGCAAAAGAGATAAAGTATCCAGTAATCTTAAAAGCTACTGCAGGAGGAGGCGGAAAGGGAATGCGAATTGTTTGGAAAGAAGAGGACCTGGAGGAAGCATGGGATTCTGCAAAACAAGAATCTGCAGCTGCCTTTGGAAATGATGGCATATACATGGAGAAGTTTATTGAAGAGCCTCGACATATAGAAATTCAAATCGCAGGAGATCAGCACGGAAATGTTTGCCACCTTTCAGAGAGAGACTGCTCTATTCAAAGAAGACACCAAAAACTGGTTGAAGAAACCCCATCTCCTTTTATGACACCAGTCTTACGAGAAAAAATGGGAGAGGCAGCTATAAAGGCAGCTAAGGCAGTTAAATATGAAGGAGTCGGAACAGTTGAATTCCTGGTAGATAAGAACAAGGATTTTTATTTTATGGAGATGAATACTAGAATTCAAGTAGAACACACCATTACTGAAGAGGTTATTAACCACGATTTAATAAAAGAGCAAATTAAAATTGCTGCTGGAGAAAAAATATCCGGAAAAAATTATTTACCCATAATGCACGCTATACAGTGCAGAATCAATGCCGAAGACCCTAAGCATGACTTTAGGCCTTGCCCAGGAACCATTACTGATTATCATTGTCCAGGAGGACACGGTGTTCGTATAGATGCTCATGTTTATTCAGGGTATACTATTCCTCCAAACTACGACTCGATGATTTCAAAGTTAATAGTTGTAGCTCGTACCAGAGATGAAGCCATTTTGAAAATGAAAAGAGCTCTCGGAGAGTATATTATAGAAGGAGTTAAGACAACAATTCCGTTTCATCAAAAGCTTATGGAAGACGAAAGCTTTGTAAAAGGAAACTTTACTACAAAATTTATGGATTCTTTTGAGTATTGATTATCTTGTGTAAATAAGCAACCGGAACACTCGTTCCTCGTCTTAAATTTAATTGAAACCTAATTCGTCGTTAATATGAAGAAAAAATACACCCTATTTTTTGTGTTTATTATGTTGTTTTTTTGTGAACTAAGCGCGCAAAACTCGAAATCTTTAAAAAGCACAGAGCCCATAAACACGAACGCAGCACCAAAACCAACTGTCGATGAACAACAGGTTTTAAAACAAATTTCTCAAATAGACTCACACCTTTTGGCTATAGAAACCAAAAGAAACTATATTCTTTCAGATCCAGCAGAAAAAGCTTCGGCTCAAGAGCAAGGCTGGTTTGAAGAAATGAAAAAAATCGAAAAATCTCTCCTTAAGAAAAAAGAAAAATTAACCGCGCTCATAAATAATTAGTTCAGGAGATGAATAAAAAAATAGTAGTTTTTTTTGTAGGTTTTTTCCAGGCCCTACTCGTGTTTTCCCAAGCAGGGGGAGCGGATTGTAACAATTTGGAACCCATCTGTACCGATGTTGGTATTTCTTTTACCGCTTCGAGTGGCGTTCCTGATGCCTCGACAACGAGTCCGGGTAATAATTATGATTGTTTAGGTTCTGAACCGAATCCCACATGGTATTATTTAGAAATTTCTAACTCTGGAGATGTTCAGATGGAGCTAAATGCGGCGTCTGATATAGACTTCATTATTTGGGGGCCTTTTAACTCTTTAACGGAAGCCGAAGCCAATTGCGGCTCGTACAACAATGTGGTCGATTGTAGCTACTCATTTACGAATAATGAAACCCCTGAGATTTTGGGAGCTGTTGCTGGACAGGTATATGTAATGTTGGTAACAAATTATGCCAATGTTGTTCAAAATATTACACTAGCTCAATCGGGAGGAGCGGGAAATACTGATTGTACGATTGTAAACCCTCCAACAGCAAATTGCCCAGAATATGCAAACCAAGCCTCGTCTGCTACTGAAACCTGTGGCAATCAGCTTTATTATTTAGAAGTATTAAATACAGCCTGTAATGGATTTGTGACTTTTAATATTGTTGGTAATTATGGCTCATCATATGGAAGTGAAATTACGTGGGAAGTGGTTTCCAATACTTCAGGCAACATTGTTGCTTCAGGAGGCCCAGGAACGGATGGCGGCTCAATTAACGTTGTCGTTGGCCCTTTGGACCCTTCAGTTGAGGGAACAATTTTTAACTTACTTGTATATGATTCCTGGGGAGATGGTTTCAATGGTACAGGAGGAATTATACAAGCGACTAGTTCGTCAGGTACAGTTTTAGCTGATATAGACGGAAATTTTGGAGCGCAGTCAAATCAATATTTCACGTCAAGTATTGAAATTTCTTCTGCAACGATTGATATAACAACACCATCTGGAGTTGTATCCGAGACAATGGGAAATTGTCAAGACTTTAATGTTGAGCTTACCTTGGTAAACAACAATTTTTGCACACCGATTTCTGTAGATCTTCCTTGGGAAATAACTTGTGATGTTACGGGTGCAATTATTTCTAACGGAACACATACAATTATGGTTTATCCACAAGTGCCAACTCAAGGCTCAGACGTTGTTTCGATTGCTTGGAATGCTAGCTCATGTTCATGGGACGTTTCCCCTAACAATGACTGTGATTTATTAGATTTAGGAACATTGTTTTCTATTTCCCCCGACCCAACAACCCTTACACCTTATTGTTCTAATGGTACAGAGAGCTTTACGGTTGACTATATTGGGTTTGCTTCAGGGCCGAATTGTTGTCAAACTGCTGGCCCTTTGACACCAATAACATATAATTCAAACCTGAATACGGCTGCCTTTGTCGCAAGCAATGCTTATGCAGGAACGAATAATTCTGCTTATGCTGTTGTTGCTGCAAATGGAGTTGGAGGAAACGCTCAGTCTATTGTTGTAGATATAAGCGGTTCGGGATATTGTTGCCCTAATTGTTCGGCTTCTCCGGAACCATACTACATTGATGTTTACATTGACGGAATACAGGTTTTATTTGAAGGGCCATTAACAAATTCGAATTTTTCGTATTCTTTTAACGAGGTTGATCTTGGGGCTTATGGTGTAACATATACTCAAAGCAGTGTCATAGAGGTATACGTTCTTCCAAATAACTTTTGGTATGGAACACCCCCGACTTATACGACTTTTATTCCAGGAGCATCTTGTGGTTCCTTAGGGGCGGGACAATGGACTATTGGGACCCTTTCTACAAGTGTATCTGCTGTTTTTGAACAACAAACGGCCACTCCCGTATCCTGCTCTTATGCGGTTAATGAAAATTATACATGCTGTTCATCAGTAATGGCCTTACCCCCAGATGAGAGCTCATCAATTGCTTGTGAAACGGATATTTTTGTTCCAACCCCACCGACAATTATGGACAATTGTGGCACATCAATTACGCCAACTATGAGTGAGAACGCAACCCCATCTTGTTCTGGTGACAAAATTTATACTTTCACATATACTGATTGTACAGGGGCTTCTGCTGATTGGACATATACATTTAATATTAATGACAATATTCCGCCAACAGCACCAAACCCAACTAATGTTAACATAGCTATTGCACCAGCACCAGCGCCAGATATTACTGTAGTTGTAGGAGAGGCTGATAATTGTACAATTACCCCAACAGTTGCCTTTGTTTCTGATGTTTCTGATGGAAATGCATGTCCCGAAACAATTACCCGGACTTATAGTGTAACTGATGACTGTGGAAATGAAACTTTAGTTACTCAGCTTATTATTATTGGAGGAGCACCTGTTCCCGACCCTGTTGTTAGTGCAAACGGCCCAATCTGTGAAGGAGGTGATGCAGTTTTTACAATCACAGGTGTTGTAGATGCTATTGTCACTTATGACGCCGGGTCTGGTCCTAGTAATGTTACTTTAGCCGGAGGAACTGCTACAATTACCGTTCCTGCAGTGACCACAAACACAACGATTACCCTAATAAATATTTCTGACGGTTCTTGTAATTCTGCAATAAACCTAACAGCTACTACTACAGTGAATTCTTTATTAATTCCGACATTTGATGCTTTAGGGCCATATTGCCAAACGGGATCAGTTGATGTATTATTAACAAGCTCTCTCGAGGGATATACAGGTAGCTGGTCGCCATCAGTAATCGACAATTCTACGTCAGGAACAGGGACCTATACATTTACTGCTGATCCTGGTCAATGTGTTGCAAACACAACGATGGACGTAATTATAACAGATGCTCCATTTGTTTCAGCTGCAGCTTTGGACTCTACACTTTGTGAGGGGGATTCTACAGTGCTTTTTATTGATACTTTATCCGGAGGTCTTTTAGTTGAGCAATTTACTATGACCTTTGGTTCGGCATTTTCTTATACAACCTCAAATACAAATTTACCAGGTAACTACTACGTTGTTGTGAGTGGTACTTGGTCAGGTTCTGGGCCTTGTGAGCTTAGGGACCCGGCATATATAATGTATCAAGGCTGTAATAACATTACACCAATTCCATCATATATATGGAAATGGAATGGGCAAAACCCGACATCTCAATCTACCACGCCGTATGTTTATAATCCAAACCATGTTTATAGTTTCTTTTTTAATGGTGGTTCAGCACAAACATTTTCATTTACAGAAAGCAATCCGAACTGGTATAACGATAATTTTGGAAGCTTAACCTTTGAGGTGTATTATTTAGGGAATATTTCCTGGTCAACAGGCTCTACAGAGCCGTCGGACACCATTTTCCCTCCAGTAGGAACAAATACATACTCTATTATTCTTGATTATGGAAATGGATGTATAGCCACAGACGATGTCACCATTGATGTGATGCCTGAAGTTACACCATTGTTTACCCAAATACCGCCAATGTGTGTTGATGACATGGCTCCGACGCTTCCATTAACGTCCAATAATGGTGTCACGGGAACATGGACACCATCATTGATTAACACTTCTACGGCAGGAACAATTACATATACTTTTACGCCAGACGCTTCACAATGTGCTTTGAGTAGCACAATGGATATTGAGGTTCAGGCCCTACCATTAATAACAATAACGAACAACACTGGGAGTACAGAACTGACATGTACTCTAATAGACATTAGCCTAACCGCCTCAGGAGGAGACAGCTATAGCTGGGATAATGGCTTGGGAAGCACAAGCAATGTAAATATAAATACTCCCGGTAATTATACCGTAACGGGATATAGCGTTTTAGGTTGTGAATCCTCAGCTCAAATTATTATTACTGAAGACAATACTGTAGATATTATTGTGAATTTACTCGAGAATGAGATATGTAGTGGGGAAGACGCTATGATTAGTGTATCAAGTACCAATGCAACAAGTTTTGATTGGACCATTATAGAGAACGGTGTATCAGGAGCGATGGCCGGATCAGGGGTTAATGCTCCCGGGTTTGACATCTTACAAACACTAATAGCCACAGGGGTTAATTCGGGAACGGTTGAATATACTATAACTCCCCTGTTAGGCACATGTTCAGGAATACCTCAAACGGTTATAGTTAATGTAAACCCGCCAACCATACCTGTTTTCACAGGCCTTGGGCCATATTGTTTAGATGAATTAATTGCCGACAACCTGAATGCCATATCAGATAATAATATCCCTGGAGCCTGGTCTCCAGCTATAATAAATACGTCAACTACAGGAACAACGACCTATTCTTTTACCCCAGATATAGGTGAATGTGCGACCGGAACAACAATGGATATTGTAGTGAGTCCATTGCCGACAGTGTCATTTTCAGCCGACAATGTGGAGGGTTGTGCACCGCTGAGCATTTCACTAGAGAGCAGTAACGCAACAGGAAATAATATTTGGACAATTGGAAACGGGGATATTCTGAACGGAACAAATGTAAGTACCTCCTTTACATCACCAGGTTGTTATGACGTTACCCTGTTTGTTCAAGAAAATGGTTGTTCAACTACTATGACAATAATCGATTATATCTGCGTTCAAAACAACCCTACGGCAGAATTTAACTTTAACCCTCAAACCTTTACCGATGTTAACCAACAGGTGATATTTAATAATAATAGTCAGGGGGCGGTTGATTATATATGGAACTTTGGCGAAGGTTCTTCGAGTGAAATTACTAACCCATCACATGTTTTTGAAGATACGGAAGAGGGAGCAATAATTACGCTTACGGCAATTAGTGAATTTGGTTGTACACATTCAGTGGAACACATCATACCATATGACGAACAAGAAATTTTCTATGTTCCTAACACCTTTACTCCTGACGGAGATAACTTTAATCAGGTTTTTGCCCCTGTATTCTACTCTGGATTTGATCCGTATAACTTTTCTATGCTAATCTTTAATAGATGGGGAGAATTGATTTTTGAAACACAAAATGCGGAAATAGGATGGGATGGTAGCTTTGGCCCACATGTTGGAGTGGTTGCGGATGGAATGTATACGTGGAAAATCACGTATAAAAACCCTCAAACAGATGAAAGAAAAATTCTCATAGGACACGTTTTGGTGTTGAGGTAAACACTTAATGATTTGAAATTTTGTAAAGTTTATAATAAGACGTAATTTCACGTCAACTTTTATCATAAAATAAACCTTAATTTGAAGCAACCCCCATTTTAATAAATGCGTCTTATCGTTGCGCTAAATAAACAAAAATTCTTACTAAGTGAAACAAAAACTCTACGTCATTTTGCTACTTTCAATTTCTCCTTACACATGTAGCACAGTTCAAGCCCAAAAAAAAACAAACATTAATCAAAAAACACCGGTTGAACAACCTTCAAGAAAACTTTCTTCTGTAGATTCAATTCGGATGACTAAATACGCTCGAGCAAATTCCCCTGGTCAAAATGTAATTGAGACCACACCACCACAGCAGGAATTAATCAAGTTAAAAACTTCGGCAAATCAACTAAGCAGCCAATATCAGGAATCTACGATTTTAAAAGAGCTATCTAATTCATATTGGAGAACCCAATCAGAAATTAAAAAAGCCAAGGCACAAAATAATTTACCTCTATTAGAGGAACTGGAATTAAATTCCTTAACGCATAGGTTAAATTATATTACCGCATTTGAAAGCATAGGTAATTCATTTGTTAGTGAGGAACAGGTTAAGTTATACCATTCATTTAAGAAAGATTTTAGCAATGAATAATTCGTTTAACCTCCTTATAAGCAGTAAAACAAACGTAAGTTTGATTTTTGCATTAATAATTTTATTCCTTCAAACTGTTTTTAGCCAAGGAGACATTTGTACATCAGCAACGACTCTGACTCCTGGCACATCCTGCACATATATCTCTGGAGATGTATTTGGAAATACAGTACAAGATTTAAATAATGGAACATGCACGGGTAATTTAAACGACGATGTTTATTTTCAGTTTACAGCTACGGAGTCAACAATGACCGTAAATGTTGACGGCTCAGGATCTTTTGATGCTGTTTTAGGTGTTTTCGGCGGGTCATGCGCGGCTCTTGTTCAAGAGGGGCCATGTATTGATAATACCGGTAATGGAGGTGTTGAGACTCAGACTTTCTATGGTTTAACTGTTGGCCAAACGTATTACATTCTTGTTTATGATTGGGATTCGGATATTCCAGCAACGACCACATTTGATATTTGCGTTTATGAAACTTGTCCAGGTGGAGTGCCCAACGATTTATGCACGAATGCTACAGGGCTATCTTTAGGCGTTGTTGAAAGCACTAATAACATTTGTGCGTCGCCAAACACTGACGACCCCGTTGCTGCAGACATCTGTGCAACAACAATTGAAAATACAGTTTGGTATGAATTCACCCCTGTTGATACAGACCAGTATACAGCGACAATTTCAAATTTCAATTGTTTATATAGTATAGGCCTTCAAATGGCTGTTATTACAGGTCCATGTGGCGGCCCTTACACCTCTGTAGATTGTGATGCGGGAATTACAGATGCTCAATTTGTATTTACTGGGACTGCTGGAACCACATATTACATTGTTATTGACGGCATTGATGGGGATCAATGTGATTTTGATATATTGATTGAGGATGCCTGTTCCGCTGATGCGGGAACAAATACATCTGCTGCTTCCATTGTTTCTTGTTTCAATGAAGATGTTAATGTTTCTACCATTGGCTCAGTGAACACTAGCTTAGGAGCGGACCCTTGTATTGGCTGGGGTTTTTGGGTTGCTTCAGACCCCTTAGGTTTGTTTACAGGCTTAACTGATATAGGAACCCCTCCCTCAGGAGGAATGCCTACTGATGACAATAATTATGTAGGGGCATATCCTTCAGGAACATTTCCGAATGCAAATGGTCCTAATGCAACGCTTCCCGCAGAAAATAATGGTGTAACTTATTTTATTGCGCCTATAACAATGAGCGACTGTTCTATAGCTGAAATTAACGCTGCTTGTTTTGACGTTGGTAATTATACGGAGGTTTATTTTAATCCTGAAATATCATATAGTAGTGTTGTTGAGTGTGATGATCCAGGGGCGCCTTCAACCCAAATCACCTTTACATTTAGTGGGGGAAATGCACTAGTGGACGGAACAAACTTTACAATCACTAATAATGGCGATGGCACTCCAGACATTACGTCAGTGGGTAATGGAGGTCAAGTTATTTTATCAAATATCCCAGACGGAGGCACGGTTGACATCACGGTTACAGATGCTGTTGGTTGTACTATAGAGATAGTATTAGGGCCAATAGACGCTGCCGCATATTGTCCATTATGCGGAGCGGACGCGGGAACAATTTTAGTTACTCAAACAGGCTCAGGAGTAACTACCGTAAATAACGGAGTGGACGCTAGCCCATTTATATTATGTTACAATGATCAAATTGATTTAGAAACACAAGGAGATTATACTCTCCCCCCTCCGGCAGGACCACCATGGACAACTCCGGGTTTAATTTACATTATTTATACCTGTCCACCGAGTTCTCCTGATCCAAACACTGATCCATGCTATACAGGCGTTGCATGGACGGGAGAGAATTTATATGAAACAAATGATGGTTCACTATTAAGTGTATTAGAAACGAGTTTTGGAGTTATTAGCACGGATAATGAATTATGGTTTGTTCCAACAGTTATTGACGATGCCGGGAGTTGGAATTTAGACAGTAATGGCGATGGGTGTTTTGATCAAGGGTTTCCAATTCAGGTTACTTTTCTTGAAGAAATACTTGCGACACCAACAGTTTCTTGTGGAGGAGAGGTTGATTTATTTGTAACGGGAGGCTCTCCAGATTTTTATCCTGATTCTTATACCGTCGTTAATAATGGTCCAGGTACCTTAGTAAATAACATTGGACTCGCATCAGGTGGAACTTTTTCTATTACCGGCCTCTCTTTTGGAGACGTATATGATGTTTCCATCAGTGACCCTAATGGTTGTTCAATTAATATTTCAGGAACGTATGATTATGTAGTTCCGGTTCCAACAATTGAAAATTTACAAACTGATTTTTGTCTAAATGATCCACAGGATGCTTTTGAGGTATATATTGATGGGGCTCCAGCTATTTCTGGGTTGGGTGGAAGTTCTTGTACTACACCAACAGTTACTGCAACTGGGGATGATTATTTAAATGTTACTGCAAATATAGACATGTCATGCGCCTCAGGATATTCAATTACGGGAGCAAGTCTTGACTTTAGTACTATTGCAAACTGTACTGCTTGGTCATATTTTGACATTGTAGTAAATGGTACTATCGTATCTACGGGAATTTGTAATGCTTCAGGGTTTGATTTATCGCCATATTTACCTTTAAATTCAGTTCAGGTTGTTTCTCAAGACAATGATGGATGGATAGATGCGGTTGAAATTTCCGCATTCGTTAACATTCAATATTCAAATACAAATTCTGTTACCATTTCAGGAACAGGGGTGACGGACAACGGAGACGGTACGGCATTCTTCACTCCTAACATTTCAGGAACGCATATTATCACAGGTACTATTGTTATTGCGGGTTGCGCATACGATGTTACCCAAAATGTAACCGTTCACCCATATCCAGTTTTGGCGCCTTTATCAACTGTCAGTGTTTGCGATGGAGCTAGTCTTGACCTTGATGCAAATTTTCCCTCTGAAACAGCAGGAGTAGCGGGTACGGGACAATGGTATACCGGAACAGATAATACGGGAACACCTGTTAGTGGAACAGTAACGGTTAATAATGGAGACCAATTCTATTTTGAATACACCTCTACATTAGGGGGATGCGTTGATGGAACTGTATTAGACGTGATTGTTGACGTAGCTCCTGTTGTGTCAGGCTCTTTATTAAGCTTGTCAATAGACGGTTGTGATATTACAGACGCTCCAGCGGCGGCTACAACAATAGCAGAATTAGAGGCCCTTGGCGATCCAGGAGACCCATTACTGGTGAATGACGATGTTACTATAGATGCTGACTTAACACTTACTTTTTCAGATCAGATTAATGGTTCCTGTCCGATAATTATTACAAGAACATATACTATTACAGATGAATGCGGTAATACTACGGATATCACCCAAACGATCACAGTAGATGATGTTACACCG
>Ga0206679_10001347_pt1 | contig 20202 bp, 5 predicted proteins | sample M110012015metaG_FD_155464 | JGI IMG/M metagenome (GOLD analysis project Ga0206679, IMG submission 155464) | Ammonia-oxidizing marine archaeal communities from Monterey Bay, California, United States - M1 100m 12015 | ecosystem: Environmental > Aquatic > Marine > Intertidal zone | place: USA... | reverse complement strand
AGCCCTGGAGTATATAGGTTATCATGCAGGCTTTGACAAAAAGCATACTACTTTAAAGGTGAAAGATTTTAGATGCGGTTTACCTAGTGACTTTCACGAGCCCCTGGTTATTTCTTATATGGGAGAACCCTTAAGGTACAGCGGAGATGCAAGGCTATTTAATGCCAATAGAGATGACTCCGACAGGGTTTCGGTAAGTACCGCCTCCTTTCAGACAAATCCTATAGAACGCGATGGGTACTTAGATGGAGACTTTCGACAGACTTCTACCCGATCCGGATCAGATGACTTCTACAGTTTAAAACCCAACTACCTAGTCACCTCTTTTGAGAAGGGAGATATAGAGTTGTACTACCTATCGTTTCTTGTAGATGAGGATGGATTCCCAATGATTCCAGACAATGTATACTATAAGCAAGCGCTTCAGTGGTATATCCTTCGTCAGATGCTTATGGGAGGCTACCAGCACCCACAATTTGACTATCAGTTCTGTGATGCCAAATGGGGACAATATTGCGTATCGGCACAGAATGATGCCGCCTTCCCCTCTGTAGATAAAGTACAAAATTTTATGGAGGGATGGCTTAGGTTAAGTCCTCGCTCGAATGCATTCGACTCTTTCTTTTCACCAGAAGTATAAACTATGAATTTAGATAAAGGACTCTTTAGAGACTGCGCACCCGGAGACCAGCCCGATGGAACTTGGAGAGAGGCGAAAAATATTCTTGCCGACAAGCTTCGAGATACCCTTCAGAGTGAACCGGGATTTGTAGATATAGATTCTCAGAATACAAACTATCAGCTTTGTGGGAGTATCCCTATAGATAATGACCGTTTGGTAATCTTTCAGTGTGCCAAAAATAAAACCGATGGTAGCGGATCCCAAATATCTATTTTAGATTCCAAGGGAAACTACACTACGGTATTGCGCCACAATGAACTGAACTTTAAAGCGGTAGATTTCTTTAAGGGCGTATTCTTAAGGAATGGTTCTGGAGAGTTGATTATCGCTTGGGTAGATACCGCAAATAAGCCCCGAGTATTAAATGTAGACAACCCACAGATAGAGATTAACGAATTCGGATTTTTATCCAATAGCGAGGATCTAGACCTGTTGGATCTATTTATAGGTTTTCACACGCCCAAGGTAAATGTTCTTTCCGATTCAGAGTTGGGAGGTAGCCTTCTAACGGGGGTGTATTATTTTGCCTTTGCCTACGAAACTAAAGATGGGTTTATTTCAAATTATACCCATACCCACGGACCCGTATCTATTACCGATGACCTAAAAGCATTGGGTTATCTGGATTACGATGGTTCAGAGCCGGGGATACAAACCAATAAAGCCATTAAGATTTCTTTACAGGGAGTAGACAATCGCTATTCATACATACACCTGGTGGCGATCTCAAAGATTGATGGGGTATTGTCAGCAAAAAAGGTAAAGAGGATTCCCATTACCTCCGAAGAATACACCCTTATATATACCTCAGATGAAACTCAAGAAGACATCTCTTTAGAGGAAGTTTTGGTAGGGAGTGTATCTTATGAATCGGCGAATACCATTACCCTTTTAGACGATCACATTCATATAGGGGATCTCTCAGAGGCAGATAGAATCAACTACCAAAAATGGGCAAACAGTATCTCTGTAGAATGGGTATACGATAAGTTTGTTGCCCTGGATGGGGTAAGTGCTTCGTATAAAGATTCTGTAGTGATGTACAATCAAAAGGGGTTTATGCCTGATGAGACCTACGCTTTGTATGCTGCTTTTAGAAAAAAGGACGGTACCTACTCAGAGGCTTTTCATATCCCCGGCAGGGAAGCCACTACGATAGATTATTATGATAGTGAATCTACGGCTAGTCATAGTATAGACGAAGACCAGCTCCTATCTGATTTAGATTTCTCTCAAGATGCGTTTAGATTCTTAGAGGAGGATTCTCTTTTAGGTTCGGATACAAAGTATTTTCACACACGAGATACCTCGCATGCCGATGGACGCTTAGGTTATTGGGAAAACCTTTCGGAGAAGTACCCCGATACGGAAGATTTCCAAGTATGGGATGCCACTGGGGATACCCAAAATGATTTATCGGGAACTCCCGTACGTCACCATAAGATGCCCTCACTCTCTAAGCTTCACGGAAACAATCAGCAGGATAAGCCTTGGTTGGAGAATTCAGTAGCAGCTTTAGAGAACCTTTCCTTAGAGGCGGAGTTGACGATTTCGGACTCTTTCGGTGAATCGGATTATACCCTTACCACTAGCTCTTCAGGGAACACTGACTATTATACTTCAAATACGAGTTATACAGAGGTCTCCTCTGGTTTAGCTGGTTGGGGAGAAGTAGGTGGCGAGAATAATATTTATACCGCTGCTCAGGACCAAACTGTGGAAGTGAGCTTTGAGGGACAATTAACGGTCAAGGCAAAGAGGAATGGAATGATTGGTGCTCCTCCTATTGGTAGCGCTGTATACTTGGGGCTAAAAGTTATAGATGCCCTAGGAAATACAGTACATAGCTATGTACAAGATTCCGATTTTAACGAGGGGTACCTGATTAATAATTATACCTTGCTCTGGCAAACACACAGCAAGATCGAGAGGTCAAATGAATTCACCATTCATTTAAAGGCTTCGGAATCTATAGTGGTTAACTACACAGCTCGTATAAGTAACGGTGAAGGTATGGACCCAGTTATACTTGCCTATAACGGTTCCCTAGCTTTAGGTTTAAATATTTATACTCCATCCGAACTTTCATGGGGTTCTATAGAAGGGGGGACTGCTTTTGCTAAAGTCTTGGGATTAAAGTTCTCTAATATACATATCCCCGAACACATCGCACCTCAGGTAGATCGTCTAGAGTTTTTCTACGCCAAACGCACAGAAAAAAATATGAGTATTATAGGGCAATCCCTTTGGTTTAGGGGCTCTACAGGGGTAAAAGATCCCGACCTTATAGGCACCATGGCAGGCAATGGTCTACAAAGCAATACAACCGATGGTAGTGGGACTACTGGGGCATTAAAAGATGATAGCTTTCGCTTCCACTCTTTTGATATGCTACACTATAAGCCCGCCACCAAACCTACTCACGTTAAGTTAGAGTATTTTCTAAGGTGTGACCGGGAAGCGGCAAGGTTCTATTCGGACCACTCTTCAGCACCTGATGACCCTATTTTTGTTACAAACCCCACTTCTACCTATGCCGAGATAGGAAGCAAAAAACAATTTGCCACCACCTCGAACTTTATTCAAGGAGATGCAATTACTACTCCTGCTCTTTATGGGGCAGCTAATACGATGCGACTAAGAAGAGTCGCAGGAGTTCGCTATATGCCTGCAGATACTTTGGATGAGACTGGAGGTTATGACAATCGCTATGGGGAGGAATGCATTGTTGGACAGATCCTAGAGAAAAATATGTTTAATGATAGTGGGGGTAATGTTTTAAGTACTTTCTCTGACTGGAATGCTCCTTACGATGTAGATACCAATTCGGGGACTGCAGCAGATGGAACAAGAGCGCATCTAGCAAACCTGTGTATTTACCGACCAAATATGTACGAGAGCTTTATCTCTCAAGATTTGGTAAGTACCGGAATGGCAATCTCTATTGTAGCTCCCGGGATGGCACAATCCGATACGGTATACGGTGGAGATGTGCATCTGTCTATGTATGGGATTCGGCTTACTGCCCCTATAAAAAGGTACAATGGATCCACTTTTCACTACGAGACAGAAAATCCGTTCCAAACGGTAAAGATGCTGTACTACTTCCCTTGTTATTCGGTAAGCAATATAGGCTTGCGACATGCGGGAATAGGTAGCGAGCAGATGTACTATCCTAAAAATGGAGGTTCTATAGATTCCTTAGCCATAGATTACGATGTTTTAGATCCGTATTTACTGCGTAGCGCCGATTCGGCACACAGCAACTATATAGGGTATAACGATGACTACTCTTCGGTAAATGATTTAAACAAAGTCTTCCCATACAATACCTACACCACCTTTGAAAAGCACCACCCCTACCGCATTGCACGAGGGGTCATCCAAAGGACGGAGAACAATGTCATAAGCATGAGAAAGTTCTTGGCAAATGATTATTATGAGATGCCAAAAGCTCACGGAAAGATTGTAGATCTTAGGGCGTATAATGGAGAGCTGCTCATACAGATGGAGAGCTCTTTGTATAAAACAATAGGAAAAGAAACCTTCTCTGGGGAGACCTTAGATGTAACTCTAGGGACTGGAGATATATTCCGCCTGCCTCCAAAGCAGCTGATCACCGATCAGATGGGGTATTTAGGATGTCAAGACCGTTCAGGAACTTCTGTAACCAAGCTAGGGTATCTTTGTTTAGATCGAGAGCAGGGGAAAGTTTTTTTAGTTTCCGACAGCATTAATGAGCTCTCCTCGAAAGGTTTGCGCAACTGGTTCCAACAGAACCTAGGTTTTGCTTTGGATGGTTTTCTCTCAGAGCAAGATCAAGCTTCAGCAAAACAAGACTCAAGCTGTAGTGTTGCAGGTATAGGTTATACCTTGTACTACGATGAGCTAAATAACCGCCTGCTTTTAACGAAAAAGGATTTCATTCCTAAACAGGACACGCAGGTACATTACAATCCCCAAGACCTTAGTGCTTTAGAGCAGGGAGATTTAGTCTTCACCGATGGTTTATTCTATATGGTGGAGGATGATACCCCAACAGATTCCCCAGATTCCCCAGAGTTTTCTGTGCCCGGGGATGTACTTACCTATGCACAGAGCGTTGTAGGGACTGCCCCAACGGACGATACTTCCTCTTTCCCGCAAGGAAATGAAGATTCTAGTGATCCTATATATTAATTATACTCCACAATAATGGCAAACATACTTAGACCCCTTACAGCCTCAGAGTTTGATAACCTCATGGAGGATAAATCCTTTACACTTTCCTACTCTCCTTCAAGAGAATTTTGGGTAAGTGAGCACGATTACGCTAGTGATCATGCACGGGCTACAAGAAATAAAGTCTTTCTATTTAAAGGCTCTAAGGTATACCTAGCGAATGGAGGACAGCCGGGGTATTACTTCTCTGGGGAGTCCGAGCTGGATAGAAAGAGCTTTTACCTCTCGGTGGTAAGTAACCAACAGCCCTTCCAAGCTAAGTACCACAGCAGTTTGTTATGGAACACTCGATGTGAGGATACCCAAGGGATTGAGCTGAGCTCTACAACCTTTGATAGTGTAAGGATAAATACCTTAGACCAAGATACCGAACAGGTAGAATTAATCCCTAGAGTTCCAGGAGTTGTAGGGAATATTCGGAGGTTACATGGTACTTGGTCGTTCAATAAACTTCGCCATAAGCTACAAGATGACTCTACTTCTTGGAGAGAGAAACAACGATTACTTTCTAAATGGGCAATTATCGACTTATATTTTGGTAATTACCAGGGAAATACCTTATATTTGTATGACTTGGATGCTATCACTAGGATAGCAATTTAAGGTATAAAGCACTCTTTTTAGGTACTCATTTCGAGTATAGTTATTACAAGATTTTACAGCACAATGCGGATCGGAGGTTCAACCTTCAAACTATTCTTATGTGCAATTGTAAAAAATGTAAAACTGGTGGAAGATGTCCAAAGCCCAAGATGGGGCAAGGAGGTCAAATTGCATCAAATCTTTTAGGTACTGCTGGAGATGCAGCTATGGCTGCTAATCCCGTAGTAGGTATGGGGCTTAAAGCTATATCTGCTGGAGTTGGCTATTTAAACCAACAAGCCGAACTTAAAAAACAACAAGAAAAAGAGCGCCGACAAAGGGCTTTTGAATCTCTTCAAGCAGATAAAACCCAAGGAAAACAGGTGCTTGCCTCCTACCCTAGTTTAGGGGTCACAGGGCAGGGCTACATGAAAGACGGGGGACCTACAAATCCTTTCGTTCCTGCGGAGGGTTCTTATATGATGGATGAGATTACTCTCACTCCACAGATGGAAGCTCTTCGAGAGGCAAGAAATGCCGCTAACAACCAGGAGGATTTCTCTAGAGACTCTAAGCACCCTTTATGGACTGAAACTCTAAAAGGACCCCTTACAGATTGGTACGGACAGAGGATGCGAGACATTGATAGTCCTATTTTAAAAGGTCTATTAGGTACGGGTGCTTCACCTGTCTGTTATGATAATACCTGTGTGCAGTCTACCTCTGAAATTCTTCAAAGGGCGGGAATGTGGAAAGGGGAACCCGAACAATCAAACAATACTTTCTCTGAGAACCCTGCAAAACACGGTTATAGACTTCTAGAGGATGGGCAACAGGCTCCGGGAGATATTATTCAGTATTACAATCAGGATAATGCAACCCACATGGGGATCCTTGGCGAGAATGGGAAGTACTATAATGATGGTCATGTTACTAAACCCTTCTACGAGAGAGATGTAAACACTGAAAAACCTCACCGTTACTACCGTTATATGACCGGGCAGGCGGATAATCTTGCACAACAAGCTTTAGGGGGGAAAATTCCTTCTCAGGGGGCAGATTATTTAGCCGAGCGCAACGAGGTGGTTTCTCATGGTCCAGGGCAGGTTCCATCTACGGATCAGAATGGGGACTTAAATCAACTTTCACAAAACTTTTCTCAATACGATTCTTCCAGCGATACCCACGCTTCTGCTTCCCAGGGAGTAGGAACTTCGGGAGGAGAATTTGTGTATTCCGATCAGCTCTTCGTAAAGGAAGAGGATCTAGGACAATTCTTAAACGGTATCTAAATGAAAAAACAATCATACGCAGAGGTAGCGGCAACACTTGCCAAAGCTCTAGGCAAATACGAAAAACAATTAGAATCCGCTACAGGTTTTGCAGAGAAAAATGCAGCCGAAAGGATGATAGAGAGGGTTAAGGGTCGAATAGAGAGTTTAGGGCAGCATCAAGAAGCCTCTAAGCCTGTGGACACTAATCCTATGATGATGGATACAGGGGGAGATACTCCTGAGCCTCTAACTCCTACGCACCGAAATGTATCCCAACCTAAATTAGCTAAAGAGGCTTTTATAGGGCTCATGAGTTTACGAGAATTGGCGGGAAGTGATTTTACGGTTACTAGCGCCCACAGACCTGGGGATGGGCATTACCATGGGTCTGGTCACGCCATTGATTTTGGCGTACAGAACCAAGACGGGAAGGATATGTTTAACTTCTTCTTTAGTGATGAAGCCGGGACAGTATTAACAGAGCAAGGGAAACAGTTCTTATTGGATAATAATGCAGAGCTTATTGATGAGCGCAGCAATACCTACAATCCCACAACAAAAAAGGGCGGAGCACATTTCCACTTGGAGTTCAATCCTGCCACTAGTAAGAAAAAAATTAAAGCGGGGGACTCTATACCAGAGTATCCTGAAGGACATACAACCAGTAAGGGCTATCCTATCTATGGGGTTAACGGAGCTTATGCCGAGAATGCCTTTAACACCGGGGCTGATTACTCTAGAATCTACGATGATAATGTAACGCCTGGAGAGACCTTAATTGATATTACGGATTTATCCAAGTACAAGGTTAAACCTGTAGCCGCTGTAGCCCCTGAAGGCGATGCCACGACAATTAATAATCCAACAGGTTCCCTTGTTGGAGATACTATGGATCTTACGGATAAAGGACCGGATAAACAAAGACTAGAACCCAAAAAGATAAATTCCATACCAAATGAGTTGTCTACGGCACTTCCGACTAGAGATACCTCTATCCCTGCAGCTCCCCTAAGCAAAGACTTAACTCCAGAGGGAGTAAACCTAAGAGAGACTGAGCCGGATTATCCTGCACAGCTATTGGGTCCTTTAGGTAAGGGTATTAGGAAATTCCAGAAATGGGTAAATCCAGACTATAAGACCCCAATGGAGCACCAAGCTGCCTACGCTACAGAAGAGGAGCGTATATATGCTGATATGTTCAATGAGGATTATATCAATGACTATAGAAATCGACATACAAATTCTATTCTAAGTGATGCTGAGATTATTCAGCAGGGAGTAGATTGGGGCGACATTAATACCCAAGCCTATATAGAGTACCGTAAGGATAACCCACAGGCAGCCCCTGAACAGGAGCTTCCTATTGTTCGTGGACCAAATACGGTTATACCTCCACTTACATCTACTCAAGTAACAGATGTAAATAACAATGTAGTCCCTTACAATTTAGACGATGGTTTAGGTTATAACTATCAGGATCAAGGAGCTACCAATGGACCTATCAATCAAGGGGTTATTCCTAATCGTTCTACGCCTTACCCAGCAACTAGCCCCAGTATTAATCCTAATGCTACGTTTTCCAACTTTAATCCTGGGCAAGATGGCGGATTCCCGTTACCGGGATCCAATGCTACACCTGTAGCTGCGAATAATACTGCACTATTGACTAATGCACTTAATAACCAAACTGCTGTTAGCACTCCTCCGGGGTTTTTACCTTCAGGGAGTAATGCTGCAGTTTTGAATAATAATCAGACATTAGCTAATCAAATCAACAACCAATCTACTGTTGCAACACCTACAAATACTGCTGTAACGGGACAAGTTACCCCTGCTTTTATGCAAACTAATCCAGGTGTAGCTTCTGCAGTTACTACAAATCAGCCTGCAGTTACTCCTGCAGTTACTCCTCCTACAGCATCTACAAAGCAGCCCTTTGTAAAAAGTCCTTTGGATTTTTCGGATGAATATATGTCTTCTTTATCTGGCGGGAAAGGTCCAGGTTGGGGCGGTGTAGCGCAATTTGCTGGAGCAGCTTTTGACAACATCGCCAATGCAGCTTTAATAAATCAGATGAAGGGACCGCAAGCACCTGTACTTAATAAAAAGGTACAGCTCAATACCGACTACAATATTAACCCTCAGTTGGAGAATCTCTCTACGGGACAAAGAAGCCTTAACCAGGGAATAGATCAATCGAACATTTCCCAAGGGACAGCAAATAAAAATAAACTTGCCGCTTATGTTCAAGGCTTACGCTCTTCAAATGAGCTTTACGGTCAGAAGGCAAACATCGAAGGACAACTGCAGAATCAACAGAGCATGTACAATGCCCAGATTGATCAGCAAAACAACGCCCTTTTAAATAGGTTCCAAGATCAACAAACAGCCTTTGACAATTCTATTGTTGCCCAAAAAGCTCAGAACTGGTCTAACCTTGGTGCAGATGTTATGCAGATGAGTAAAGACAAGAAGGCTATGGAGGCAGATAAACTTAAGATGCAAATTTTAATGGGCTCTTTAGGTAAGGATAGTGACTTAGCGGCACAGTTAAAGTTGGTAGACCCTACAATGTATAAGCAGTTATTTGGATAAAAACAAGACTATGGAATTAAAATACAATACTCCTCAGAGTTTCTATACACCGCTTCCTTTGGATGCGATGTTCAAATACAAGCAAACTCAAGTAGCAAACTTTCAAAATAATGTAGGTCAGATGGATCAGTTCGCCTTGGCGATTGACCGTTTGGATGGTGAGAACCCCTACAAACAGGCACTCTATGACCAGTACAATAACATTATGGTTGGGATGGCTGAGGACCCTAGCTCCTATGCTAATATAGGTTCTAAATTAAAGGTTCTCGCAGGAGGTTTTAAGCAGGCGATGGGTCAGGAAAGTGCCCTACAAAAATCACGGTCTTTAACCGAGTCTTCTATAGAGAACACCGATAATATTCCGGCGGATATAGAGGAGCTTAGAGAACAGATTCGTGTGGGAGAGGAAAATGGTAGAGATGTGCAGCACCTGAAAAATGCGGAAGCACATGCAGTTAGACAGGTACAGGACAATCCTATTTATCAGAAAGCCTACGGAGAGAGAGATGAACTTATAGAGGGCTTTAGACAGAAGTACCCTAGTATGGATGAAGCGGCTATCAACGAGGCAATAGACTTAATGAATTCTGGTACAGACTTTAATGAAGATTCAATGATGCCTGAATTTATGCAGGACTTTAGAACTGCCTTTGGTCACATGCTAGATCAAATACCAATCTTAAAAAACAAAGCGGAGGTTGCCATTAATAAAAAAATGGGAATAGATCCTACAGCTAATGAATTAGAACTTCAAGCAGCTAGGGACAATGCCGATGCGTACCTATATCAAAGAGCTAAAGATACTGGAGCAGTGGAGAGTCTTTTACACCCCGAGTCTTATGAGAAGACAAAGCTCAACCAGAATGTAGACGCTTTTGAAAAGTATATGAAGACCCAGGGAGAGGATTTACCTCAAGGATTTACCTCAGAGATGAAATCCCTTATGGAGAAGTTATACAATCAGGGAGATAATGTCGAGAATCTTACGCCTAAAGCAGATAATTTAGTTTCTGCACAGCTTAGAGATTTCCAAGGACAGCACACCCCTATTTTCAAACTTTCTCAAGACAATAACAAAGCATACGGTGAGATTAAGAATTTGGTTGCCAATCAGTCGGTAAAAGATTTCTTATCTGCTGAGCAGATTAGCAGCTTTAGTGATGACTATGAGATAGTAAAGACAACACAGAAATCTGTAGCTAGGCTTACCAATGAGTTCCTCTCTTCTACTCCTGAGGTAATTGGGTTTGTAGATTCCAGAGCGCAAGGTAAAACAGGCTTGATTATTAAAGCCCCTAAAGGATCTGTAAAGGACCATATTGTAGTTTACGATGTAGACAAAGGATTATTACAAAACCTTTATAAAAAGGCAGGGATTCAAGAAGTAGCTACACCATTTACTAAGGCGGACGATGGAGCATCTATTGATCTTCCGGATTTAAGTGACCCTACAAAGACTGTAGCCTCGGGTTATAAATTCCAATCACACTTTATCCCGGGATCTCCAGATTCTTATTTCAAAGCAGAGAATGAAGATGGTTCCCTGCTGAGCTATGCAGATATATCTAATGCTGTGAAAGATGAGAGCCCTGAGGTTCGTAGCCATATAAAACAGATGCTTAAAAAGAACATGATGGGGACAGGACAAAATAAAGTTACTTCTCCATTTATGAGTAGAGATGCTCAAGAGTTAAGAACACTTATCCAACTTATTCTGAAAAACCAATAAGATGAATCAAGACGAATTCGATCAATGGATGTCTGAGGGCAGCCCAAACAGTACTCCTATAAATCCTACAAATTTAGATCTAGCTAAAGAGCTCAACGCAAGCCAGGATCAAATGTTAAGCTCAATTCAAAATGGGGCTTTTGCTACGGGAATAAAACCTTCAGAATACGATAAGTATATCCCAGAAGGATTTGACCCTCGCAAGGATGATATAGATAAAATTAGGGCGGAAAGACAGCCTTGGACTGACCAATTAGGGAACTCATTAGCACAGATCGGTGGGGACGTTATAGTTGGGGGGCTAGTCTCTGCCGTAGGTGCTACATTAGAGGCACCTAGAAGTTTCTATAAGGAGGCTTTTTTAGGAGAGATGACCGATTTCAATAATGATTTGATTCAATTGGGAGAGGACATTTCCCAGGCGACAAGAGATAACTTTCAAATTCATAGGGCGAATCCCAATACTGCTTTTGATGTGAGTGATACAGGTTGGTGGTTCGGTAACATCCCTTCTATTGCCTCTTCTATCTCTATGATGATCCCCGGTGTTGGAGCTGTAAAAGGAATTTCTGCTTTATCGAAATTAGCGAAAGCTTCCAAGGGAACTAATTTTGCTTCGAAGACTTTTAAATCTTTGGCAAACATGCCTGATGGGGCTAAGTATGCAATTAAAGGTGGAGTATCTGCAGGAGTTATGCGTAATGCGGAGAACTTCAAAGAATCTCTAGCGGTCTATAATGAGACCTACCAGAAGATGGCAGAGAGCCTTAATGATCCTTCAAAAATCTTAGAGCTTGAAACCTCTGAGCTTGCAAAGGAGATGGAAACAAAAGGTATAGAGTTGACTCCAGAGAATATGGTAAAGTATGCTTCTAGTAAAGCTGCCATGCGTTCTTATATGGTGAACTCTACCAACATTGTTTTTGATTTTTTACAGATCGCACCCTTTTTAAATAAGGTTCCTGGAACTCGAAATGCCTTTGGTATAAATTCTAAAGTCCTTAAAGAGCAGTACGGGAATCTTACAACTTCTCAGAAAATATTATCTCGCATCAATCCAATGGTATCCGGTACAGGTAGACAACTATCTGAGGGTGTGGAAGAGGTAATCAACTATATCGGTGGTGAGGAAGGTAGACATCTAGCCTCTAGGTATATGAATGAAGGAGAGGACTCCGATTTCTCTTCCCGTTTGGGAGAGTACCTTAAAGATGGGCATGCTTGGGAGAGTGGATTTTGGGGTGTCTTAGGTGGTGTAACTTTCGAAGGAGGTATGAACTTACTCTCTGGGCAAAACAAGGCAACTAAGGACCGCAAAATAGCGGAGATTAAAAACCGTAAGGTAGTCTTAGCAAAATACGCCAATCAGATTAAAGGGGTAATGGCAGATGATACTATCACCCAAGAACAAAAGCAGCTACAGATGGATCATTACAATGGTCAGCTGGCAGCAGAACTAGCTCTTCACGCTTCCCATGCAGGGAATGTAGATTTACTTTTATCCCAACTAGACGATTCGGATTTCCAAAAGATTCTTTCCGAGACTATGGGAGTAGATCTTAGCGATGTAGATGCTTCCCTAGGGAAACTAAAAGACATTATACTAAAGACTGAAAAAAGGTTTAAGCGCTACGGCTCTAAACTTTTCACCCGGAATATTAATGCCATCACCAAAGCCCGTTTGATTGACGAGTCGGTAAAGATGGACATGAGTATTGAGTCGAGTAATGCTCGTATAAAGGACATTGAAAAGAGCGTAGAGCAGATGATCTCCGAGGATGATTTTCTAATGAGAAATCCCAATGGAAATTATCGTGAGGCAATCAGTAAAGAGGCGCATACTATAGCTCTGCAGATAGCTCGTGAGGCAGAGAATGCTTTTGCAGAGAGTGAGTCTACTAAAGAAGATTACCAACACGCCAAAGCCAGAAGAGTGGCATTGGAGAGTAAGATGGATGCTTTTAAAGATGTAGCCTCAATGGATCTTTCTCAAATAGATTCTCGTATTGTAGAGCATCTTGCAGAGAAAGCTTATCTAGAGGTTACAGTAGATGATTTTATTGCGTTTAATGCCACTAGATTAAACAAAGAGAATGTAGAAGAGGCAGATAAGAATACTACCCAGGCGATTAAAAAAGCTGAGAAGGCTGTTGCAGATGCAGTTAAAAAGGATTTAGAAGACCCAGAAAATTCTTTAACCGAGCAGGAACTTAAAGAGAAGTACGGAGATTTAGAGGCTGTAGAACAGGCAATTAATCAAGCAGAGCAAGAGAACCAAGCCGCGAAAAAAGAGCAGGCAGATATTAATGCTGTAGAGCAGTCTTTAAACCCAGAAATACCGAACCTTACCCCGGCGCAGGAAGCAGCTATGGAGGCGGATTCTCCTTTTGCGGGATTGGATATAGCGGAGACAGATAAAGTTCTAGAGCAGGCAGAGCAGCAAGTGAGTGCCAAAACACCAGAAGATGAGCATTTTGATAATATCTTTGGAGCTATAGAGGGAACGGAGTCTAAAAATAAAGAGAAGACTACAAAACCAAAGGCTAAACCAAAGGCTAATACCGGGGAGGTTTCTACTGCAATCCCATCGGAGGAAGACTTAGCCGAGATGGCAGGTGTGAATACAGAACCTGCTCACAATGAAGACCTTATAAACACCGAGGACTTAGCGGCGGTAAACAATCCTGTAGAGCCTGCACCTACCACAGAGGTACAAGATTCCTCAGAGGAGGTAACTATAGAGTCTTTAGAAAGAAGAAAACAAGAAGAACTTGAGACTTTATCATTTGATGAAGCTACTCAAATGAAATTAGATTCTTATAAGAAAAAAGATAAAGCAAAATATTTAAGAGAGTTGTCTGCTGAAGCTAGAAAGTCTGTAAAAGGAAAGGAAATAGCTTATAGATATGATGCACAAATAAAATTACTAGATCCTAATGCAACTATAGCAGAAAGGATAATGGCTAAACATTTCTTAGAGGATACCAGAAGACCTTACAACTCTGCTCGTTTATCTAATATTGAAGAAAGTATTAATAAGATTAAAAATGGAGAAGTACTTTCATCGCTAGATAATGTAGTAAAGGCATTCTACAATGCTGAACTAGCTGCTCTTAAGGGTGAGCCTGAACAAGAGCAGCAGCCTGCTGTACCTACCGTAAAGGAAGACCCAGCCCAAGTAATCTTTAGTGAGGAGCACAGCTCTTCTCCTGCGGTATCCTCTTGGGAGCGTATCGAGGCAAGTAGAAAGGGCAAGATGCCTCGCCAGTATATGCAGGATGAGAACGGTATATTTTATGTAAGTACGGGGAGTTCTGTAGAGAATGTATACAATGGGGAGCTCTCTTCGGAGAGATTGCGCCGAGGAGATGCGGTAGTTTTACGTGTAGACAAGGCGAATCCATATTACGCAGAGAACAAAGACTCTGTAGATAATGTACCTATTCAGATTTACGATCAGGAAGGGAACCCTACAGGAATGCACATGACTACTGTAGGTGCTTTAGAGCGACAGCTACAAACTGAGCAATCTAAACCTTCCCCTGCACAATGGAAAATTGCGCGATTAACTTCCGAGATAGCATCTAATAGAAAAACACGACAAGCCATAGCGGAAACCGGAGAGGTACAGACAAAAATTTCACAATTCTACGGGGCGCAAGTACTGCATGCTCCTGAGAAAAAGAGTCTGTCTAAGATCCCGGGGATTTCAAAACAAACAGAATACAGTTCTGGGGATAATAAAGGAATTTATATTGGGGATGACCCGAGCTCTGCAGAATTGGTAAACACCTCTGAGCGTCCTTATATCCTTTCCGAGGGAGATGAATATTCCTCTTCTTTGGGCAGAGGGAAAGCCTACTTCCCTATTCCACTTCCACAAGGAGGAATTATGCTTTCTCCTATGGATTCTAGAAAGCTAAATGAAAGCCAAACTGAGCACATTTTATCGAGCTTGGTGGAGCTAGGAGCACTCCATTTAGCAGGAGATATAAAAGGAGTTAAGCAGGGATTAGCAGAGCTGAATCATTTGATTAATGTAAATTATAATTTTGAGGCAGTAGGTCTTTCTTACGACCATAAATCAGGGAGGTTCTACTATAACTATAAAGGGGCTAAATCCGGACAGATGATCCGTATTAATTTTTTCACTCAAGAGGGCTCCAATAAACTTCGTATAGGTTCCTCTAAAAAGATAAATGGTAAATGGGTAAAGCAAAGTAAGTCCATCTCTTTAGACCAGAACTCTACAGAGCTTATAGCTACCTTACATAAAAATACTTTCTCGAAGATCTATCAGAATATAGATACCAAGAGATTAAATACTTCTGATGGATTTGTAGACCCTGTTACAGGCATAGAGTATAAGAGTTACAATGCTTATGTAGCTGCCAGTTCAGATTCAGATTTAGGGGCAGTAGTAAATAAAGATACCGGAAAGGTACTCTCCTACTTCACCGATAAAGGGACTACCCCTAAAGGGCGTAGAGAACAGAAGCAATCGGGGAAATCTGCCCCTATGAAATCTCTTCAGATTAAGGTTGCTCCAGTGGAGGTTGTTAGCTCTTCGGAAAATGTAGTTACTACACCGGAGGCTAAGCAAAGTCCTATAGAGACTGTTCCTGAAAAAGAATCTACGAGCCCAGATCAGGTAATAAACATATACGCAGGAACAGGAGAAAATGCAGAGTTAAGTAACTTTGCAGAAAGACCTTTTACTGCTGATATAGGGAATTATAAGACTGTAGAAGGAGCATTTCAGGCTGAAAAAATATTTTATACAAAAAATAATGAGTATGTAGTAAACGATGAGGTAACAGATAAAGGACATGCCTTATTAGATAAGCTGGAAAAAGCTAGTGGGAAAGAAGCAAAAAAATTAGGGAGAACAATAAGTGGTTTAGATGTTCAAACTTGGGATAACGCTGCAGAATCAATTATGGAAGATTTAATAAAAGAATCTTTTGGGCAAAATCCTGCTGCTTTGCAAAAACTTCTAGACACAGGTGATGTTACTCTTACGCACACACAAGACAAGAGTAAATGGGGAAAACTCTTCCCACAAATCTTAATGGATGTAAGAGAGGAGCTACGTGAAAAAAAATCTACCCCTAGTGCAGAGGATTTAGGGATCTTTATGGCGGTAGGCTCTGTACCGGAATCTTCTGTGAAAGAGGATATAGAAAAGGCAAATGCCTGGGCAAAGTCAAGACTGCCTCATGTACCCCTTCACATTGTACGTGGACTTATTCAAATGGGTTCTACCACAGCTTACGGTATGTTCCATAAAGGAGCTATCTCTCTTTCGGATGTAGCCTTGGAAGGGACTATCTACCACGAGGCACTACATGCGGTGATGCGTACTTATTTAAGTGAGAAACAAATCGCTCAGATTTTTAAAGAGGCGAAACGTATCTGGGGCAAAGAGCTTACCGATATACAGCTAGAGGAAAAAATAGCGGAGCTTTTTAGAGAGACCATGCTAACGGGGAAAGTTAAAGCCCCTTCTTCAGCTACAGGGATAGCAAAGTTCTTCCAAGACATCTTGGATTATGTCAAGCATCTTTTAGGGCATAGTGTATACATCAACAAGTTGTTCTCAAATATAGAGCACGGAAAGTTTGACTATGCTACAGACCCAATCATGGCTAAAGCACATGCCAATTTAGAGCCTGCATTTAAAAGTGCATTATCTATTGTAGAGCGTGAACAAGCAATAAACTTAATGATGCCTGCTTACTTTAATATGGAGCGAATCTTTAGAGATAAATCTCCCTTAGAGAAGACGGCAATGTTAAGAGACAGGTCCGTTCACCAAGCTTTTAAATCCATGTTACTTGCAGGGTTTAAGCAGGCGGCAGAAAACAGTGAGCACAAGGAAAACTTCGAGCGTTTATTCGAAGATTTTGATTCCCTATGGGAGAGCTTAACCGAGCGCCTAGAGGATAGGTTTGATATTAAGCTAGATACCTCGGAGCTCTCAGTGGAAGAGGCAGAAGCTTTGGTAAAGGATTGGGACGATAACTTTATGGGGGTTTCCCAAAAGGATCAGATTTCCAAGACCTTGAAAAAGAAGCTGATGACCATGAAAAAGATTGAGAAGATCCATTACAATATGGATACAAAAAAGGTGGAGTATATCTACGATACCAATAACTTCTTAGGGCTTTCTCAATACCAAAATTTCGAACAGGTATTTCCTTATTTACAGGCACACCTTGTAGGGGTTACTTCCTTAGAGGACTTGTTAAGTATACTGGGAGACATGAGTAAGTTTGATCCTTCTTTTGAGCTGCTTCGATTAGAGGTTGAAAAGGATGAGAACCTTCAAAGAATGCTTCTTTCAGAATTTAGAATGCAGGCACCAAAGATGGATTTAGCCTTGGTAAAACAACAGGGTGGAAACATCTCTGTAGAGTGGATTCAAGCGAATAGAAATGATATGGTGGTGATGCTTTCAGAATCCTGGGCAAAGTCCATACAAGAGAGCCTGGAATCTAAATCGGGATACCCTTTTGCGAAAGTTAAAAAGGCATACTCTAAGGCAGTACGCGTACTAAATACCCAAGTTACCGATGACAGCCCTATTAATTCTGAGCAAGCTGTAGAGATTGCTAAAGTTTTTTCAGAGCTTTTAAACACTATGGGAATTAAGTTCCATACCAAGGGGAAGGATATGTTCCCCGCAGCTTTATCTCATTACTTTATAGGTGCTACCTACAAGGATGTCAAGGGCTTAATGGATAAGTTCAAGCACATGTACCAGAATATAGAGAAGACTGAAAACTTCGATAACTTCGGTGACCTTCGTGCGCTTGCAGGAGTGGTGAAGTTATTTAGATATGACATGATCCAAAACTCGGCACTCAACGCCGAGGGTAAACCTTATTATACGGTTTCTCTTCCTTCGTTCTTATCCGAGCGATTGAACTCTATAAAGAACCCTAAACACGAATTGGAATTTAGAGGTGAGCTTGCCAATATGTTAGAAGACGTAGAGATGAGAAATTCTGTATGGCTAGAGAACTTTATTAAAAAAGACGACACAGGTAATTTTATATTCTCCGATGGGCTTCCAGTATTAAATCGTGAGTTTATAAATAATTTTGACTACTCTTTATTGGACGGGATGAAGGATAAGGTTTCTAGAAATGGAGCCCGATACTCTTCTCTATCTGAGTTTGATTATGATGTTCTTCAACTGAGCATGTTCTTTTCAAATCCGAAAAAAACAAGTGCCAGTGATTTAGTTAAAATACCTACACTTATACCTTCGGATGGATCTCAGTTATATACCATAACTACAGTAAAGAAAGCTATTGAGATGAACGAGCAAGGGGAAGTGTCTATAGATTCCCCGGTAGTAGCAGCCCTTAAAGGACATGTATTTGGGGAGATCAACCGAATTAAAAAAGAACGTGAGCGCATGTTCGATTTAGTCGATGGTAAGTATGTTCCTAAGACAAAGCAAGAACTAGATGCCGATAATTATCTTATCGAGCACTACCATTATAAATTAGGTAAGAACGGAGAGCGTATTTACTTTAAATCTGGTAAGCCTGTAGGGAATGCCTTTAGTCTGCACATCTTTGATAATCTTAACAACTCCCCTCTTTTTGATTCTAAAGGAATGCTGAGAGATGGGAAGGTAACTGATACAGAATTTATAGACCAGGAGATTCTTGCTGTTCTTAAAGAAGAGTACGATACCCATGAAAAGGCAATTAACAACTCCGTATTTTTTACTACAACACAAGACTCTAAAGACCAGTACAACTCTACTGAGCAAATGCGTTATGAGTTTGTAGCCAATACCATGCTTGTAAATATTGAGCAGAATTTATGGTTTAATGGTACAGTAGCTCAATACAAGAGCGCTAACCAAACCAATAAAAGAGCTAAGCAGGTAAGTACTCCAGGTAAAATTGGTGCGCACTTTGGATTGAAAGGTACTTTCTCAGTAGCTGTAATACAGGATATAGAGGTTAAATCTACATCTATCCTTGATATTATTGATACTACTTCTAAGAGCCTATTAAAAGATAAAAAGTACAGCGCAAAGACTTATGATAGCAATAAGATCATGAATCGCTATGAGAACCCAGAAACACCCCTTAATGATTTAGAGGAAGATATTTATAGAGTTGCTAAACACTATATGGGAATTAATGCTGGGGACGGTCAAGGGTATATCTCAGTGGATCGTTATGAGCGAATCATAAAATCTTATGGTCAGTACAATGCCGTATGGAAAAAACTATTCCAGGATGTTCGTGATGGGAAAGAGCTTTCGGGGAAAGACTTAGAGGTTTTCTTAAACCCTTTAAAAGGTTTCTACTATAAGCGCTCTTACGATAAGAACAATAAGATGATGCGTTCTATCCAAGTGAAGTACTCTTCTTTGCCTTTAACACCGCAGCTTACAAAGAATTTCCCTGAGCTTGATCAGATCCGTAAGCACATGGAAAACAAGCAGATTGATGAGGTAATTTTTAACTCTGGAATAAAAGAGGGAGCAGGTAAAATTCACTCTATAGCAGACCAAGACGGTAACTTAGATTCAGAGGCACTAGCTAAAGTAGGTGAAACACCTGGGGATATATTAGACCTAGATGCAACTCTATGGCGCAAGCAGTTAGATGTGCCTGAGCACATGGTAGATTCAGAAAATAAACTTGGTACACAGATTTCCAAGCTGATGATTGGGAATATACCTGATGACCGAATTTATACTATAGAGGGAGAGGAGTACACTGGAGCAGAGCTTAAAGGTGAATACTCGGAACTATTGGCTACCAATATCGAAGAATCTCTAATAGATCTTTTAGAAGACCTAGGGATAGATATGGAAACGGGGGCATTGCAGAATACTGATAAGGTAAAAGATTTTTTACTCAAGCAGCTTCGCTCTACGGGGATGAACGATAATTACAAAGAAGTTTTGGAATATATCGAGGGGACCAAAGAGTTTAAGCTTCCGCTGTTTACTTCTTTATACGCTCCAAAGATGGAGAGTATTATACTTTCTTTATTTACCAAAAGAGTGGTGCAACAGAAGTTCCCGGGATTCTCTGCGGTACAGTTCTCAAACTTATTTATGTCTCCTATAGGGAAGGCTT
>Ga0206679_10001342_pt1 | contig 20250 bp, 14 predicted proteins | sample M110012015metaG_FD_155464 | JGI IMG/M metagenome (GOLD analysis project Ga0206679, IMG submission 155464) | Ammonia-oxidizing marine archaeal communities from Monterey Bay, California, United States - M1 100m 12015 | ecosystem: Environmental > Aquatic > Marine > Intertidal zone | place: USA... | reverse complement strand
TTGACTTGGTTTCAGGTTGGAAGGCAAAGCGATACGATCCTTTGATGAAAACAATCCCTACAAAACTGTTCAATTGGGCGGCTCGTAAGGCTTCAGGTATTTATTTGCATGACTTTAATTGCGGCTTAAAATCCTATAAAAATACGGTTGTAAAATCGGTTGAGGTACATGGTGAAATGCACAGGTATATTCCAGTACTTGCTAAGTGGGCAGGTTTTGCGAATATCACGGAACAAGTAGTGGAACATCAAAGCCGTAAGTATGGTGTTACCAAGTTTGGTTTGGAGCGTTTTGTAAATGGTTTCTTGGATTTGCTTACGATTACTTTTGTTTCTCGTTTTGGTAAAAAACCTATGCACTTTTTTGGAGTGCTGGGTAGCTTAATGTTTATGCTTGGTTTTGGTGTATTTACTTATATTACTGGTGCTAAACTGTATGCTATGTTTGCTGCTATTCCTGCAAAAAATATTGCTGATATGTCAGGATTTTATATTGCACTTACTTCAATGATTATTGGGGTGCAATTATTTTTAGCTGGTTTTATTGCCGAGATGGTTTCTAGAAATACTTATGATAGAAACAACTATCAAGTAGAAAAAGAAGTATAGATTTTGAATAAAAAAAAAGTAATTATTATTGGTCCTGCCTTTCCTTTTAGAGGTGGAATAGCTAACTTTAATAATGCTTTAGCACAAGAATATTACGATAGAGGAGATGATGTTACAATCTATTCTTTTACGCTTCAATATCCTGGTTTTTTATTTCCAGGAACTACACAATATGAAAGTGGGGAAGCACCAAAAAACTTAAAGATTAAAACGCTTATCAATTCAGTTAATCCTTTTAACTGGATAAATGTTGCACGTAAAATTAATGCTGAAAATCCTGATTATGTTATCATAAGGTATTGGTTGCCTTTTATGGCGCCTTGCTTGGGTACAATAGCTCGGTTGTTGAATAAAAATATTAAAATTCTTGCTATAACGGATAATGTTATTCCGCATGAAAAAAGAATTGGAGATACTTTGTTTACTCGCTATTTTGTAAAAAGTTGTGATGCTTTTTTATCGCTTTCTGCTTCTGTGCTGGACGACCTTTCAAAGTTCACAAACACAACTTTTAAAAAGTTTATTCCACATCCTATTTACAATGTCTTTGGAGATAAAATTCCTAAAGAAAAAGCAATAGAAAATTTAGGGCTAAATCCTAATGACAAACACTTGCTATTTTTTGGCTTTGTGCGTAAGTATAAGGGCTTGGATTTAATGCTTAAAGCAATGGGAGATAGTCGCATAAAATCCATGGGTATAAAATTAATTATTGCTGGGGAGTTTTATGATGATAAAACGGAGTATATTAATATGATTGCTGATTTAGGAATTGAAGAAAACATCATTATGAAAAGTGATTTTATCCCTGCGGATAAAGTCAAAGATTATTTTTGTGCTGCTGATATGATTACCCAAACTTACCGCACAGCAACCCAAAGTGGTGTTACTCAAATTGCGTATTCTTTTGAACGCCCAATGTTAGTGACTAATGTTGGTGGTTTGGCTGAAATTGTGCCAAATAATAAGGTTGGTTATGTAACTTCAGGGAACCCAAAAGCAATTGCTGATGCAATAGTTGATTTTTACACCAACAATAAAGAGGAGGAATTCACGATTAATACTAGTATTGAAAAGAAACGCTTTTCTTGGGAAAGTTTTGTTGATGGTGTTGAGCAATTGATGCAAAAGCAATTGTAAGTAATTCACCCTTTTCTTACTATATTTGCAAAAAATTTATCACTATGAAAAAAATACTTTTTTTTCTGCTACTAATTCCGTTTTTATCCTTGAGTCAAACGATTAATGAAGTTGACACAAAAGGCTTAAAACAAGGCGTTTGGAAAAAAATGCATACCAATGGTAACTTGCGTTATTCTGGTCAGTTCAAAAATGATAACCCTTCTGGAATATTTCTTTATTATTACTCTTCAGGAGAATTACAAGCTGAAAAGGAATTTTTTCATAATGGAATTGCAGCAGCAACCCATATCTTTTACAAAAACGGAAAGCTAAAAGCGGCAGGGCTTTATGTAAATGAATTAAAGGACAGTACCTGGAATTATTTCAGTACGGATAGCGTGCTTATGATGAGTGAGCAGTATCAAAAAGGACAGTTGAATGGCGTTACAAAAACCTTTTATTATACTGGTAATTTGTACGAAATAAAAAATTGGAGTGAAGGAGTTGAAGATGGAGCTTGGGTTCAGTATTTTATGGATGGAAAAACAAAAATGGAATCAGCTTATAATAGTGGAAAAAGAGAAGGAAAGCAAATTTTTTATTTCCCTAATGGAGAGGTGTATTATAATGGCTTATATGCAGAGGATAAAAAATCAGGTGTATGGGAATATTTTACTGAAGAAGGAATTAGCGACACAATAATGAATTACAATGAGTAAAGGAAGAGTTTTAATGGCAATGAGTGGTGGTATTGATAGTACTATGGCGTCCTTATTATTGCATGAAGAAGGTTATGAAGTAATTGGTTTAACTATGAAAACTTGGGATTATGAAAGTTCAGGTGGAAATAAAAAGGAAACCGGTTGTTGTAGTTTGGATTCCATAAATGATGCTCGCCAATTGGCTGTTGATTGTGGTTTCCCCCATACCATCTTAGATATCCGTGATGAGTTTGAAGGTTATATTATTGATAATTTTGTAGATGAATATATTGCGGGTCGCACACCAAATCCTTGCGTATTGTGTAATACTCACATCAAATGGGAGGCGCTTTTAAAGCGTGCTGACATGTTAAATTGTGAATTTATTGCCACTGGGCATTATGCGCAAGTTAGAGAATTTGAAGGGCGTTTTGTGGTGTCAAAAGGTTTGGATGAAAGTAAAGATCAGTCTTATGTTTTGTGGGGTGTTACACAGGATTGCTTAAAAAGAACAATTTTCCCAATGGGAGAGTATCATAAAAAGGACATAAAGCAAATGGCTTTGGATAGAGGTTATAAAGCCTTAGCTGAAAAGAATGAGAGTTATGAAATCTGTTTTATTCCTGATAATGATTATAGAGGTTTCCTTAAAAGAAGGGTAGATGGTTTAGAAGAAAAAGTAAAGGGAGGTAATTTTGTTACTACTGATGGACATATTGTTGGGACGCATGATGGTTATCCCTTTTACACTATTGGTCAAAGAAAAATAGGTGTTTCTTTAGGGCCTAATTCTACTTATGTTATTGAAATAAACCCTGAGGACAATACAGTAGTTGTAGGGACAAAGGAGGATTTACAGAAACAAGAAATGTTCATTAGAAATGTAAATTATATAAAGTACGATAAAATTGAAGAGGGTATGGAATGTTTGGTAAAAGTTCGCTACAAACATAAAGGTGAAATGGCAACTATTACAAATGATGGTGAAAACCTTAAGGTACTTTTCCATAAAAAAGTAGAAGGTATTGCTCCTGGGCAGTCGGCTGCAATTTATGAAGGAGATGATTTGATTGCTGGTGGATTTATTATGAAAAAATAAAGCTTGGAGAATTCAGAGATTCCATATCAAGAAACCAATAAATTTTCAAAATTAGTGCTTGATTATCTGAATGAGGATGAGAAACTAAAATCCTTTGTAAATCATTTCCCAACACTAGATAATTTTGAAAAACAAATTACTGAAAAGCAAAAACATGCTGTAAGTAGGGAGGTTTTGGTTGAGGTTTTACAGCAACAAAATAGCAGTGTTTCATTATCTAATCTATCTAAAAAGAATATTGAAAGCTTACTGAATAATAATACTTTTACTGTAACTACTGGGCATCAATTGTGCTTGTTTACAGGGCCTCTTTATTTTATTTATAAAATAATTTCTACTATTAATTTAGCAGAACAATTACGAGTAAAATACCCAAAGTATAATTTTGCACCTGTTTTTTGGATGGCTACTGAAGATCATGATTTTCAGGAAGTAAATCATATTCATCTTTTTGGAAAAAAAATAAAATGGGATAATAAGAAAAGTGGTGCTGTAGGGAGGATGAATTTGGATGGTTTCCAAAGTGTTTTAACCGAACTGAAATCAGTATTAGGAACTTCAGAAAATGCTGAAAAATTAGTTTCCCTTTTTGAAGACGCATATTTAAAACATGATAATTTGGCTGACGCCACTCGCTATTTGGTAAATGAATTGTTTGGCGAGTATGGTTTGGTTATTTTGGATGGGGATGATAAAAGGTTAAAGCAACAATTTATCCCTACTATTAAAAAAGATATTTTAGAACAAGGGTTTGAAAAAGCAATCACTAAATGTAGTGTTGATTTAGCGAATGAATACAAGGCGCAAGCTTATGTTCGTCCTATTAATTTTTTCAAATTATCAGATGGGAAAAGAGAATTGATAAAAGGAGGAATTACTGAAAAAGAGATTGAAGAGAATACTGAAAGTTTTAGCCCTAATGTATTATTACGACCATTCTATCAAGAAACTATTTTACCAAATATAGCTTATATTGGTGGTGCTGCTGAGATGGCTTATTTTATGCAATTAAAAACAGCTTTTGTGCAGGAAAATATTCCTTTTCCAATATTATTGCTTAGAAATTCAGCAATGTTGCTGAATGGAAATCAAAATAAAAAACGACAGGATTTAGGGTTTTCTATTGCTGATTTATTTTTAACTGAAGATGAGCTGAATAAAAAATATGTCTTAAATCAATCTCAAGTGAATGTTTCACTAGCTGATGAGCAAATTGAGTTAGAGAAATTGTATAAGAGTTTAGCTACTAAAAACTCAGATATTGGTTGGAAAAATAATATTCATAGTCAGTTGCAAAAACAATTAAAATCTTTTGCAAATCTGGAAGAAAAACTGATAAGAATGGAGAAGAAGAAACATGAATTTTCTTTGAATCAAATTTCAAAAATTAAACAGCAATTATTTCCGAATAATAGCTTGCAAGAACGACATGATAATTTCATTTCTTTTTATTTAACACATGGGGAAAACTTTATAAAAATAATGAAAGAAAATTTAAATCCGCTAAACCCTAATTTTGTAGTTTTATCCTCTAAAATAAAATAGCTAAATGGAGCACGAAAAAATATTAATATTAGACTTTGGTTCGCAATACACACAGCTTATTGCTAGAAGAGTAAGGGAGTTGAACATCTATTCAGAGATACATCCTTACAATAAAATACCAGAAATGGATGTAAGCTGGAAAGCCGTTATTTTATCAGGTTCTCCGCATTCTGTTCGTGAAGAAAATGCTCCAATTCCTGATTTATCAGCTATAAAAGGCGAATTACCTTTATTGGGAGTTTGTTATGGTGCACAACATTTAGCACATGAATTTGGAGGAGAAGTTTTACCTTCAAATACTAGGGAATATGGTAGAGCAAATTTATCATTTGTGGCTAATGAAAATAAATTAATGAAGGGTGTTCCTGAAAATTCTCAAGTGTGGATGAGTCATGGAGATACTATTGCTACTATTCCTGATAATTATAAAGTAATTGCCTCAACTAATGATGTGAAAGTTGCTGCTTACCATATTGAAGGAGAGCAAACCTATGCTTTGCAATTCCACCCAGAAGTATACCATTCAAAAGATGGTGCTACTATTCTAAAGAATTTTTTAGTTGATATTTGTGGTTTTCAACAAGACTGGACTCCAGCTTTATTTGTTGAGGAAACAGTTGCTGATTTAAAACAAAAAATAGGAAATGATAAAGTTGTTTTAGGACTTTCAGGAGGAGTAGATTCTACTGTTGCTGGAGTCTTATTGCATAAAGCAATTGGCGAAAATTTATATTGCATTTTTGTAGATAATGGTTTGTTAAGAAAAGGGGAGTTTGAAAGTGTGTTGGAGCAATACAAAGGAATGGGATTAAATGTAAAAGGAGTGAATGCAAAAGACCGTTTTTATGATGTGTTGGCTGGGCTTTCTGATCCTGAGAAGAAGCGTAAAGCAATTGGTGGAATGTTTATTGATGTGTTTGATGATGAATCAAATCAGTTAGAAAATGTAAAGTGGTTGGCACAAGGTACTATTTATCCTGATGTAATCGAGTCAGTTTCAGCAACAGGAGGTCCTTCACAAACAATTAAATCGCACCATAATGTTGGAGGATTACCTGATTATATGAAGCTTAGTATTGTTGAGCCTTTAAGGACTTTGTTTAAAGATGAAGTGCGTAGGATTGGTCGATCAATGGGTATTGATAAGGAGTTATTAGGAAGACATCCTTTTCCTGGTCCTGGATTGGCAATTCGTATTTTAGGTGATATTACTCCTGAGAAAGTAACTATATTGCAAGAGGTAGATCATATTTTCATTTCTTCATTAAGATCAGCTGGCTTGTACGATAAAGTATGGCAAGCAGGAGCAATTTTCTTACCCGTTCAATCGGTTGGAGTGATGGGAGATGAACGTACTTATGAAAATGCTGTCGCGCTAAGAGCAGTAGAATCAACTGATGGAATGACTGCTGATTGGGTGCACTTGCCTTATGAGTTCTTGGCAAAAGTATCGAATGATATTATTAATAAAGTAAAGGGAATTAATCGTGTGGTGTATGATATTTCATCAAAGCCACCTGCAACTATTGAATGGGAATAATCAGGAAAATAATTTTTGTATTTTCACTTTTATTTGTTTGTGGCTTGTCAGCTCAAACAGTAAGCGATACTGTCGTTTTTGATGGTGATACTTATGTAAAGCATATTGTAACGGGGGGGGAATCGCTTAAATCAATAGCGAAATTACATAAGGTTAAAACTGCTGATATTATTGATAATAATGAAATACAAAAGCGTTTGTATTATAATCAGCTATTGTATATCCCAATTTCTTCTAATCAAACAAAAAGAAAGGAAACGAATTTAAGCATTCAAAAACAGATTGAATTAGCTGATGAATTACAAGATACTTCAGTATTAAATGTGGCTTTGTTAATGCCTTATTTCCTAGTGAAGAATGATACCATGTTTGATGATTTTGAAGATATTACAGAAATTCAGAATATTTATTATAAAGGGTCTGAAGTTGCTTTATCCTTTCATATTGGGGTGAAATTAGCACTTGACTCTTTGAGAAAACAAGGAAAAAATATTAGACTACATACTTTCGATACTAATAAGGATACCTTAAAGGTACATCACATTGTGCGCTCAAAGGCTTTGGATAATATGGATATTATTATTGGCCCTTTATACGCCAATAATTTCAGGATTTTATGTAAAAAGTATGGGAATGATACTACTAAAATATTGATTTCCCCTCTTTCTAAAAATACTAAAAATGTAAAAAAGTATAGAGCTGTTTATCAATTGTCTCCTTCTTTTCAAATACAGATAAATATTATTAAGGAATATGTTTTAAAACATCATAAACAGGATAGGGTTATTGTGCTTAATCAAAAAGGGTATGAAGGGAGATCAGCTTATATTAAAAACTTGTTTATTCAAGAAGGAAAAGTAGTAGAAACCTTTACCATGCAATATACTAAGGTGGATTCAATTCGTAAAATATTTCAAGAAAAGCAAGTCGTTATTATTCCTTCAGAAAACAAAGCATTTGCAAGTAAAATGCTTGGAGCAATAGGAGGGATGGACTCAACCTCTTTTGTTTTTGGTATGTATGATTGGAAAAAGTATGATAATTTGGATATCCATAATTTAATGTTTTTAGATGTTAAATTTCCTGATGCTTATAGTTTTAGTAATGCTAATAATCATGATGCTTCTTTTTTGAAATTATTTGAACAGAAATACAATACCAACCAAGCAAAGTATACTCATATTGCGTATAATATCATCAGGCATTTTTGTTCTGACTTCTCTTTATTTAAGTTCCAGAATGTAACAGGTGGAGGGAGGATAAATACTTATGCACCTTTGCATCATTATGTTGATTATGAGCTTGTTCCTGTAGAATAGGGTTTATTCATTACTTATTTGTAATTTTGCAAAACTAGTTTTGCAAAGAATTATAAAAATATTATCCCTTTTCTTTTGTCTTGTTTATTACAACAATACTCAAGCACAATGTACTGTAACAGTTGATGTTGCTAATTTACAACATGTCAATTGCCCAAATGGAGGAATGGAGGGTAGCGCTAGTATTATCCAAGATAATTACAATACCTATTTTTGGTGGAATACTACTACTGGGCAGATGATAAATTCACAAGGGAACACCGCTTTATCAAATCTAGATGCAGGTTTGTATGTTATTTCTGGGACAGATCCATATAATTCATGTCCTTGGACAACTTATTCTGATACTTTTGAAATTTTAGAAGCTGAACCAGATTTTCAGTTTAACCCTACTCAGGCTTGTCCCTCCTTGTGTAATGTATTGGTTACAGCCTCTATGCAAATCGCTATACCTAGTGTAAATTATACTTATCAATTTGATGCTAATCCGATAGTTAGTTTGCCAAATAGTTTAGCGAATCAATGTGGAGGCGCACATACCTATGAGATATTTGCTGATGGTATTGGATGTGGAATAGAAAATATAGGTGTAAGTCAGTTTGCACCAATGAACTTAACTACTTCAGTAATTAATACTACTTGTACTCAGCAAGGATCAGCAACCGTAAGTATTACAGGAGTTGGCGCTTCAGCAATATCAACCTATTGTAATTCTACCCCACAGATGAATCTTTACACTACTATTGATAATATTGTAATGATAGGGGATAACACTACTATATCAAATAATACATCAAGTATTTGTGATATGTATCAGGATTATACCGCTCAGTCTGCTGATGTAAACCCAGGAAACTCCTATAGTTTGACTATTGATTTAGGCTCATGTAATCCGAATGAGGCTTTGATAGATATAGCTAATGTATATGTTGACTGGAATATAGATGGAGATTTTAATGATTTAAACGAGTGGGTCGGACAAGTAAACCCAACTCAGAGTCCTTCAACGCATACGCTTGCAATTACTGTTCCAGTTGGAGCGATACCTGGACAAAGCAGAATGAGAATTGTTGCTCAAGAATATCAGTATAATCCTTCTAATCAAGCATTACCTTGTGATGTTACAGCTTGGTTTGGCTCTACTGAGGATTATACTATTCAAGTAAATGGTTCGGTAGCACTTCCTGTTACTTATTTGTGGGATGATCCATTGACTCAAACTACAGCAACAGCTAACCTAGGAGAAGGAACCTATACCGTTACTGTTACTGATGCAAATGGATGTTCTGCCACTGATACTGCAATAGTTACTGGTTTATTGTTTGGATGTATAGATCCTCTTGCAACTAATTACGATCCAACTGCTCAATGTGATGACGGTTCCTGTATTGTTTCTCAGCCTATATTAGGATGTATGGACTCAACAGCATGTAATTATGATTCAACAGCAACAATTGATAACGGTTCTTGCACTACTTTAATAATAACAAGTATAATCCCATCATTACAAACTATTTGTCAAAATTCCCCATCTTCTAACCTAACAGTTATGGCTAGTGGAGGTGTTTTTCCTTATCAATATCAATGGTATGAATACAGTTCACCAAACCAAGCATTAAGTGCAGTAATCATCCCAAATGAGATTGATTCTTTCTTGCTTCCACCAACTAATATAGTTGGGATTACTTATTATTACTGTATAGTAACAAGTGCAGGGCAAGGTTGTGAAGATACATCTGCTATTGTTACAGTAGAGACTGTATTAGAACCAATATTTACATTACAACCACAAGATTCTGCTGTATGTATAGGATCTAATCTGACAATAAATGTAGCGGATACTTTTTTCGTAACTGTAGCTGCTAATGCAATAATTCCTGTTTATCAATGGTATGAAAATTCTATTTGTGATACTAGTATGTCTGGTGGATCTGTACCAGCTACAGGCCCAGGAAATAACACTAACACATACACTCCACAAACAACAACTCCAGGAACGACATATTACTATTGTACAGTTATTATTCCACAAATTGTAGGATGTAATACCATTATTTCAGAGTGTGTAGAGATTATTGTAAACCCTATTCCTTCAGCTATCTTAATTGCCAATCCTATCCCTGCTTGTTTAGGAGATGATATTGTTTTAACTGCATCAACTTCTATTCCTGTAAATAAATTCAGATTTCAATATAATAATGGAGGAGGGTGGATTAATATGACAAGTCCTGCAATGGGAAATACTAATCCTATTACATATAACAATATAACAAATACAACTCAATTTAGAGTAAGAGTACGAGAAGATACTGGTTGTCCTACTGGTCCTTGGTCACCTATAATTACTGTGCCAATATCAATTATTACAACTCAACCAATAAGTCATAATTAAAAATAAATATTAATCAATTAAATGTTAAGGTCATGAAAACAAAAAACAAATTACTGAAAGCAATAGCGATAATCGCTTTGTTATTAGGAAGCAATCAACTGATTGCTCAAACGGACACATCCCCAACACAAACGGTATGTGCAGGTTCTGTTGAACCGTATTTAATTAACCCTCCTACTACAGGTTCTACTTATCAGTGGAATATAACTGGAGGAGGAACTGTCATTAATGGATCTACTACTGATAATATTACAGTGAACTGGGGAACTACTCCTGGAGTTTACATTATCACTGTAATAGAAACAGATGCAAATGGTTGTTTAGGTTTACCTATTACAGTTGATGTTACTGTAAATCCACTTCCAACAGCAACAACTGCTACAAGTCAAATTGCATGTTTTGGGTTTACAATCCCAGACTTGACAGCAGTTGGGTCAAATGTTACATGGTATTCAGACGCTTCTCTTTCTACACAAGTTGGTATAGGGAATAATTTTGCTACTGGAGAAACTGCTGTTGGTTTTTATACATACTACGTTACAGAATCTTTAAATGGTTGTGAAGGCCCATCAATTCCTGTAACTTTACAAATTTATAATGTTCCAAATGCTCCATCATCCACAAGCCAAACAGCTTGTTTTGGTACAGCTATTCCAGATTTAACAGCTTTTGGAACAAATGTTACTTGGTATGATGATCCATCATTAACATCTATTCTATCTAGTGGATCCAATTTTGTAACAGGACAAACTGCAGCTGGAATTTATACATACTATGCAACTACAACAGATGCAAATGGATGCGAAAGCTCATCTACTATGGTGACTTTAGAAATTTATTCTTTACCATCTGCACCAATTGTATCAAGTCAAACCGCATGTTTTGGCACTACAATTCCTAATTTAACTTCTACTGGATCGAATATCATTTGGTATTCCAATCCTACTCTTACTTCTCAGGTTGGAACAGGAAATAATCTATCAACAGGGCAGTATGCAGTAGGAGTTTATACATATTATGCAACTACAACTGATGGCAATGGATGTGAAAGTTTATCTTCCTTAGCTACTTTAGAGATATATGCATTACCTAATGCACCAATTGCAAATAATGAGACTGCTTGTGTAGGTGGTATAATCCCTGATTTAACCGCTACAGGAACAACATTAACTTGGTATGATGATGTAATACTTACTAACCAAGTTGGTGTTGGAAATAATTTTTTAACAGGAGAAACAACAGCAGGAGTTTATACTTATTATGTGACTGAAACCAATGCAAATGGATGTGAAAGTTCCGCAACAACAGTTACTCTAACTATTAATTCATTTACAACTCCTCCTTCAGCTTCTGCTCAAACAGCTTGTTTTAGTTCAGCAATTCCTGACTTGACAGCAACAGGAGTTGGTAGTGCATTTACCTGGTATGATGATGTGGCATTGACTAATGTTGTTGGAAATAATTCTCCCTTTGCTACAGGACAAACTGCTGTGGGTATTTATACGTATTATGTTACGGAATCGCAAAATGGTTGTGAAAGCCCTGCTGCAACTGTAACCTTAACCATTTACGCTACACCAACAACAGGGCCAATTTGGCATAACTAATATATGCGTAAACTAAAAGTTATCATATTATTGCTTATTGCATTTGCTACACAAGTTGTGGCACAAAGTACTGTGCACCTTTGCGCAGGAACTAACCACAATTTTGGAGTGCCCTATACTGTTGGGTCTTCCTATAATTGGCAGGTGCAAGCAAATACTGCTATTGCAACTATTACTTCAGGTAACGGAACGGAACACATCATCATGGACCTTAACAATTCGGGTGTGTTTCAGTTATTAGTTGAAGAGATAGATGTAAATGGTTGTAGTGGATACGATAGTATTTTAGTGGAAATACACGCATTGCCCAATCCGAATATATTTGCTTTAGGACCTATTTCTTTTTGTGAGGGAGATAGTGTTCTGCTGCAAGTAGATTCAAACTATGTGGCTCAAAGTTGGAATAATGGTACGACTACAATTTATACCTATGCGGATACTTCTGGTAATTATTTTGTGAATGTAACGGATACGAATGGGTGTAGTAATAGGAGTAATACAATTAATATTGATGTACGCCCTAACCCAGTGGCTAATTTTATAGTGGATGGAATTTGTGCTAATACCCCCAGTCAGTTTGTAAATACTTCAACAGTTAGTGTGGGTAATATTGTAAATAGTATTTGGTATTTAGGAAATGGAGAGGTGGTGAATGGTGACAGTTTACTATACACCTACACTTATGCAGGGGATTATTTTACTCAGCTATTTGTTACTTCTGATTATGGTTGTGTTGATTCAATAGGGAAGTTATATTCTATTTATAATAATCCTATTGCTAGTTTTGAATATAGTCCTTTTACGGTTTCTACCTTACAGCCAGAAATACACTTTATAACAACAACTCCTAATTATACTTCTTTGTTTTGGAGTTTTGACGATACAACTAATAGCACTTTGGCTAATCCTATGCATGAGTTTGAAAATGCTGGAATCTATGATGTTTGGTTAATGGTTGCTGATAGTAACCAGTGTATTGATTCAGTAATGCACAGGATTACTATGTATTATGATTTTGTATTGTATATCCCCAATACTTTTACTCCTGATGGTGATGGTGATAACGATAGGTTTGGCCCTGTAGGCTTGCGCATGGAAAAGTATGAATCCTATGCGTTTTATATTTATAACCAATGGGGAGAACGAATTTTTGAAACAGAGGATATTAATGAATGGTGGGATGGTGCAGATAGCCAGCATGGGTCGTATACTTGGGCTATTGTAATTAAAGATGAACTGGGTGCTATACGTAAAAAAGTAGGGGAGGTGATGTTGATTAGGTAGTTGTAATCCTAGAAAAAGTGAAGTAATCTATGTTTTTATCTAACAACTAACAACTAAACTACCTCAAGTCAATCACTTCAGTTCCAGGATAATCAGCAGCATTAAAAGTAAAAGATGGAACACTAGTATTACTTTTGAAATTGGTTACTAAATAAGTATAGCTTCCTCCATTTTTATCGTGCATGATAATTTTATGCAATTGGTTTTTGACAGCATCTACAGCTAGTGTAATTTTTATAAAAGCGCCACTTTCTTCTGGGAATAAATCAATGACTTGTAGGCGTTTTCCTTTTTCTGCTTCAGCACCAACATAAGTGTATTTGTAGCCCTTTTCGTATATGGTAAATAATTTGTTTGGGCTCATCATTTCTTCCTCAGGGTCGTGTTCCATTATCTGCACTTCATTCATGTCAGCTAAGTAAATCCATTGGCTTTCTCCGTCATTAATAATGATTTGTTCTTGCATTTCTAATCGGAAACTTTCTTCTTGCAATACTATAGTTCCTTGTTGAACATCTTTAATATTTTGGCTTTTGTTTTCGAATATGAAATCAAAACCAACGGTCATGTTTTTGTATGATTTTGTGGTTGTACTTAGTTTATCAAGTACATCTTTAGCTACTTGGTCTTGAGCAAAAAGGGTAGTGCTCAATATAATTAATAGGGTGGTGAGTAATTTAGTCATTGTTATTTAGATTTCTTAGTAATTCTTCTAGTTCCATTTCGTCACGCACCATTACTTTTCGGGCTTTACTACCTTCAAATGGCCCAACTACTCCAGCAGCTTCTAGTTGGTCAATAATTCTTCCTGCACGGTTGTATCCTAGTCTTAATCTTCTTTGTATCATTGATGTTGAGCCTGACTGATGTTGAACCACAAGTAAAGCGGCTTCATCAAACATGGCGTCTTTGTCATCTAAGTCAGCTTTTCCTCCTACAGCCTCACCTTCTGCTTCATATTCGGGTAGCATATGTGCTTGTGGGTAAGCTCTTTGCGATCCAATAAATTCACATATTTTTTCTACCTCTGGGGTGTCAATAAATGCACATTGTAATCTTGTTAAATCATTCCCTGTTGAGATTAACATATCTCCCATACCGATTAATTGTTCGGCTCCTTTGCTATCCATAATTGTTCTGGAATCAATAGTTGAGCTAACTCGGAAGGCAACTCTTGCTGGGAAGTTTGATTTAATTAATCCTGTAATTACATTTACGGAAGGTCTTTGTGTGGCAACAATTAAATGAATACCAATAGCACGAGCTAATTGTGCTAGTCGAGCAATAGGCATTTCTATTTCTTTTCCTGCTGTTGCGATAAGGTCGGCAAATTCATCAATCACCAAAACGATATACGGCAAGTACCTGTGTCCATCATTAGGGTTTAACTTTCTACTAATGAATTTCGCATTGTATTCCTTTATGTTACGACATTGTGCTTGTTTACACAATTCATATCTATCATCCATTTCAATACACAATGAATTTACAGTATTTACTACTTTTTTGGTGTCTGTTATAATTGCTTCCTCCTCATCCGGTAATTTGGCTAGGTAGTGTCTTTCAATTTTATTGAATAGGGTAAGCTCCACTTTTTTAGGGTCCACTAATACAAACTTCACTTGTGATGGATGTTTCTTGTATAATAAAGAAGCCAATATCGCATTCAGTCCTACTGATTTTCCTTGTCCTGTAGCACCAGCCATTAGTAGGTGGGGCATCTTTGCTAAATCAACCACATAAGTTTCATTGGATATCGTTTTTCCGAAAGCAATAGGAAGTTCCATATCGCAATTCTGGAACTTTTCTGACTTCAATACTTCAAGCATTGAGACGGTATTTTTTGTTTTATTTGGTACTTCAATACCTACTGTTCCTTTGCCCGGAATAGGTGCGATAATACGAATTCCTTCAGCTGCAAGGCTTAAAGCGATATCATCTTCTAAATTTTTTATTTTTGAAATTCTAATTCCTGCTACTGGTACAATTTCATAAAGGGTAATGGTTGGTCCTACTGTTGCTGATATGGATGCGATACCAATTTTATAATGTCCTAGCGTTTCAACAATTCTATTCTTGTTGTTTTCAAGTTCATCTTTATCTATCTCAATTTTATTTTTCCCATAGTCATTCAATAAATCCATTCCTGGCATTTTGAATTGGGATAATTCAAGGGTAGGGTCAAAGTCACCCAGTTCTTTTAGTTTCTTTTCAATTTCTGTTTCGCTTAGCGTTTCTTCATCATTAGTTTCGGTTACTTCAAGTCCTAAACTGTCTTCTTGCTTAGTTTCTGTTTCTACCTTTTCAACTTTAGGCGTTACTAAAGTTGGTTCAACTGATAGAGGGGTAGATTCGGTTTCTGTTAGTGTTTCTTCTGATTTTTCTTCCAGAACTGGTACTGTTGGGCTTTCCCCGAAAGTTGTTCTTAATACAGGTTCATCTTCTTCCAATTCTATAGCTCTTTTATTGGGTTTTATTTTTGCAATAAAGGCTTGAATTTTCTCCGCATTAATATCAAATGAGATAACAAGATAAAGCAATGAAATAGTAATTAGTAAAAGAGAAGTTCCTAAATTTCCAATAGCGGAACTCATCAAGTCATTGGTGAATATGCCGATACCCCCAGCTGTAATTGAGCCATTAAAAAAATGACGAATAAATATTGGAATAATTAACATCCCCAGTATTCCATTAAAAAGAAAATTACTGAGAGAATATTTTTTTAATCCCAGTATTTTTAACCCAGCCAATAAACTAAATAAAGGAATGAAAAATGCAGCAAGTCCGAACCATAACTTCACAAACAAGTTAGCAATATACGCCCCTAGCCCTCCAATTGAGTTATTGATTTTCTTATCTGTAATAACATCCGATAAATCTTTTCCGGATACTAAACTGTCATCTGCTTCCCATTGAAAGAAGAAAGAAATAAAAGCGATAAGTAGGTAGAGTGAGATAAGAATTAAAACAGCAGCAAATATCTTCTGATTATTTTCATCTTTAAAAGGAGCTGTTATCCCATCAAAGTTAAAGGACTTAGCGGATTTTAATTTTAATTTCTTTTTTGCCATATAGTCATCAAAAGTACAAATAGATTTGAATGTTGTTAGTAGTGGAAACTATTATTTTCCCATTAAATTGTTAATAAATGTTAATTCTTAAAACTAAGCCATAAATGTTTTGAAAAAATTAAATTTGCAGGCAATTATGATGAAGATAAATATAAAGAACGAATCAGGTAAACTAAAGGCTGTAGTGCTAGGTATTGCTGATGATTTTGGGGGTACACCTAAGGTTGAGGAGTGTTATGACCCAAAGTCAAGAGCACATGTTTTGGTAGGAACTTACCCTACTAATGAGGCTTGTGTAAAGGAGATGGATGCTTTGGTTGAAATTTTCTCAAAATATAATATTAAAGTATTTAGGCCTCAAAATATTAAGGGTTTAAATCAGATTTTCTCTAGAGATATTGCTTTTGCAATTGAGGATAAGTTAGTCATCCCTAATATAATTGAAGATAGAAAAGAAGAAGCAGATGCAATAGCTGAGGTGTTAACTCAAATTGATGAAGGAAGTATTATAAAAATGCCAGCAAGTGCAAGGGCAGAAGGGGGTGATTTGATGCCATGGAATGAATATATTTTTGTGGGCTATTCCGAAAAGGAAGATTTTGAACACTATACAGTTGCAAGAACAAACAAAGCAGGACTTGATTTTTTAGCAACAGCCTTTCCTAATAAAATAGTTAAGGGTTTTGAATTGAATAAATCGGATGATGACCCAAGAGAAAATGCTTTGCACTTAGATTGTTGTTTTCAGCCAATAGGAAAAAATATGGCTATTATGTACAAAGGTGGTTTTAAGCATGCAGCTGATGTTGCCTTTTTAGTGAATTACTTTGGTGAGCAAAATATAATTGAAGTAAGCCAAGAGGAAATGTACAATATGAATTCGAATGTGTTTTCAATTTCAGAAGAAGTGATTGTTTCTGAAAAAGGATTTACAAGATTAAATGAGAACTTAAGAAAAAGAGGGTTTACAGTAGAAGAAGTTCCTTATGCTGAAATTGCAAAAATGGAAGGGCTTTTAAGGTGTTCAACAATGCCATTAATAAGAGAATAATGAAACAGATTACAAATACAATAATGATGATAAAGCCTGTTGGCTTTAGATATAACGAGCAAACGGCTGTCAATAATTATTATCAGCAGGTACTGAATAATTTAACGGCTGAACAAACGCAAGAGAATGCTTTGAATGAATTCAATGCATTTGTCGATAAATTAAGGAATGCGGGCGTAAATGTGGTAGTGATTGAGGATACAGAGTATCCTGATACACCTGATTCAATTTTCCCTAATAACTGGGTTTCATTCCATAGTGATGCTGTGGTAGGATTGTACCCTATGTGTGCTGAAAATAGGAGAGATGAAAGAAGAGAAGACATCTTTGATGTTTTGGTAGATGAGCATGGTTTTACTATTGAGGGAATAAAGGATTTTACGGAATTTGAAGAGCACGATAAGTATCTGGAGGGTACGGGTAGCATGGTGTTGGATCATGTAAATATGATTTGTTATGCTGCTATTTCTATCCGTACGGATGAGATTGCCGTAATGCAGTTTTGTGAAGAGTTTGGTTATCGTCCAATATGCTTTACGGCCAACCAAGATGTAGAGGGTGAGCGTATGGCAATTTACCATACTAATGTAATGATGTGTGTGGCAGATACTTTTGTAGTAATTTGCTTGGACACCATTGATGATGAAGCTGAAAGAGAGCATGTGTTAGGAACCCTTACAGAAACAGGAAAAGAAATTATTGATATTACTGAAGCTCAAAAGCATAGATTTGCAGGAAATATGTTGCAAGTGATGGGAGATAAGCCTTACCTTGTGATGTCTAACTCGGCTTATAGTAGCCTAACAGAAGAACAAAAAATAGCTATTGAAAAACATTGCCCTATTTTATATAGTTCACTAGATACTATTGAAGCTTGTGGTGGAGGGAGTGCAAGATGTATGATGGCAGAAGTATTTTTACCAAAAGAAAAGTAATGATAGAAGAAATTTTAAAACCAGAGATAGAAAAATGTTTAGCTGAATTGTATTCGGCAACTGACCAAAGTATTCAATTTCAAAAAACCAGAAAGGATTTTGAAGGAGATGTTACTTTAGTAGTTTTTCCTTTGTTGAGGTCTTCAAAAAAAGGACCAGAACAAACTGCTGAAGAAATAGGAAACTATTTAAAAAGTAATGTAACTGAGGTTGATGAGTTTAATGTGGTAAAAGGTTTTTTAAACCTAGAAATTGCAAAGTCATTTTGGTTTAACCAATTTTTAGAAGCATACAATACTACTGATTATGGTGTTGTAGAAGCGGATACAAAAGCGCCAACTTATTTGGTGGAATATTCATCTCCAAATACCAATAAGCCAATCCACTTAGGGCATTTACGAAATAATTTCCTAGGCTATTCAGTTGCTGAGATACTTAAGGCAAGTGGTAAAAATGTAAAAAAAGTACAAATCATTAATGATAGAGGAATTCATATTTGTAAATCAATGATTGCTTGGCAGGAGTATGGTAATGGTGAAACACCTGAGTCTTCTGGAATAAAAGGAGATCATTTGGTGGGGAAATACTATGTGGAGTTTGATAAGTATTATAAAAAAGAAGTTGCTGATTTAGTTGCTGAAGGAATGGAAAAGGGGCAAGCCGAAAAAGAAGCGCCTATCTTTAAGAAAGCCCAAGATATGTTGAGGAGTTGGGAGGCAAAAGAGCCAACTGTAAGAGCGCTTTGGGAGAAAATGAACAAATGGGTATATGATGGCTTTGCTGTTACTTATAAAAGATTGGGGGTTGATTTTGATAAGAACTATTATGAGAGCGATACTTATCTTCTAGGAAAAAAGGTAGTAGAAATTGGCCTTGATAAAGGAGTGTTTTATAAAAAAGAAGATGGGTCGATATGGATAGATTTATCAGCTGAAGGATTAGATGAGAAAATTATTTTGCGTTCGGATGGCACAGCTGTTTACATGACACAAGATATTGGTACTGCCATACAAAGACATGAGGATTTTTATTTCTCCCATATGGCATATACTGTAGCCAATGAGCAAGATTATCATTTTAAGGTACTGTTTTTAATCCTTGATAAACTAGGCTATGACTGGGCAAAAAACTGTTATCATTTATCCTATGGAATGGTTGACTTACCTTCTGGAAGAATGAAATCACGTGAAGGAACTGTGGTGGATGCGGATGATTTTATGCAAGAAATGGTGGATACAGCCAAAAGTATAGCAAAGGAATTAGGGAAGTTAGAAGGCATGACGGATGAAGAGGCAAATGCACTCTATGAAATAGTAGGTATGGGAGCATTAAAATATTTTTTATTAAAAGTTGACCCTAGAAAGCGCATGCTTTTTGACCCTAAAGAATCCATAGATTTTAACGGAAATACTGGCCCTTTTATACAATATACTTATGCGCGTATTCAATCCTTAAAAAGAAAGCACAATACTGAGGTGGTTATGCCAAAATCTGTTGAGATAACAAATAATGAACAAGAAATCATAAAGCAGTTAATGGAATTCCCATCTACTATACAAGAGGCTGCAGCTAATTATAGCCCTGCATTGATGGCTAATTATGTTTATGATTTAGTAAAGGAGTATAATACTTACTACCAGAATACGGCTATACTAACTGCTGAAAGTGAAGAACTGATTAATTTCCGATTAGGCTTATCGGTTAAAGTTGGTGAAGTTATTAAAACTTCAATGAGTTTACTAGGAGTAAATGTTCCTGACAGGATGTAAGGAAGTAATTTAGAGTATAAAAAAAGCCGAGCATTTGCTCGGCTTTTTTTATTGTTATTTTAATACAATTAGTTTTTTACTGTGCTTTTAGGTGCGGCATCTAAAATTTCATCATTTGCATTTTCTGCAAACTGAGTAAAGTTTTTATTAAATGCGTCAGCTAATTCATTCGCTTTCGAATTGTAAGCATCTTTGTCAGTCCAAGTG
>Ga0206679_10001336_pt1 | contig 20282 bp, 20 predicted proteins | sample M110012015metaG_FD_155464 | JGI IMG/M metagenome (GOLD analysis project Ga0206679, IMG submission 155464) | Ammonia-oxidizing marine archaeal communities from Monterey Bay, California, United States - M1 100m 12015 | ecosystem: Environmental > Aquatic > Marine > Intertidal zone | place: USA... | reverse complement strand
GATTAATTAAATATTTAAGAAAATCTAAACGAGTCAAGGGAATATTTTCACGGGTCCAATGGTATCTGGCGGAGGGTTGACGGATTTGATTTTACGGTGTTTGGTTTTTCAGATCTCTCCCTTTGGTCGAGATGATAAGTCGTAGACAATAATATCAATATCTAAAGTGGTATTTTACTTGGATGATGTCTGATTGTGAAGAATTAGTGGGAGTTGCTCACAGGAGATGATGTGGCTGACATTGCGAAGAGGATTAGTGTTTGAAGTGGTTATTGTTTGTCACTGTCCGATATGTAATTAAACCAGAAAGAGAATAGCACTCTCAGAACTGCTGTTAGAAGCCGTATCTCTTCAGGTTTCTTAATTTTATCTAGTGCGTCAATTCTCAATCCTCATTAATCAAATTCGATGATGCCATACTTGGTATTACCACAGGGGAGATCATTCCAATAACCATTAGCGTTTGTGATATTCGCACAATTTTCAGTACCTTGATTATTAGGTTCATTACCATTCCATTTTTGCGAAGCATCAGCCCATGTTGCATCACTCTTCTTTTGCTGCCTCTTCTTCAGCTGGTCCTTCTATTTTTGAATTGGTAATTATTTGATTTACTATGATTTGATTTATTATTTCTGAATTTGATATTGTCGAATTTTCGATGGTTGAATTTATAATAATAGATTTATTCATAATTTTGGAATTATCCAAAATCTTTGACTTAGTTATAGTCGAATCCTTAATAGAAGATTCTTCAACTGTTGAATCTACAAGTGTCGAACCGGATGCTTCAGAAATTTCATCAAAAACTGTATTTGTTGTTTTCGATTTGATTATTTTCGTATAAGTATTTGCACAGGAAACGATTCCCATGCAGAAAATAGAAATTAATAAAACATAAAATAATTTTTTCATCTATTCCTCCGTTACTTATAATGAAGAGAAAGTTTGATAAATCAAATGTTTATACTTCACAATCAAAGGGACTGTTTCGCAAAGAAAATTAGCTACCAAACCATTTAGCTGAACATTCAGACCAAAGGGAAGAATGATTCATAGTTGTTGAAGATATAATATCATCCAGAATATGTCAAGAAAAAATTGATTGTTTGATTTAAATGTTTTGCAGCCAGGTACTTAGTGGAAGGTATTTTAACTTTAGCAGTTAGTGTTAATGTACTAATTTAAAGTGTAGGATGTGTGTTCTATTTTTGAAATATTTTGACATAAATTTTAAAATAAGTGAGAATCAAGACTGATTATTCAATAATTGAATATACTATTTTAGCCCCTTAATTTCTAAGGTCCAGTATTATTTGACTATCAAAAATGAGCAACACGCCTGCCAAAGTAATAAATCTTGCGGACCGTCGGGCCAGGAAAGAAGATGAAGCTCGAAATGCACCTGTTCCAGGTTGGATCATTTGGCTTCATTGCCCGAAATGCAGGTCGCTGGAATACTCAGAAGTAGAAATGCCGGATGGAAGAGTTCATAAATGCGGTACATTGGTGGAAGAGGAGGAGGTCCAGATAGATGTCCGTGCAGAATATACTATTTCCCTGCGAAATTCACTCAGATTAGATGAACTTTTTAAGCAGACAAAAATCCCCGGATTTCTCAAGCCCCTGGCAAAAAAAGGTATTGGCATGCTGGAAAATCTGCAAGCTGCTGAGGAAGAATACCGAAAGAGGCTTAAAAATATAACCGGCGATTCAATTGATGCTTATTCTAATGACTGGAATGAGAAATCGCTTGGAATGGAATTGAAAACGCTTGAACCACTGGGGATCATTCTAACTGAAGCACGCCAACCCAATCTGCATTTTCCTGAAGTAGGATCCTGATTCCTCATGCAAATTCCTGTTGCCCTTGAACGTCTGGTTTTCGAGTTTTCTCGTTTTCCGGGTGTCGGAAGAAAAACCGCACAACGGCTCGCCTTTAATATTCTTCGCTATACTACTGAAGAAACTCAAAACCTGTCGGATGCCCTGATACAGGTCAAAGAGCAAATTCGTTACTGCTCTGTCTGTTCAGGATTCACAGATATTGATCCATGTGCAATATGCAGTCATTCCGCACGTGACCAGCAGCAAGTGTGTGTGGTAGAACAGCCGAATAATATTTTTCCAATTGAAAAAAGCGGAGTATTCAAAGGGGTTTATCATGTTCTGATGGGTGCAATTTCTCCACTTGACGGCATCGGACCGGAACAGTTGAATGTGAAAAAATTAAGAAACAGGATAGAAAACAATAAAATCAGCGAATTGATTTTAGCCACAAATCCTACAGTAAAAGGTGAAGCAACTGCTTTGTATTTACAGCAGGAATTTGCCGGAAAAATTTCAACAATTACAAGGCTTGCCTGTGGTATTCCTGCAGGTGGAGATTTGGAATACGTGGACGATGTGACTCTGATGGAAGCTTTTTACGGCAGGCATACAATAAAAAACTAAAAATTATGTTTGAAGATCTTAAAGAACGCGGTTTTTTTCAACAGTGTACTCATTCCGAGGAACTGGCTAAAAAATTAAAAGAAGACCGTATCTGTTGCTATGTTGGCTTTGATCCGACCGGAGACTCATTACATGTAGGGCACCTGATTCCACTGATGGGACTTGCGCATATGCAAAGATCAGGACACAGGATTATTGCCTTAATGGGCGGCGGAACTGCCATGATTGGAGATCCCAGCGGAAAAACCGAAATGCGAAAAATGCTGACTGAAGAGCAACTGCAATCAAATATTGAGGGGATGCTTCCTCAATTTGAGCGGTTTTTAGATTTTAGTGGAGACGCAATTCTAATTAATAATGTGGAATGGCTGCGTAATCTGAATTACATAGATTTTCTGCGAGACATTGGTCGGCATTTTTCAGTTAACCGGATGCTGTCTTTTGAAACATACAAAATTAGACTGGAATCAGGATTAAGCTTTCTGGAATTCAATTATCAGCTTTTACAGGCCTACGATTTTCTGGAGTTGAATCGACGTTATGGTTGCAGCCTGCAAATGGGTGGAGACGACCAATGGGCAAATATCATTTCCGGAACTGATTTGATTCGCCGAGTGGAACGAAAAGACGCCTTCGGCTGGACATATCCTCTCTTGACTACCTCCTCCGGAAAAAAGATGGGGAAAACTGAAAAAGGTGCTCTCTGGCTGGATCCTAAACGTACATCAGCTTATGAATACTACCAGTATTGGGTCAATACGGAAGATGACGATGTAGGAAAATTCCTGGCCTTATTTACTTTTCTGCCAATGAAAGAAATCAGGGAACTAGGTAAACTTCAGGGTGCAGACATTCGTGAAGCTAAAAAGAGACTGGCTTTTGAGACAACTGCGCTCATTCACGGAAAAGAAAATGCACTTCAGGCTCAACAGTCAGCACAAGCTCTTTTTTCTGGCAACTCAGGGGAAGGAAGTGGAGACAAATCAAATGTACCCAGCACCACAATTTCTGCAGCAAGTTTATCTGCAGGACCTGGGATTTTCGAAATATTTCAGGAAACAGGTCTTTGCAAATCCAAAGGAGAAGCACGACGTCTGCAGTCACAAGGTGGGGTTTACGTAAATGATGAACGGATTGATGATCCGGATTTTTGTCTTGGTGAGGCTGATTTACGGGACGGAGAAATTCTTCTTCGGGCAGGTAAAAAACGTTATCACCGCTTAATTGAAGAATCTTAGGAGAAAATATGGTCAAGCATATTGTTATGTTCAAACTCAAAGAAAAAACTGCTGAAAATATGGAAGCAGCAGTTTCAACATTGAGGGGTTTGGATGGAGAAATTGAATCTCTGAGATTTATCGAGGTTGGAGTTGATTCCAAGGAATCAGAGCGTTCCTATGACCTGGTTCTCACCACACATTTTGATGATCAAGAGGGACTGTCTGCATATGCTTCACATCCCACCCATTTGCCCGTAATCGAAACTATGCGGAACCTCTGTTCCAACTCAATAGTTGTCGATTATGTTACCGAATAGCCCTCAGCAACGCACCATTCAAATCCCTTATAATTGGTGAAAGATCCTTTTCACAACCTGCCGCAATCCGGATCAGGTGTCGTGGAAGTTTAATTTCTTCAAGCTCCTGATCTGTATCAAAATAGTGAGTCAGCATTGGATATGGACATATGAGGGTTTGATTGGAACCAAGGGTTGGAGCTTTGAGAATGGCAGAAAAGTCCTTGTCATGGAAATTCTGCAAACCTTCTTCACTTTCATCTTTCAGGGTAAAACTGACAACTCCTCCAATACCCGAGAGTAGTTTTTTTGCAGTAGAAAAAGAAGAATGTGACGGCAGAGATGCGTGAAAAACACGAGCCACCGCGGAATGCTCTGATAGCAACTTGGCGATCGTTGTCCCATTTGTGTTAAAGCGTTCCATCCGCTCTTCAAAATCCTGCATGCACTCCAATAATACTACTGATTCTAAAGGGGATATTGTCAGTCCCCAATATTTTTGAAAGTTTTCCAGGGCAAGTGCGTCTTCATTACTTTTCACCAGTACAACTCCTCCTCCGTGATCATTGCTGCCACTCAGATATTTGGTCGTGCTGTGAATCACATAATCCACACCGTAGTCCATCGGCTGGCAATTTGCCGGAGAAGCAAGCGTACTATCGACCACGAAAGGAACTCCAAAAGAATTTGCAATATTACCTATTTTCTCTAAATCCGGAACTTCCCCCAGTGGATTTGTGATCGTTTCAGTGATAATCATTGCCGTCTTATCACTCAAAATCTCCGGTAATCTATCTAATTCAGCCAACCCCAGGAAGATGGCCTCCCAATTTGATGACAATCCAGAATCCATCAGGAGAGTATAGCTCTCGCTGTAGAGTAATCCAATCACAATTACCTGAGGTTTTTCTTTTTTCCGCAGTAAATTCAGTACTGCAAAAATAGCTGACATTCCTGAGGGGAATAAGAATCCGGAAGAAGCGTGTTCCCATTCGCACAGCCTTTGAGAAATGAGTGATTCCGTACTTGAAACTTTTTGTCTGTTTTCGATTCCGGAAAGTACAGGAATATGTTTTAAGTCAATTTTATTTTCCCGGAAAAATTCGAGAAAAACGGCAGCATTTCGAGCAGACAGTACGGGGCCGCTGCGCTTGCGTATTTCAGTCAATTCAGCAATTTGCCTGTCTGCACTACTCAGAATAACACCACCTTCAATTCCAGAAATATTAGAACTTGAGTCCGGAGTTTTGATGTTTGAGACCCAGTAAGTCAGACCTCCGGGCCACACCTCAAAATCAGGCGGACATGCTGCAAAAATAATTACGGGTACCCTAAGCCTTTTTAAATTTCCAAACCACTCGGATTTTTTCCTGAGAAATGTTTCCGGATCTTTCATTTCAAGCAGCAAAACATCACCTTGTTTTGCAGACAAATTTTCCGGTTCAATCAGATTTTCTATATCAAGTAAATGGCAGGGTATTTCTAAATTGTGCAGAGATTCTGAGAGGAAGGTTGAATTTATAGAAAAATGTAGATTTGTTTGAGGACGTGATTCTCGCAAGTATACCAGCAATTCGAATAAAGCCGTACGTCCGGAACAGTATACCAGTGCGTGCCGGCCATTGGAGCGGGCAGACAATTCTTGCTGTAGATCCCTGACTTGGCGAGGTGGAACAAAACGAAAATATCCGTGTTCCAGCTGACGGTCTCCGTTTTTCCATTCGTGAATAAATTTGATTGTGGGCAAAATTCCAGTAACTCCATAAGTACCCCCCACCAATCCGGCAGAAGCTGAAGATGAATCCGGAAGAAATGTTGTAATATCAAAATCTCCGCTGTTTTCATTAAAATCCGCTAAAATCGCTCCGTCCGGTTTTCCGTTAGTAGTTGCACAAACTAAAAATGTTACTCCAGGATAACGCGCTTTCCCGTTCCACATTGCGTCTTCTTTGTCTTTTTCAGAAAAATATGCACCCACATCCGGATGACTGTGGTAGATGACTTTAATCTCTTTTCCTTCTTTTTTCAGGGACCGCTCCAGTATCATTTGCTCTCGCGGGTCAATCATATAACCGTCTAGAGCTGTTCTGGGAAACTGTTCTGGATCTTCCTCATGCAATTCATTCATGATATTCCGCATCGGCAACACAGTTTCAAGGGAGTCTTGATCTTCTCGAATTCCCACGATAAATCCGCAAGTCTCTTCGGGATATGCCTCCACACCATGCATGTGACATTGTGCCAAAATTTTTTCGGGAATCATCATCGGGCAATAAATATTGAATTATTTTAGGGAGGTCGGCGGACAGGAATGCCCGCCCTCCTGTCAGTACTGAGGCATATCAGAATCGACCTCTTCCGCCCAGAGATCAATGCCGCCACTCAAATTTTTCAGCTTATTGAAGCCGGTCCTTTTGAGTTCTTTAAGAGCCAGCATGGAGCGTTTCCCTTTGTAACAATAGAGATAAATCGTCGCCTCCGGATCCAATCCGCTGGTCGACGGATCAAAACTACTCAGCGGCATAAGTTGAGCGCCGTCTATCCTGCAAATATCCCACTCAAATGTTTCACGTACATCTACCAAAACCGCGTTGGGGTCTTGGTCCATTGCTTCCTTAAATTCCAGGGGAGAAAGTTCATACGCAGCTTCATCAATTTCATCCGGAAGTTCAGCTCCTGGAAGAGGAACATCACAAAAAGCTTTGTAATCAATCAACTCTGTTACACTGGGATGTTCCCCACAAAGAACGCATTCCGGGTCTTTGCGGACACGGACCTCTTTGAAATTCATTTTCATTGCGTCATAGAGCAACAATCGCCCAATAAGAGGTACCCCTCCCTCCAAAATCAGTTTAATAATTTCTGTTGCCTGAATCAAACCAACTACGCCCGGGAGCACGCCCAGGACACCTGCTACCGCTCAATTCGGGACGAGTGCTGCCGGCGGAGGTTCTGAATAAAGACAGCGGTAACACGGGCCTCCGGTCTCAGGAGAAAAAATTGTGATTTGACCCTGAAAACGAAAAATGGAAGCAGAAACCAGCGGTTTTTTGGAAAAAAATGCAGCATCATTGATTAGGTAACGTGTCTCAAAATTATCCGAACCATCTGCGATGATGTCATACTGACTGAACAAATCGAGCACATTGTCACGCTCCAATCGAGTGTTGTGAATTTCAACTTCAATATTGGGATTTCCTGCCAAAATAGTATCTCGGAGTGATTCGACTTTTGGACGTCCTTCGTCTGCAGTCATATGTGCGATTTGCCGATGTAAATTGGTATGATCCACTACGTCGAAATCAACCAGTCCAATTTTGCCGACACCTACCGCACCCAGATACATACCCAGCGGAGATCCAAGTCCTCCTGCACCAATCATCAGCACTCGAGATTCCTTTATTTCCAACTGACCTGCCATACCAACTTCCGGCAAAGTCAGGTGCCTGCTGTAGCGATTTATTTCCTCATTATTTAACTTCATTTTAATCCTCCATTAAACAAATTTTACAGTTTATCTGCCTCCTGCGACAGACGGTACGATCTGGATGCAATCTCCGTCTTGTACTGAACTGTTCATGCCGTCCGCATAACGGATATCATCATCGTTGAGATAGACATTGATAAAATTACGGACTTTTCCGTTTTCGTCAAATAAATTTGGTTTCAGCTCGGCAAAGTCCTTACATAAAGAATCAAATGCTTCCTCAACTGAATTGCCCTGGACCTCAACTTCGTCCTGATTATTCACATACTGCTTTAGTGCAGAAGGGATTTCGATGACTACTCCCATAATTCTCCTTTTTTTGTCTGGATAATGGCTTAATTGTTCGTTTATACTCAAATAATGGATTTGTCTATTATATTAAACAATGATCCAATATAATGAATATAACATTTTATTACGATCATGCAAGTAAAAAATCACTTGAGAATGAAAATTTTCTTTATTTGATGAACAGGTAAAAAGTCAAAATACAATACCTGTTTGTCAAATGTAATCAGATAATATTATATATGCAAGCAAACAATACAATATTGGAAGCTCCTCCAAAAGTCGGCTCCGAAATTCAACGACTGAGACTTCAGCACAACCTTACTTTGGAGCAGTTAGCTGTCAAGTCCGGAGTTTCAAAATCTATTCTTTCACAAATTGAACGTGATTTGAGTAATCCCACTTTGGCAACAATTTGGAGAATTACCAAAGCTCTGGAAAGACCTCTTGAAGATATTCTCTCCGTAAAAGAAGGAACAACTTGTTTTGAAAAATTGAGCCAGAATGCAACACCGGAAGTGATGAGCGAAGACAGCGGATTTCGCTTGAAAATCCTTGGTACTCTCAACACTGTTTCTACGGTACAGTGGTATGAATTCTCTGCAGAACCAAAAGCAGAATTAGTTTCTGAAGCACATGGATCCGGAAGTCTTGAAAGTTTGACTTTGTGTACAGGTGAATTGACCGTAATAGTTGGTGATGAAACACAAAAAATTTGTAAAGGAGATACACTTCGTTTCCGTACTGATGTTACGCATCGACTGAAAAATGAAGGAAAGGGAAAGGCTCACGGATTTATGGTTAATTTACTCTAAAAATAATCCTGTCCTCAGGAAATTCTTGTTGCTGCAAAAGTAATAAAAGTTGTCATATCCCCTAAAGAGGGAATCAAGAAAATTAGACTTACCAACACTCCTCTTCAAGGCTTGAATGGAAGAATTTGTTGAATCTCTCCGTCATCCTTCCCCATTGCCGCGATGGTTACGGTGGTTAAGGCAATTGCTCCCTCCACTCTGCTGGCAATGTAAAAAGGTTCTGGGCGGAGGAACTTTCCTTGATCCAGCCTCTCCGTTTCTCTGCACCAGCTGTCTGCTTGAACTTCCATGGACAGATCAGGCTTATCATTGCCGACAATGCGGAAATCACACTGCTGAACCAAATCGTCTCCGCTGTCAGGAATGTATTGAGGATATTTGGGAATTAGATGAATCCCGAAGTGTTTTTGCCTACGATGATATTGTCCGGCATTGGATTTTGCAGCTGAAATTCTATGGTAAAGAACATTTGTCTCCACTGCTGGGACGTCTTTTAGCGTTGAGTTTTCAAAACAGCAACTGGCTGGAAAAATATGATATTCTCATTCCAATTCCTCTCCACTCCTCTCGTCTGCGTAATAGGGGCTTCAATCAGTCTCTTCTTTTGGCGTATTACTTTAAGAAAAATCTGGGTAAGTCTGCACCGGAATTACAGACTCATTGGCTGAGACGTATTCGCGCTACTCGTCCCCAAACAGAATTGCCTTTGGCGGAAAGGCTGGTAAATATGGATGATGCTTTCGAGACCTCTTTGGAAGTTCAGAGTCATCAAATACTGCTCCTGGATGATGTGATGACAACAGGTTCCACACTGAACGCAGCAGCAAGGTGCCTCAAAGAAGCCGGTGCAAGCAGTGTCGGTGCACTTGTCCTGGGCAGGAGAATGTGGGATACAGTTGAAGATGGATTGCCTGATGCCTGAAACTCAAAAAACTAGGACAACCCGTCCATCAAAAAAGGTATACAGATCTTTGCTGCGCCAGCTTGAGTTTCAACAAATTCTTTCGATGATCTGCCCAATTGATCACAAAGTTCCTGGTTGCCTAATATATCAAAAAGCCAGTTTTGGAATTCAGATGAATTTTTAACAGTAGTTGCCAGCTTCTGCTCAAGCATTATCAGGGCCTCCATTGAATTGCTGTGTTTTGGGCCAAAAGAAACCGAGGCTCCCATGGCTGCAGGTTCGAGAATATTATGCACTCCCGTTGTGAATGCACCTCCTACGTAGGCTATTTTTGCAGAATGATAAATTCCAGCCAGTATACCTACAGAATCAATTAACAGGATACGGACATCCAAAGTGGCAGTATTGACCTGCGACCAACGCACCATCTGAGTTCCAGAAAAAAAGTTTTCTGCATTTTTCAAATGTTCTTCGGTAGGTTCATGTGGTGCAAGAACCAGAAACAATTCAGGAAATTTGTTCAGAGCTTCTTGTAGTCCAGGAAAAATACATGTTTCATCAAGAGGCCATGTACTTCCGGCAACAAATACAAAACTGTCTTTTGCAGCAGGTGGCAATTGCGGAATTTCTAAATTATTTCTGCGCTCCAACACACTGTCACAACGGGTATCACCCATTACTTTGACCTGAGGATGATCCGGAATTGCAGAAAGTACCCTTTGACTGTCAGCTTCAGAAACAGTTAAAATATGCTCCAGGCATTCGTAAAGTGAATGATAAAAAGAACGTCCAATAAAGTTGACAGTACGTAATGATCCCGCATGAATAATGCCGGAAATCAGTGATTGAGGAATCCCCTGCCGGTGTGCTTCCCAAACTAAATTCGGCCACAAATCATAACTAACCCAGACTAAACGCGAGGGCTGCAGCAACCCCAGCAAACTGCGAATGTTGTGGATTTTATCAACTGGTAAAAACTCTGCTGCCAGCAAATTCTGAATTTCAGTTTGGTCTGGTCGTTGAAGCCAGTAAAAAGCATTTACTGAACTGAAGGTTACAACACATTCTGCACCTTCCGCAATGCAGCGGACAATCAGCGGCTGTGCCTGCAAAAACTCTCCAGCACTTGCTACATGAAACCAGAGCAAAGGCTTTTGCCAGTCCCGTTTTGAAACTGCCACTTCCAATCGTTCCCACAAACCTTCCCTTTTTTCAATACTCTCACTGATTTTTGAGTTGTAAGAAGCGAATATCTTAACGACCCCTGACAGCAATGGCAGTAAAATCAAATTGTAAGTCAGAAACCAAAAACGGGAAGTCATTGAGATAGTTCTTGCTGTGAAACAGGTTCATCCTGAAATGAACTGGGGAGTATATTAAAGGGCAAAACCTTGATCAGTATCGGTAAAAGAATACCTCCGCCGGGAAGAGCAAATATAGCCAGTGCAGGGATGGACTTGGCAACATCTATTAGCTGATCCTGCACCTTTTGTTTTTCTTCTGCAGTGAGCGGTTTTGTGGTTGCTTTAAGCAGTAATTCAGAAAGTTCTTTTGTCTCACCGATTTCTTTCATTATATTATCCACATTTTTTTTGACTATCTTGACAATCTTATCGTTCATATAGTCTTGAAACTGCTGTGCGGCAGCATTGTTTTTCAAGAATTCAAGGCGCTCATTGTGAGCGGAAAAAAATTCTGCAACAGAAAAATATAATTGTTCCAGTTTTTCTGAGGTGAGCTCCAGTTTCAGAGAAAGTTTTTCTATGAATTCCTTCTCCTGCCAGGCTTCCTGGTTATCGATCAATGAAAGCAAAATCAACTGTTCCACCATATAGCTGCTGATAATTAGAGAAATAGAGGAACATGGAATATCCTCTATTTTTACGGGCTGAAGGATACGCTGGTTTAGTTTATTTTGTTTAGCTTCAGTGAGCCTCGTTTGTTCTATGTATTTTTCAATAACCTGTTGTTCGGTACTGTCTACATAATCATCTGCCCATATCAGTGCAGCAAATGTTATTATCATTCCCTCCCGGAGTTGTTTATCCATTTCAAGGAAAGTCTCCGGTATTGATTTATCATTATTTACTTTTGCTCTTGCCCAGAGCAGGAAAAAATAGAGCTTGGAAAAAGCAAAATTATTTTGACGGTTACCAAATGAAGAATAACCGCTCAAGGTTATAGAATCTAACAGTGCCTCTTCAAACTGTTTCAAAGCACCATGCAATGTCTCATTTTCTACAAGCAATTCCGGCAGTGGAATATCCTCCGGGATACGGTAATAAATGCCCGGTAAATGATAGTCTAAAGCCAGCAGCATAATTTTCAATAGACGAATTTGATAAGGAATTGGGGCTGCATTCTGTAAATTGGAGGTCAGGTTTTCATTTTCAATTAAGGCTACAGAGAAAAGAGTCTCCAGATAAAGTAAAATTGTTCCGCCCTGCTGTTTTGGGAAATTCAGTTCGTCCGCTAAGTTTTGTACAGCCCGTGAAATAACCGGACAGCCTAAGAACATCCCATTTTTTTTAACTTCCAAATAGAGTAATTCATCAAATTTTTCTTCTCCAAAATCTTCTCCAGTAAACTCAAGATATGGCTCTGGTCCAGTAAAGGGCGCTGAGGCTCTAAAAATTAAATAACGGGCAAGCCAGCCGGTTTTTCTGAAATTTAATGAAAACATGAACTTAACAGTACCCTATATGAATCAACAAAATGAAAACCAATCTAGTTTGCTGACAGAGATGGAATATTGATTGCTTTTCTCTTAAACTAGCTTTGAGAAGCTTGACAGACAAACCTATATTCTACTTTGTTTCAAGTGAGCTACCAGTTTTTTAGTGTTTAATCATATACTCGGCATTCAAGAGTTTTTTCGTGTCAACCCGAGCGTATGTGAGGGATCTTATAAAATAACAGCACTTTATCAGATCTCACCCTTCGGACTATGATGACAAAACGTAGTCAATAATATAAGTATCTCAGGAGAATTTGTGACTCACGAGTCATATACTAAAAAAGGACTAATGAAAAAATTACAACAAAAATGGTGGAATTACAAAGTCCTGTTTTTGGTTCTTGGATTATTTTTGTTATTTAATTTTGTCTGGGCTGCAGCTCAGAATTTTCAAAAAATGGCTAAAGAGTTTCAGGAATCTGCCATTTCAGACTTTATTGGTTTCAGTATTAAAGGTGAGCGTTATCCGCTGATGCACACCATTTCAGAGTTGCGTTATCGTGTTTTTGCAGAAAAACTTGGTATCAACAAAAAGGTCGAAACACGAGCCTGCTCTCTAAACAGGACCTATGGTGTTGCGGTTCCAAACGATCAAAAAAAGTTTTGTCAGGATTATGATGCTTTGGTGGAGTTGGCAAAAACAAGTCTCATTCAAACTGCACTCTTTGAAAAGATTTATTTAAATGCTGAACCTTTTTTATTGTATGAAATTGAGCGGCAAAGGGCCAGGGAGTCAGTACGCATTTGGATTAGGCAAAAGATGAAATGTCTTAAAGACAAATATAGCTGCGGACGTGACGAACGTAATATGATAAAGCGGGTTACAAAGTTTGAACCGAAAATCTTAAAAACTTATCTTAAGCTGCTATATAACCTGGAAAAAAAATTGTTTCCTGAAGAGCAAGTTGCGACAATTATCAAAACCAAGGATTTGGAAACACTTTGTGGATTTGTTGACCAAGTCAGTCAAAAAACAGCAAGGCCCGGTATGATACTCATTGATTCCGGAAACTTCAAAATGGGAAGTTCAGAGGGCCTGCCTTCTGAACATCCTGTTCGTGAAGTAAAGGTGGATGAATTTTGGATCGACAAATGCGAAGTGACAAATTATCAGTTTTTACTGGTGGCTGCAAAACATCCTTTTCTGAGAAAAAGCACTTTCCCACGGAAATTTCATGACGGCAATTATCTGTGGAACTGGCCGGATGATCTTCTCCCGGAAACTGGGAGTGAGTTGAAGCCGGTTATACACGTTTCCTGGTATGCTGCACGGCATTATTGCAACTATGTTGGAAAACGCCTGCCCTCTGAAGCAGAGTGGGAAATTGCTGCACGTGCAGGAACAGAGGGCGCTTACTCAGTCGAAGGGGGTGCTGAATTTTTAGAGGATTATGCCTGGTTTCGTGAAAATTCCGGCAGAACAATTCACACAACTGCACAAAAAATAAGTAATCCGAATGGCCTTTTTGATATCCACGGAAATGCCTGGGAATGGGTCTATGACTGGTTTGGAATCTATACAACTGACAACGCCTCAAATCCGCAGGGTCCGGAAATAGGCAAGTACCGGGTGCTGCGAGGAGGTTCCTGGAGTAATCCTCCTGAATATTTACGTTCGACCATGCGGCGTGATGCCTTACCAACAAGTACATCCAATAATATCGGTTTCAGGTGTGCAGCAAAAAATTGAACACTTTTTCAGCTATAAAACAGAAAAAATTTCAGATATGATGCATTAGTAAAAAGTCTGATATACACCCCGTACCTAAATCAGCAATCTGGAAATGAAAAAAAGAATAATATAAAGGCTGTTTAGGTGCTGGGTCATTTCGTCCGCAGCGATAAATCATTATAATATTAGTATAGTAGCTTATGAAAGATTTCCAGGATCTTTTGAAATGACACGGTTTTGAGACTGATTACAAGTTCATCAGGAATTAAGAAGTCAGTAATTTTAAGATGCAGTTTTTTTATTTTCAAGCAGCAGTTTCAATTGCCGATGCAGCTTAAACTTCTCAATCAGTCCAATTTCCTGATATTCGGGTTTTTCGATATGGTAGCTAAAAACTCCATTACCGATCCAAATCTTCACTCCGCTTTTGTGGTGTGCATGAAATTCGTCGAGTCTCCAATCATCAGGATTACGGGCCATGTTGTGTAAAATAACATTTAGATTATCTGCTCTCATCTCAGTTCATGGCTTAAAAAATGTTTAAATATCCGTTAATAGTTTTTGCGCTTGGAGCAATCGTGCTGGCAGGCTGTTCCAGTCAAGAGGTTTATGTTTACGAAAAACTTCCAGAGACAAACGAATGTCGCCGTTACACAGATTACTGGACAGTCAGCGCCTGCAACCGCAAACACCAGATCAAGATGAATGAAAAACTAGACAGTGTAATACGGACAACCAACTATCATCTCAGCAGAAAATACAATCAGAGAGATAAATGTAAAGAAAAAAAGTATCGTTCTGTACCGCAAGGATGCTACATCAGTCATCTTCCATCACGGGCAAACCTTCCTACTTTTGGCAAAACAGAGGACTGAAGACTTCAGCCATTTCCTGTAATGCAAAACGCAGATAATAATATACTTTCATCCTACTGTCCAGCTTCAGAATTATGTGAAGCAGATCTTGTGCTGTTTCCAAGGAACAACTTACACTTTTCAGGCAGTTTTACTGACGGTGATCTTAGGTGCTGAAAAATTAGCTCCCTGAGATGGACAGATTCTTTTCGTACTAATTGTCCAGAGTTTAACAGAGCTTTTGCTGCCAAACCACCCCCGCCGTTCCAGTGAAAATTAGTCAACCAAACCGGATACAATTTTTCCTTGTTCAATGCAAGACCTTCCAAACCTTTGAGCAAGAGCCGCGATCCTTTCCTGGATTTGTCCACTTCTGCAGTAAAACCTCCCGGAGCAAGAATTGTACTACTGCGTGCATACCACCCAAACTGTTGCCGTCGATAGGATTCCAGCATAATTTCGATTTGCCTGCCAAACAGTTGCACCAGTACGATTCGATTATCATAAGGCAACCAGCGAAAAAAGTGTTCCCGGCGAAGCAAATTCCCAAGGTCACTTTCAGGAAGTTTTTCCAAACGCCACCACCAGGGAAGCAATGATAAAGCTTCCGGTGCTAATTTTTTAACAGCAGCAAAAGACAAGTCCGCTCCACAGGTGTAAAGTTCTATTTTGTCTGGAAATCGTTTAAATAACACTGTTGTTTGCTCCTGTAAATAATTCTCTACTTTCTGCAAACGCGGTTCCAGTTCGTTCAACAATTGAGATTCCGGGGACACCCCCGCTTTCAAATAATCATATACCGTTTCAGTGATTTTCCAGTGTCCGGATTGTTCTTCGAAATTCACCAAAACCGTACTCAATCCTTCAGCCGCAGTTCCGGGGGCAACTAAAGGAGTCTGATGTCCATTAAGTTGATTTGTGCGACGTTTAGGGGAGATCCTGTGTGCATGACCAGAAATAATCAGGTCGAATACCGGAAGATAGTCGGCAATCATTCCGGCAGCATTGGGATAAGGCAGATCTCTTGCTGAGGCGACATCTTGATCATAGCGTGTGTTGTCTCCACTGTGAAACAATCCAATTAAAAAATCGATGTTCTCTTCTTCACGCAAAACCTTTACCCAGTATTTAGCGGTTTCAAGCATTTCATCAAAGATCAGCCCTTTTCTCTGTTCCGGATCAATCCAAAGAGGAACTCCGGGTGTGATCAAACCTAAAACACCAACACGTACTCCGTTCCGGATTAAAATTTTGTATGGCGGAAAAAGTGGCTGTTTTGCGTTTTGAAATCTGACATTTGCTGCAAGCCAGCTAAAGTTTGATTGAGCGATGTTCTGTTTTAACACACTTACGGGTGGTTCAAAATCGTGATTACCAAGAGTAATGGCATCATATTTCAGTCGATTCATCACCTCAATTATAGGAAGAGGTCTAAGTTTTTCCCGAACAATATGACTGAAATAAAAACTGGAGGGATCACCTTGAATTGTGTCTCCTGCGTCCAAAAGAATCAGTTCCGGATTATTTGCCCGCAATTGACGCACCTTCTGAAGCAGGTGCAGTAAGCCTCGGGGTCGGGGTCGTGGCAGCAGGCGGGTCGAAGTCAGGGTTCCATGCAGGTCTGAAGTTGCTGCAATCAACAATGTTGTTTTTGCCCCTTGTTTGATCAGTAATTTCTGGCGCTTTAAGATTTTAAAATTTGCAGATTTTCCTGCAGGACTCCAGTTTTTCCATACTGAATCCAACTTTTGTTCTTTTTTACAGACATGCCAGGTCGTCATCGCCAGAACAAAAATCAGCAGGATGGCCACCCAAAGTCCTCTTTGCTTTGACATATAATTCTAAATCAACTATTTTACAATTTATTACCAGGAAGAGTAAAATAAAGAAGCTCTGAGATTATCTCAAATTAATGCACTTCGTGTCCATCCAATATTCTAATGAGCTTAATTCTAAAGAATACAACCAATAAATGAAAAAACTCATGGATTATGTCGCAGAAGCGGCAAAGGGTAGTAGAAGAAGTCATGCCCTGGGATTTGGAGGAAGAACTGAAAGGCGGTGCGACGCCGCTGATTCTGGATATTCGCGAACCATATGAGTTTGACTGTATGCACATAGACGGTTCCAGCAATGTGCCTCGTGGAGTTCTGGAAAGTGCCTGTGAGTGGGATTATGAGGAAACAATTCCGGAACTGGTAAACTCACGTGATAGAGACATTGTGATAGTCTGCCGTTCAGGACACCGCAGTCTACTGGCTGGCCGGACTTTAAAAGAAATGGGATTCTCTAATGTTCGTTCACTGAAAACTGGATTGCGCGGTTGGAACGATTACGAAATGCCGATGGTACGTCAAGACGGAGATGACCCGGTTATTGAGGCAAATGCAGACAAGTATTTCACTCCGCAAGTCAGGGAGGATCAATTTAAACCGAAAGAAACCTAAATAGGGCCTAATAAAAATATTTTCTCAGGCTCTGCCGAACTTGATCTGGTATATAGATATCTTATTTTGTTTTCTAATTCATCATTCCATTCATTATTGCTTCGTTATTGTTTCATTATGAAACGATATATGCCATTTCATAGCCTCCCGACCAGATTTCCCTTTTGGTAGAAAATCTCTCTTTTTTTACTTGTCTAACTGTGAAGAATTAGTGGGGGGTACCCACAGGAGAGATGGGGTTGGTTTTAGTGTAGTTATTGTTTTATTTAATTTTACCATTCAACATCTAACTTTTTACATTTACTTCTATGTCGTAAATAAATACAATTCATTAAGAGTTTTTCTGGTCCAGTGTCTTAATTTCTTAGTAAAAGGCTTATGATCTGTAAGAAAAATCAATTGTCAACGAATCAATATAATAACTCTCCTTCTATTTTGAATGTTACCTTCATGCTGATGATTAATATTTTATCATAAAAGGAGAAGCTGAGATGAAGAAAAGGATTGCGGTAATTGGAAGTGGCATAGCTGGCCTCACGTCAGGTTGGTTGTGTCGAGAGGCAGGAGCGGAAGTCACCATCCTTGAAACTCACGCGAATAGGGGCATGGGCACGCAGACCCAGTTCTTAAATGTCGAGGGAGGAGAGTCGGGGCATGTTGATGTGCCCTTGAGAGTAATGAGCCCTCATGCCTGGCCTACTGTGCTGGAACTTTGCGAAAAGTTAGGTGTGAAAACCTTCGAGGTTGATACACAAATTGCCTGCAGTTGGCTGAATTCCAGGACATGGTTCCGTAGTAGCAAAATTCAGTTTGGCTCGAGAATGTTTCCCTGTGCACCGTTGAATTATCTACTTCGCCAGGAAACCTACCGCATAATTTTGGGTTTCATTCGACTTTTCAAGTCAGATCCGGATCTCTTGGATTCTGGTCTAACCCTCAAGGAATTTTCAGATCAGCACCGAATAGATCCTCTTTTTTGGAAAGGGTTGCTCTACCCACTTTTGACAACCATCTGCACCAGTGACGAAAAAACCATCGATCAATGGCCTGCTAACCAAATTCTCGATTTGCTTCAAAAGATTGTGTTCGGGGCTAGACTCCGGAGAATTCAAGGGGGAACAAAGGCCCTTGCAGATAAACTCGGAGAAGGACTCAACTTTCAAAAAGGAATTCGGGTGGAAAAGCTAGTGGAAAAATCCTCAGGGATATTTCTGCATTCCCAAAATGCGACATTCGGCCCTTTTGATTATGTGATCAGTGCCGTTCAAGCCAATCAACTGAATTTTCTTCCGGAACAGTATTCCAGTGAAAGTAAACTCCTGAATTCCTTCCCCTATGATTCGGGAACCCTCTGGGTGCATCGGGATGTTCGTTTTATGCCCGAGAGAAAACAGGATTGGTCTCCCCTTCATTTTCAGATGGATAAGGATTTCAGCCAGTTCATGTTCAGTGTTTGGGTCAATCCGATAGAGCCGACCATTGCTCATCATGAACCTGTTTTACAGACCTGGAACCCCCTATTTGAACCAAAATCGGAAAAGGTTATTGTCGCGGTTCCCATGGAACGAGCCGTTGTAAATCAGGGAAACAATAATCTACTTAAGGAATTGGATCTTTTACATAAATTTCCTTCTCGAAAAGTATTTTTCTGTGGCTCTTATGCTGCCCCGGGTGTTCCCCTACTGGAATCTGCTGTTCGTTCGGCAATCAATGTGGTTCGCCATCTGGGTTTTGATCCGTCCATTAGTAGACAGTATAAAATACCCCGTCAAGTATCCTTAGAAGAAACATCCTCCAATCTTGCCGCCTAGCTAGCTGTGTTAAAAGCATGGGTCCAGGCGGCGCGCCCCGCCTCGCACGGAATGATTTTCATCCCACTGTTAGCGGGGCAGGCCCTTGCCTTTCGAATACACGGAATCTTTGACTGGAGCTGGTTTTTTCATCTGGAACTCTATGGGATTCTCTTTCAAATCTACGTTCTCTATATTAACGACTATGCCGATGAGGAGTTAGATCGCGACAACCACACCTATTGGTTGTCCGGCGGGTCTCGCGTGATTCCCCAAGGGAAGCTTTCCGGTCAAGCCCTTTGGATCGGGTCTTGGGTCATATTAGGTCTCCTCCTGGCGCAAGCCCTTTATTGGGGGGGAAGTCTACAACGACCTGGAATGCTGCTCTTAATGGTCGGCGCGGTGGGGATAGGGTGGGCTTATAGTTTGCCTCCTTCGCGATTATCTTGTCGTGGACATGGAGAAATTCTTCAAGGGGTGGGCTGTGGGGTGCTGCTCCCCTTGACGGGGTTTTACACTCAAGTGGGCTCTCTAGATAGTTTCCCCTGGATGGCTTGGGTTCCTCTTTTTTTGATTTTTTACGCGGGAAACATCATTACTGCGCTCCCTGATTATCCAGCGGATCTCGCGGGAAATAAAAGGACCTACCCAGTCCGTTTAGGCCAACGACGCTCGCGTGGGCATATTTTAGCCTTACTGTTTTGCGCGTTTATTTTGATTTCGTGGGTTACCCCAAACTTGACGAATCTTGTTTCTCTTTTCGCTCTGGCGCAGGCTCCCTCACTTTTAATCCTACTGATCGTTAAAAGGAAAGGGTGGTTCGAGAGAGGAGATATTGAAAATACCGACGAATGTCGAAAATTTGTTTTATGGACAACCCTTAGCCAAGTCTGGTTGTTACTCGCCTGGATCACCTCACTCTTTTGGTGGACCGCTTAAAGAGATGAGTGGGAAATACGATGAACACGTTTAAGGATAACAACATGATGAAAGTCTCTGTCATTGGGAGTGGAATCGCGGGATTAACCGCTGCCTGAATAATAGGAAAATCAAAACCTTTCAAGAAAATAATTTCACCTTTTCATCGGCGCTTGTTAATAAACTTAAGGTTGTGGAGGGTTGTCTGACTGTGAAGAATTAGTGGGGGTTTCTCAATACGTATGTGTAGTGGTTTTTTCTTGCGGAGTCTTGCTGCAATTGTTTCAGAAACTATTAGATTGAAAATCTAAATATGAGAAATACTATTGGTGATTTTGTTATCTCATAGTTGTAATTAAGTGTATATCCACTGTATAACCAATTTGTATTTCCTTTGAAA
>Ga0206679_10001335_pt1 | contig 20294 bp, 21 predicted proteins | sample M110012015metaG_FD_155464 | JGI IMG/M metagenome (GOLD analysis project Ga0206679, IMG submission 155464) | Ammonia-oxidizing marine archaeal communities from Monterey Bay, California, United States - M1 100m 12015 | ecosystem: Environmental > Aquatic > Marine > Intertidal zone | place: USA... | reverse complement strand
TAGCCTGGCTGCCAGGTCAGCAGGCATAAGAATGTCCCGGGCAATTCCGCCGTCAAACCAGCGCTGCAGAAAGCTGACAATACCCCCCGCATCACGCATTGCCATGAACATTTTTGTTTGATCCAGCACGTAAAAAACACCCAGCGCTTCTACAATTCTGTTTCGCAAAATTTGTCCACCGACGGCTTCATGCCCGCTCATAATGAGACCGGCGGTTTCAACGCAACGCTCCGCAGGACTGGTATAACCGCGTACGACCAGGTCTTTTGGCAATCGTTTGCCTATTTCTCTGGCGAAGTCACGACCCTCATCGGTAAGTGGGTTCAGCAGGTCATGCTTCCCTGGGGCGTACTCGCGCGCAGAATGCCTCATTAGGAGAACAATGTGGTCTACGCCCTCATTGGTCAGCTGTTCAACTAGCTCGAGAGTGGTTTCACCTGGTGTCATGTTTCTATTCCTGGTTTATATGGAACGGTACCCGGATATGTATCTGGGAGGTTACGGGACAAGGCTCAATTTTCTGGACTGTGCCTGTAATGAAAGCTTCGAAATCGGGATTGAGGTTGATATCGGACAGCAGGCGAACGTTTATCTGGCCAGGTGTAATCGTGAGTTCAAGCTCCAGGACAAAGGAGTCTGTTTCCTCGGACATAGCATCACCTATGGTAGCTTCGATGCGCCCGATGTAAGCCAGCAGTTCGGGATGATTGACTCTTTCGGCAAGACTTGCAGTGCCAGCCAGGTTGTCATACATACCCGCTTGCACATTGGCCCGGGATGGTTCACGCGGCTTCGCTCTGGCAACGGGTTGTTCCAGGTTTTTCCAGATGGCGACAGGTTCGTAGGGTCTGGCGTTTGACGCTGCGGTGGCGTCGACGTAATCCAGCACGAATCGCCTGCCGCCAGGTAGCTCGGCTTCATAGGACTCTTCGTTGCTGATTGCCTGACAGAAAGAACCCCAGTCGGACCCTGAAAATACGACGCTGAATCCATCTTCTTTAATGGAGAAGCCCGCGCGTAGGCCGATTCCAAGTGAAACAAAGCTTCCTCCAAGCATACCGGTGGTCGCTTCCGACGCGGCATAAGCGCCTGGAAATTCCTGGCCTTCCTGCCAGTAAAGGCTGGCGTCGCAATGCGGAGAGACCCCGGTGTTGATGACGGCAACCTCGTTTTGTTGCAGACCTGTCAGCGTTTTTTTAATCTGGTCAGTGTCCTTTTGATGAAGTTGAAGCTTCAATACGGAACCGATCTGATAAGCGTGGGAATAATCGGCGAGTACATGGCTCGCGTTCGACAAGATACTGGGTTCCCTCGCGGTAGATGGGAAGAGTGAGGGTCTTGCCGGTGTGTTCCAGGTTGGATAGGGAAATGAAGAACAGTGTTTCCCTAACCTTGAGAGAAACCGCGCTAGTCCAAATTGCCGCGCGTAGTCATATTCTTCCTGGTGTACAAGGATAAGGCTAAGGTACTCATCTACCGATGGAAGGTCTTCATAACCGATTGAAGGAACGTAAAACAACGACGGAAAACCGAATATTCCTTTCTGGCCGAGGCGAGTTGAATCACCGGAGACGACTACTCGCCCTGAACGCGTTCGCTCAGCCAATAGCTGAAACATTTTGATGGGTGTTTTGGGGAAGTCTTCAATATTATCTTCGTCGCCCACCAAAAGTGACAGGCACATTTCGCGTTGCTGGTGGGTTTTCATACCGCGGGTTAGGTAGGTCCAGCAATAGCGTTCCCTGTCACCCAGATATAACTGATGCAGATGAATCTCTACCTTCAGAGATTCATCAAGGTTCGCGTTAATCGGAAAATCCATAGATGAACAGTGCTAAAAATGCCAGGAGAGAATAAACCAACGCGGTTTTCATTCAAACGTAAATTTTGTATCTGTTGGCTGTTTTTGCCTGGGTGATTCCTGAAGGGGGTAAATCAATTTTTCAAGGCCGTTAATCTTAATTTCCAGGGTCATCTGCATTAGTTCGCCAAGTTTACCCGTTGGGAAACCCCTATCTACGAACCATAGAAGGTACTCCTCCGGCAGTTGGATGAGTGGGGTGTTCTTGTATCGGCCAAAAGGCATTTCATAATTGGCGATCTTGATGAGATCTTGTTGGTCAAACATGCGTTAAGACAGATAAAAAAGGCGAGAAGAATTGTACAATAGGTGTTTTATCAAAGCAGGAATATCGATGCCAAAAGCCAGCGAGTTAAAACGGGGCGATGTGGTACAGATCGAAAATGCACCACATGTTGTAAAACAACTCGAGGCGAAGAGTCCGTCCGCGAGGGGTGCTTCAACGCTCTACAAGATCAGGTTTGAAAACCTGGTGACGGGACAGAAACGTGATGAATCGCTGAAGGGTGATGATTTCCTGGGGGAGGCGGACTACGAGAAGGTCCAGGTACAGTTTTCCTATATCGATGGCGCGCAATACGTTTTTATGAATACGACAGATTACAGCCAATACCTGCTCAACGCAGATGCTATGGAAGATCAGCTGTCCTATCTCATTGATGGACTGGATGGAATTACGGCACTGATCGTGGATGGAAATATCGTGGCAATCGACCTGCCTCAGTCTGTCACGCTTGAGATCGTCGAAACTGCGCCCAGTATTAAAGGCGCGTCGGCAAATGCGCGAAATAAACCTGCAACGCTATCAACGGGTCTAATCGTCCAGGTGCCGGAATACATAGAGCAGGGTGAGAGCATCAAGGTGAATACAACCAATGCCAGCTTCATGTCGCGTGCCTGATGATTCGCGTTTCAGACATTCCTGAGAGCCAGATTGAATTTTCGGCGATCCGTGCCAGTGGTCCGGGTGGCCAGAACGTCAACAAGGTTTCATCTGCTATTCATTTAAGATTCGACGTCAGGTCCTCTAGTTTACCGGAAGCCGTTAAGTCGAAACTTCTCAGGATGAGCGATACCAGGATCAATACTGATGGTGTGATCGTCATCAAGGCTCAAAAATTCAGGAGTCAGGAAAAAAACAGGTTAGAAAGCCTGGAGCGACTAGATGAGTTGCTTCAAAAATCCCAACATGTCCAGAAAGCCAGGAGGAAGACTCGCCCATCCAGGTCATCGGTGCGCAAGCGTCTCGACAGCAAGAAGAAGCAGGGCTCGGTGAAGAAAAATCGTGGCAAAGTCGACGACTACTGAAGCCCAGCGTTGCGTTGCTCTTCGCTGAGCCACTCATCAGAGTTTCTACCGAACGGAATCATCACATGTTTTTGATACTCTGGTCTTGCTGTTAACCTTTGGTAGTAGGCACTAACGGCTGGCACGGACGGTCTTTCGATTTCCATCATAAAGTAGCGATACAACATGGCGCCAATAGGAATATCCGCCATGGTGAGCGTATTTCCCACCAGATAGTCAGTTTGCTCAAGTTTCGTTTCCAGTTGTTGCAACAGTCGCGCGGTTTGTTGCTCACCTTTGGTGATCTGGTCCTGGCTGCTCTTTTCAGCAGGCACCCGGATTTTGTTCATAAAGATCATAAAGAACCCACTGCCGAATGTGCTGCATTGCCAATCCATCCACTGGTCAGCAAGGGCGGCATCTTTCAGGTTCGAGGGGCACAGTGATCCCGTTCCGTATTGTCGCGCCAGGTAGCGGACGCATGCGTTGGATTCGTACAGCGTCAGTTCGCCGTCTTCTATCGTAGGAACGACGGCATTCGGGTTCTTTGCTTTGTACTGATCATCTATACCGAAGGAGCCCGCCATGTCATTTCGCTGGTAATCCAGACCCAGTTCACCCAGCGTCCACATCACTTTCTGGACGTTCATGGAGTTGCGTCGTCCCCAAACAGTAATTTTGTTGGTGTCAGGGTTCATGTTTAGCTTATTCCCAGTTGTTGTTCTGCATATTCCTGGATGGATTTGTAATCGGCTTTGCCGTTGGGGGCACGATTAAGGTTGTCCTTGATTAGGATCATCTTAGGCAGTTTGTAGGCGGCGAGGTGTCTTCTGGAGAATTCCTTTAACTCCAGTTCGTCGATCACGCAGCCTTCATTTGGTTGTACTACTGCAGTGATCGATTGCCCCCACTTTGCATCTTTCACGCCGACAACAAGTGCGTCTGCGACGGTGTCGTGGAACTTAAGGGCTTCTTCTACTTCCTCGGGATAAACTTTTTCACCGGCGGTGTTGATGCAGTTGCTGCCGCGACCCAGAAGCGTTAGTGATCCATCATCCTCTACCCGAACCCAGTCGCCAGGTATCGAGTAGCGTACGCCATCGATAACCATGAATGTTTTGTCTGTTTTCTGCTGGTCTTTGTAGTAACCGACAGGTAGGAAGCCCTTTACAGCTACCATACCGGATTCGCCGGTGCCCGGTTTTACTTCCTTCAAGTTTTCAGAAAAGACTTTGCAGTTGGGTCCAAGTGCAAACTTGGCGACATCAATGGTTTGATCTTTGGTCATCAAAGACGAACCCAGGCCGATCGCTTCTGATGATGAAAAAGCATCGGACAGCAAAAGATTCTCGTTGTGTTTTAAAAGCCCCGCCTTGATTTCCCTGGTCCACATCACACCGGAGGAATTGATCACGCCGACTGACGAGATATCGTATTTTCCAGAGTTCTCATCAAGCACTTCGAGCATGGGTCTGGCAAAAGCATCACCAACAATGGTGACCTGGGTTATTTTGTGTTTAGTGATATTCTCCAGGGCGAGTTCAGGCTCAAAACTTTTACTGGTGAGTGTGATGCACGTACCGCCCCCTGCCATCGCGCCGACCGCGGATAATAATCCCGTGCCATGCATAATGGGTGGAAGGGGCATGTTAACTGTTCTTGGACTGACTTTAAGCCGTTCCAAGAATTCTGCCAGGTCTGTGCAGGGTGGAGTGCCCAGGCGAGGATTGCCGCCAGCACCAAGCACTTGGAAAAGATCACTGTGGCGCCACATGACACCTTTAGGCATGCCCGTTGTACCGCCGGTATAAAGGAATAAGAGGTCGTCGGCGCTGTGTTTGATGCCCGGAGATGAACCGTCTCCTTTGTTCGCCATATCTTCATAGTTGGACGCGTTTCCATTGTCCACGACCAGCCAGTGCTTCACGCCGGGTAACTGATTTTTTATTTCATCTACATAGTGCTGGAACTCTGAGTGATAAACGACAACCGTCGCATCGGAATTATCGATCAAGTAGATAAGCTCGTGCTCGATGTACCGGTAGTTCACGTTTACATGTGTTAAACCGGCTTTGAAGCCGGCAGCTATTCCCTCGCTGTATTCAGGACAGTTCCGCATATAGAAAGCGATTTTTTCCCCCGTTTGTACGCCACTGGCCAAAAGGTTGCGTGCGAGGTTGTTGGTTCTGCGGACGAAGTCCCCCCAGTTAGTCACTCGATCACCGTGAATCAATGCTGGTTGATCTTCTGGTGTGATTTTTTCTACGGCCTCAAGAATATCGCCGTAGCTCCACTGGTAGCTCATGGGTGTCTCCTGGTTTTGGTTTTATTTGCCTTCTACTGCTCGGGAACTATACAACGCCGTGGCTATTTTCCGTCAAGTCGCTGGGTTGTTTTCTAACAGCATGATAATGGCGCATTATATTGACTCGCTTGTGAATTGTCGTGCGTGAACTAGCTATAACGTGATTCTGTTACCGCATCCTTGTCACCCGATTGAACGGCCTTGAGTGAGTCCTTCAGGTCATTAAGGTAGGTGCCTGTCACTTCTGCGTGAAATGGAGACAACATCAGATGTAGTGCTTTGGGTACTGTTGTTAGGCTGGTAAACCATCCTCGGTTATACATTTGTTTGTAGATGGCGAATACATTCTCTGTCGGGTGACTGAACGCAACGATACCGAGTTGAGGCTCGCCCAGTATATGGAATCCAAGTTGAATCACACCCCTCTCAATCGCTTCGCGGGCATTCGTCACCAGTTTGTGTTTTGCGCGATAGCCTTCCACTCCGAGATAATTCATCACAGCCCAGGCGGCAGAGATCGCGCCGCCAGGGCGTGTTCCCGCCAGTGTTGGCGTGACCATCCGTCCCCCGGGCCAGTCGGCGCAATCAAAGATCATGTGCTGTCGTAATGATTCGTCACTAAATAGAACAGTGGAGGCTCCCTTTGCGCAGTAGCCATATTTGTGAAGGTCCGCTGACATGGAGCGAACACCTGCGATTTCGAAATCAAAAGGAGGAATATCGCCGCCGTTCATGCGAACGAACGGCGCGATGTATCCGCCTACGCAAGCATCAACATGTAACCACAGGTTTTTTTCTTCCGCGAGTTCGCCGAGTTTGGTGATTGGGTCGATCAGGCCATAAGGAAAACTGGGCGCAGAACCTACCAGCATGATTGTATTGTCGTCACAGGCCGCAGACATTGCGGTTACGTCTGCTAGTAAGTCGTCAGCCACAGGCACCCGGCGTAGTTCCAGGCTCATCATCATGGCTGCTTTATCGAAAGCTGGGTGAGCGGAGTAGGGTGCGACAATATTTGGGGTGCCAGCGACATCTCTGGTTGCCAGGGCGTAGTCGCGTGATGCTTTAACTGCCATGTTAATAGAATCGGTGCCACCGGAGGTTATGTTTCCGACGGCATGTTCCGGGGCGTGGAGAAGGTTTAGTCCCATGCCAACGACTTCGTCTTCCATCTGCTTAAGACTTGGGAAGGCGAGGGGTCCCAGTCCGTTCTCAGACATGTACATGGTGTATGCTTCTTTTTGCACTCTGGAGACGTCTTCACCGGCGTTGAAAACATACACCGCTGTTTTACCTTCACGCCACTTTGCGTCGTTACCTCCGCGTGTGATCATCTCGGCCCTGAGTGAATCCCAGTCAGTTCCGGTATCAGGCATGTTCTTCAACATTATGATTCTCTATTGCGTTGTGTTTGCCAGGTACGGATTCGGATTTTCCAGGTTCTGGTACAAAACGCCGTCTTTCATCACGGTCAGGTTTTGATGATCCTGCAGTATCGTAATATCTTCTAGTGGGTTTCCATCAACAATCACCAGGTCGGCCAGGCTGCCTTCTTCCAATGTTCCAATGCTACCGTCTGGTTCAAATGCAAGGCCTCCGTTTCTGGTAGCACAAATTAGAGATTCCGCATTACTCATACCAAAATAGGTAACGAAATATTCCAGATCTTTCGCATAGGTTCCGTGGGGAGCAATGGAAATGCCATAGTCTCCTCCGACAACTAGCTTTATATCGGCGGCCCTGAGTTTCGCCACTGTGGCGATTGTGGCTTCTATCTCTGCCTCGTATCCCTGTGCGATAACGGTTTCGCGTGTCACGCCAATCGTTTCGCACTTCTCAAGGTAGGTGATTTCCCAGGCGATTGCAGGACCGACAAAAATTTCATCTTTCCTTGCTGCCAATAGTTCTACGGCTTCATCGTCCAGGTAGTTGGCATGACCAACGAAATCTACACCTGCTCGGACCGCTTGTTTGACAGCTGCTGCGGAACGAGCGTGGCACGCCACGCGCATTTTTCGCCGGTGCGCTTCGTCCACGATGGCATTCACCTCTTCGTCAGTGAATGACAGTTCACCCGGGGGGTTCTGACTATTGATAGCTTCGCCATCAATAAATATTTTGACGATGTCGACACCTGATTTTCGCTGTTGCCTTACTGCCTGACGCAGCGCCCAGGGACCATCTGCGATCTGACTAAGACTACCGCCTGAATCGACATTACTGGCGGTCGCACCGAGATCGCGACCAGCGGCGCGAAGCCTCGGACCAATAATTTTTCCGGTGTTAATCACCTCGCGAAGGGCAACATCTATGCTGTACGTTGAACCGAAACTCACGGCAGAGGTAAAGCCTGATGCCAGCATCAGCCGGGAATTGTGCACGGCAGTGACGGTTGCAGTTTCGACACTCGTGTCTCCAATCCCAAATGGACTGGCATCAGCGAACGACAAATGAGCATGAGTTTCTGTCATGCCGGGCATTATAAATTTTCCATTAACGTCGTGGTGAATAGCGTCCGGTGGTGTGTCGGGCAATTTGTCGCCTGCACCAGCGTACTTAATTCGGTTTCCTTCCACCCAGACGGCACCGTGGGTGATCGTGTTGTGGTCTGTTGCAGTAAATAGAGTTGCGTTGGTAAATATCTGGTGCATGTCGTTATCCTGGGCTAGTCGCAATAGTTTTCACGCGCTTAATCCTGAAGACGCTTAGTCTTGAAAGAACGCTTCTTTACGTTCTCCGTTCGGGCCGTAGACAGGCTCGCCTTTTTCTACCAGGTAAGCCTGGTTGACGCTTTCAACGACACCAGCCTGACCAAGAACTTCAACCATCTTGGCATAGTTGGGGTGTTCGAAATGTGCTGCGAGAGTGTCGCTGTCTTCCCATAATTCGTAAACCTGAATTCGGGTTGGGATAGAAGGATCGGGGGCGAAGCAATAGTCGTAACATCCTGCTTCTTCTTCCCGTGTGGCTAACTGCACATCTCGGGTAACTTCTACGGCCATGTCCCTGGCTTCCTGGTTTTCAAATTTTAGTGCCGCGACAACAACAATCATGGTGATTCCTCTCTTTGTAAAAAAGTACGTTTAAATACGTAGCGATAAGTGCCTGATCCTAAACTAATTGCGGCGCGGAAGTAAAAACTGAGCTGTCTCACATATTACTGTAAATTCGCTGCGTGATTAGTGGTATAACTTGTATCTAAATCAGACGGTTATGAACCAAGCATGTTGAAATTTATTCTACTACTGCTGCTTTTCATTGTCCTCATTGCGGTTGGTTCTGCTGTTGGAGTCTACAGCTACCTAAGCCCGGGGGAAGAAGCCGCAAAAATGACATCGCCTTCCTCGGTAAGGACGCTGTCGACGGGTGACATTATTGGATTGCAGGGAAAGCACGGTGCACACGTCTGGCTGGGGGTGCCGTATGCTCAGCCCCCGCTCGGTGATCTTAGGTGGAGGGCTCCGCTGAGGGCGTTGCCATGGGAGGGGCGTAAGGAGATGCTGAACTATGGTGTCCAGTGTCCTCAGCTACCTGTAATTCCAAATACTGACTTCGACGGGGCTTTTGTTGGTGCCGAAGACTGCCTTCGACTGAACGTCTGGGCGCCGACATACCACCAAGATGGTGTCCCGACAGCCGACGAGGCCTTACCTGTCATGTTTTGGATTCATGGCGGAGGTAACTCTGTTGGAAATGGTGGCAGTGATTTAACCCAGATTTATGATGGCTCGATGATGGCTACCGAGCAAAAGGTGATCGTAGTCAGCGTCAACTATCGGCTGGGCCCAATGGGGTGGTTTTTCCATGATGCTCTCAGGGAGACTTCGGCCACGCAGCAGGATGCCTCCGGGAACTATGGGACGCTGGACCTGATATCTGCGCTTGGTTGGGTTCAGGAAAACATTGCAGTATTTGGCGGAAACCCAGCAAATGTCACCATTTATGGTGAATCCGCCGGGGGTTTTAATGTGCTCAGCCTGATGGCATCACCGTTGGCGAAAGGTTTGTTTCATAGAGCGATTGTACAAAGCGGTGGCCTTAACATTTTTACGCGGGAGCAGGCGCAGGTTCCCTGGAAAAGACAGGATGATAATCCTGTGATGACTTCTCGGGAAATGGCTGCGAACTGGCTCGTTCGATCAGGGCGAGCACCGGGGAAATCGTCTGCGATGGTTATGCAGAGCGAGATGGGTGCGGAAGAACTCTCTAGCTGGATGAGGAATCTGCCACTGCAGAACATTTTCGAGATTTTCGATTCAAGTTTTGCGGGCATGATTGATATGCCGCTACTGATTGGGGATGGGTATGTCCTGCCGGAAATGTCTAGCATCGATATTTTCTCAGATCCAACCCTGTATGCAAATGTTCCTGTGATTCTTGGTACTAATCGGGATGAAGTCGCGCTCTTTATGGCGTTTCTCCCGGAGTATGTTGATTCTGTTAGTGGGTTTCCGACGACAATCAAAAACCCAACGGCCTACAGCAGAGATGTTAAGTACGGTAGCCAGTTTTGGCGAGCCCGGGGCGTTGACGAAATTGCCCAGGCAATCAGCCAGGACCAACCTGAGTCGGTATTTTCCTATCGGTTTGACGCGGATGACTGGAGAAACCTGGGTTTCGTGGACTTTCAGGAGTTGTTTGGTGCTGCACATGCTATCGAACTCTTTTTCGTCTTTGGGTATTTCCCCGAGCCGATGAAGATTCTTTTTCCAGATTCAACGTTTGATGACGTGTCACTACTCTCGCACTCGATGATGTCTTATTGGGCGCAATTTGCGCGTACAGGGAATCCTGGATCCGGTACTAATGGTCGGGAACATGAGTGGTTACCATGGAGGACGGATGAGCCGGGTAATTTTATCGTCCTCGATACCGAACTGGACGGTGGCATACGCATGGAACGAGAGGTTCTCACAAAAGGTGGTTTGCGGGCAGGGTTTCTGGCTGAGGATTTTGGTTCCAAGGACGAGAAATGCCAGAGTTATCGATCAGTGTTCCGCAACTCTGACTTTAATCGAGCAGAGTACGAGTCACTCGGTTGCCAATAGACCCGCTGCTGTTACAGAAAGGCTTCACATTGCAGGCAGCCCTTGAGGTTTCCACAGTAGCAATAGAGTTGCCAGAGCATGCAGGTGACTATAACCAGCTATTGGTGTTCGGGCATGCCGGTTCTAGGTTATGGAAATCTTTGGACAAACCACTGACGGGAAGCGACCCGCTGGATTGCATGTCGGTCAAAATGGTCGAAGATTTTCTTCAACGGGTTGGGTGTACGGATTATCTGGTTCTTTATCCATCTACCGGTCTTCAGATTGATTTGCGGGCGCTTGGGAAACAACTGGGCTGGCATGCTGATTCGGCGCTGGGGATTGGGGTTAATGCCATGCATGGAACCTGGTTTGCCTATAGGGTCGTCCTGCTGGCAAATACCTTTTATGAAACTCATGACGTCGTGGCTCAGAAAGACAATTTGGCGGAGGCGCCGTGCGAAAAATGCGTCGACAGACCATGTGTTGATGCATGCCCGGTTGGTGCCCTCGGGGTTACGTTTGATTTGCAGGCATGTATGGACGAGAGGGTAAGGGAAGGGTCAGCCTGCGCCTATCAGTGCCTCGCACGAAATGCCTGTCCGGTTGGTACGGAATATCAATACGGTGAGGACCAGATGCGATACCACTACCAGAAATCGCTACAGCTCATTCAATCGAGCAAATTGACCTAGACACGCCGGACCGCGGTTAAAACCACCTTTGAATTTTCGGTTTCATGTGCTTCTGGGTGCTGCAGCAACTCGCGGGTCTTGTTTGCTCCGGCACTTTACGCCGGGACTTTACGCCGATGCTTCACTCCGATGCTTTGCTCCGGCCCTGAAACTCAAGCTGCCAGTTAATTTCGCATTACCTATCAGCGTTGTGATGCGAGCACCACAGCGCTGAGGTTTTACATCTAGCTGTTTGTAAAGTTACCTGCGCGTTTTTCAGCGACAGCTTTTATGCCTTCCTTGTGATCGCTAGTTTGTTGCAGCCATTTTTGCTCGCGACTTTCAATCGTCGTCACATCGTTGACCGCTTCAGCGATGTTAGGACGCATTTGTTCGCGAAGTGAAAGAAGCGCGAGTGGTGCGTTTTCTGCTATTTCCTGAGCCAGTTCAATTGCAGCGGAACGAACATTGTCGGCGTCGGTATAGATGTCTCCAAGTCCCCACTCATGTGCGGTTTCGCCATTGATACGCCTGCCTGTTAGAAACATCAGGTTGGCTCTTTGCGCTCCGACGATTCGCTCCAGTGTATGGGTCAGGCCGAATCCTGGTGTGAATCCAAGCTTTACGAAATTGGCAGTCATGCGGGTTGCCGGGCACACGACCCTGAAATCGGCCATCAATGCCAAACCAAAACCACCGCCAACAGCGGCGCCCTGAACCGCGGCAATAACCGGTTTTTTGCACCGAAACAGGCGAACTGCTTCGTCATAAAGCGGGTTGCGGTCATTTTCGGTTCGCTGCTCGAGCTCCGCAGCACGGGCTGATGAACCGAAGTTCGCGCCGGCACAGAAGTGTTTGCCTTCTGAACACAGCACTATCGCCCGAATATCGTTCTGAGTATCGATGTCTTCGAAACAGTCGGCCAGGTCCTTGATCAACTGATGGTCAAAAAAGTTATTGGGTGGTCGTTTGATTTCGCACTGCACGACATGGCCGTCGAGCCGCGTAACCGCGACGTCACCGTATAGATCTTTCATTTAATTATCCTTTCGCAACTAAAAATGGGAATTATTCAAATGCTCGCTTTGTAGGCTGTATGCCTTTGGGCCATTTGTCGAAGTTTTCCGCAACCTTTTCGCCGATATCTGCGACTGTCCACGGACCATCGGTGTTGTCCTTCACCGCAACATCATGTGCCTGCCAGGAAATTAACTGGACGCTGTTACCTGCAACCATGAATTGGCGTCCGGTGACATCTTTTGCGTCGTCAGACCCAAGCCAGACGACTAGCGGTGATACCTTATCTGGCGAGAGAAGCTCTTCCATGTTTTGGCCTTCCGGGAAGATGTCACTGGTCAATCGTGACCAGGCAGCAGGGGCGAGTGTGTTAACCCTGATGTTGTATTTGAGTCCCTCCTGGAACAGGCAGCGGGCGAAACCCGCGATACCCGCTTTGGCCGCGCCATAATTTGTCTGCCCGAAATTACCCAGTAACCCGGAAGTAGAGGAAGTAACAACGATGCTGCCGCCGTGTCCCTGTTCCATCATCTGGTGATAAGCCGCTTTAACAGTCAGGTAGGTGCCTCGCAGGTGGACATCGATAACGACATCCCACATAGCGTTGTCCATATTTTTGAATGACTTGTCTCGTAAAATGCCGGCATTGGCAATCAGGAAATCTAGCTTCCCGAAGTTGTCGACGGCGCACTTGACCATATTGTTGGCGTCTTCTTCGTTAGCAACATTGCCGTAGTCAGCTACCGCCTGGCCTCCCATCGCTCTGATTTTCTCGACGACCTGGTCAGCCATTGATGCACTGCCGCCTGTTCCATCACGTGCTCCACCCAGATCGTTTACCACAACAGATGCACCTTCTTTGGCAAGCAAGAGCGCGTGGGTTTCGCCCAATCCGCCGCCGGCCCCTGTTACAAGTGCGACTTTACCGTCTAACATTCCCATAAGGATTTCCCCTGATATTTTGAAAAAGATGAAAAATTGAAGGCCGAAAGTAAATCATATCGGCTGGTTTAAGACCAGTTTTAGGCTGTATTTCGGGGCTTGGACCCGGGTGTGGGGAAAGTGTAGGTATGTCCTTGCTTCGCCCAGGACTGAAATCCAGCGTCCTTAGCCTGTTGCTTGAAGTTTTGCCATTCATCGCCGTAATGCATCAGAACGATTTTCTTTCGCAGCCGTTTTGGAAGAGTGCAGAGTTCGTCAATTGATGAGTGAACTCCGCCGGTAAACAATTGGCAGTCATGAAAAATAACCTCAAAATTGAAACGTTTGTCATAGCCTTCGATGAACTCCCGGTCGAATTGTGTATCTGAAGTGAAGAAAATTCGATCATCTATGATGACCCCACAACTCCATGCACATACACGCCAGGATGTTGCTTTGTCAGGGAAATGAAGCGTTCGCGGCATCTTGATGTTGATATCGCCGACATTGGTTTCGAAAGTTTCTCGTGGGTAACCGCTAAGCTTTTTCGGCCGCTGCGTATTCCAGAAATCGCCGAAAAGTAGTTGCCCATTTTCGGATATTTCGCTACCCCCTCTAAGGCTCTGTTCCCATAATATCTTTTCGTAGGTTTTGTTGATGACCATATTGGGCTTTCGCTGCAGCACGTATCTTGCGAAATGCTGTACTTCCTCGAGTCCTCCAATATGATCTGCATGACTGTGGGTGATGAGATAATTCTGGATCTGTGAAAAGTGGAGACCAGCTTCATGCAGCGCCTGAGAACACCGGGTTCCGCAGTCGACCAATAGGTGGTGGCGTCCTTTTGTGATCAGCAGGTTGTTCTGGTAGAGGGTTCTTGCAAACGCGGAACCGCAACCCACAAAGTACAGTGACAGGTCACCCTTGGTTACGAGCGAAACGGGTTTCGTTGGCTTCCGGGAAATTTTCATAGTTAAGACCAAATGTGCCGGTTCAGTTTACCCAAATAGTAATGTTTGTCATCGACTGTTTATAGCGTTTGACAAGCTACGCGTGCTACGCAGACAATAATGAGGTCGTTCATGTTAGCGGAGCCGTTATGTCTATATTTGGTGAGAAATGTGCGAGATGTGGTGCGAAAACCCGACACGAAGTCGAAGGAAAAGCGACCTGTGTAGCATGTGATAATGAAATGCAGCTTCTGGTAGAGGCCAAAGGTGAAGAGCTGCATTTATGCCCGGTTGATGGCGCGACCATGTCAAAAGAGATCGCGCACATGATTGTGGTGGACCGTTGTCCTTCTTGTCAGGGCGTTTGGCTGGATGGAGGTGAATTAGAGCGATTAAAAGATGGCGTCGAAGCGAGCGCAGTCATGGCAATGGCTAGTGGGTTCACGGTACCTTTTGGCTAAACCAGGTTGATACAACCTGGGGATATAAGCTGTGAATAGCGCCCGTGCATGGCGCCCGAAACTAGTGCCCTTGAATAGCCATAATGGATAGAAAAAATGGATACATTTTCAGAAGCTCAATCACTCTTACCTGACATTATTGACCTGCGGCGTCGGATTCATGCGAATCCAGAGTTAGGGAATAATCTTCCTGAGACGACTGCGGCAGTGTTGGATGCGATTAGCGATCTTGATCTTGAAATACGTAAAAGCGAGCGCACAACCGGTATTGTTGCGACATTACATGGCGCGAAACCTGGTCGGCGGATACTGCTTAGGGGAGATATGGATGCGCTGCCCATGCCCGAGGACAATGACCTTACTTTTGCATCAAAAAACCCCGGTGTCATGCACGCTTGCGGACACGATTCTCACACGGCGATGCTGGTGGGTGCAGCGAAAGTACTGAAACAACACCAGAATGAATTGGCTGGCAGTGTCGATTTCTTTTTTCAGACCGGGGAAGAAGGTTTTTTTGGCGCTCGTGAAGTGTTGGAAGAGGGGTTGTTTGATGCCCCGAATTCCCCGGATGCGGTGTTTGCGCTGCACATTACGCCATTACTGGATGCCGGTGTCTTCACCGGCCGATCTGGGCCTCTGCTTGCAGCAGCTGATACCTTCGCAATGACAGTTCGCGGTAAGGGTGGACACGCCTCTATGCCACACGATTGTCTGGATCCCATTCCGGTTGCCTGCGAGATCGTCCAGGCATTTCAGACATTTGTGACCCGCAGGGTGCCGGCTTTTGATCCCATCGTCCTCACCACGACTAAGATTGAAGCGGGAACGACTAGCAATGTCATACCGGAAGTCGCCAATGTGCTCGGTACCATCCGGTCGACGTCTGAAAAATCCAGGGCGCTTGCCCACGATGGGCTCGACCGGCTTGCTACTAAGATCGGTGAAGCACACGAGATGGAGGTCGATTTTGAGATTACACGGGGCTACCCCGTAACGGTTAACGAAAGCGCCTTCACAGAATTCGCTGCCCAGACCGTGCGAGAGTTGTTTGATGATAAAGCCTATCGGCCGATGCGATCACCCATGATGGGAGCCGAGGATTTTTCTTATCTGTTACAGCGATTCCCTGGGGCTATGTTGTTTTTGGGCGTGAAACCGGAAGACCCGTCGCTGGCAGCCCCCTGTCATTCGAATCGAATGATTCTGAACGAATCTGCTATGGCCCACGGGGCTGCGTTACACGCGCAGGTGGCCAGAAAATTTTTGGCCGTAACCAAGGTCTAAAAGAGAATTTGATCAGAGATTCGCAATGTGCCTAAAGGCTGAAATCACTTCTCTTTTCTCAGACTGCTTCCGACAGGTGGACCTGATCTCCTGTTTGGATCTTCCCAGGTTTGATGACCTGGCCATAAATACCCAGCTTGTGGTGGTTTTCCTGTACCAGTGACCGCATTATTTGTGGCGCTTTCTCCAGATCCTGAAAAGCAATTGTCGTCATCACGCATCTGGGGCATGGAAGGGTAAGTTTAACAATAGCATCGCCAATCTCGAGGATTCGGTCTCGCCACTGTTCTTCAATGAAACCTGCTTCAAGTTCGTCTGCATCTATTACCAGGTTTGGGCGGAAGCGACGTTCATCGATATCGGCGCCTTCCGTTGCCTGTTGCAGTCGGTTTAACGAGTTGGTGGTTAGCACCAGTAGCGGGTAGGCATCGAAGAAGGTGCCAGGTGGTGTGCTGAACTCAAAGGATGAGTCTGGGAATTCCGAGAAATCCGGAAAGGCTTCGCCCTCTTCCAGACCCAGTATGCTCCGGATTTCTTCTACGGGTTGGTGTTCGCCCGAGCGTCGATAATATTCGAGGTTGTCTTTGGGTCTCAACGTGTCCAGAGTGATTTTAGTGCCAAGTTCCCTCGACAGAAGCTCTTCAAGGTTCGAGTCCTTGGAGCTGACCACAGTACTGCCTATCTCCACGGTAACATTGGGAGTGTTGATACCGTCTGGTTCATCATCGTACCGGGCCGAGTAGCCCATTAGTTGGGCATACTTCTTCGCACTGCAGATTGACTTACCGTCATGCAGTGCATAATTTCGATCACCAACAACACCATGATGGCTAAGCGGGCTCTGCGTGAGAGACTCTCCCCCCATCGACTTGATGGGATATCTCCAAATTGATTTAATTTTCATCTATCTCTTTCATCTATTTTTTCCATAAAAGCAACGAGGTCTGCAGCAGAGATTTCCGGGACTTCCTCCATTGGGATGTGTCCAACTCCGTCATAGTAAGCTGTCGAGATACCTGGAATCAGTGTTTCGAACCCTGAGGCGAAAGCAAACGGGATTACCGCATCTTCTTTTCCCCACATCAGGAGCGTTGGGACCTCAATTCGCGCAAGGTCCTGGGCCTGGTACTTTGTGTCCCTGGTCGCGGAAAAACGTTTCATAATGGCTTTCCGGGTACCTTCTCTTAATGCAAGATCGTAGTAGCGCATGACCATAGTTTCAGTGACGACAGCCGGTTGATGAAAAGCCGCCTCTAAACCCTGAGATACAAAATAATAGGGATCTATTACTTCGCCTATTGCTCGAAACAAGGGGTTCTTGAGCAGTCGAAACGCCAGCACACCCTGAGAATCATCATTCTGGTATTTTTTTCTCGTGAAACCGGATGAATTGATCAACACAAGACCCTTGATCTCCTTGGGGTGATCCAGGGCATAGCGGAGTGCGATGCCGCCGCCCATGGAATTTCCACCAATAACGAAGTGTTTCAGCCCCAGCTTGTTTGCCAATACATTCACCACCTTGACCATGGCCTCTTTCGAATAGTCACCGGACGGGATAGCGCCCGTTAGTCCGTGGCCTGGAAGGTCGATGGTGACTATCCTGTATTTGTCTTTCAGTCGAGTTACCCAGGGTTCGAAAGTGTGCAGAGAAGCGTTTGACCCATGCAATAGTATGATAGGTGGGGCTTGTCTGCGGCCTTCATCCCGATAGTGAACTCGGCCAAGATCACCTAATTCCAAAAATTGTGAATCAGCGTTGGTATATCTTGCATCAACGACATCCGAGGGGATGTCTTCTTGGTAAAGAATCAGCGCTGAACATACCAGCAGAAAAATGGTCGTCAGGACAAAATATTTCAATAATTTCATTGTGTTATGCGGGCGACTACTAGGCTAAGGCTAGCATACCTGATGTCCCCTTGGGGCTAAAGAAAGAGCCTAAAATATCGCTAAAGATAGGGATAAAGCTTGTAGTTCGGGATTCGAGGGGTAGTATTTGTCTCCCTACTTGAGGATTTGAGTGTCGTGGCACCAGCACTGGCAAGAGTTCAGGAAGAAGACGAAGCGGTCGGAAGTCTGATTCTGGAAGCACTGGACGTAATTCGTTCTGATGACTTTGAACGGTACTTTGACCTGTTCACAGATGACGCTGTGTGGATGATGCCGTCTAGCCTCAAAGACATTCATCAGGCAGAGGCACGTTCTTTTTATCGCTTTACCCGAAAATTCAAGTTTGACCAGGAAACTGCTGTAGATGAAGTAGTGGTTTCAGGCGATTCAGCCTATGTCAGGGTGAGTTTCGACGGCTATCTTAGGCCCAAGGTCGATGATGGGTCTCTACCCTTGAGATCTGTTAGCCGGCATATCTGGATTTTAAAGAAGCAAAGTAACGGTAAGTGGAAGATCGCCAGAGATATCTGGAATACACCGAAAGCAGCCACCTAGTAATTACGCCAGGCCGATTGATGCGAGCGGTTAGACCTGACATTTGTCTGAAGGTCTGGATCGAATCGTTCGCTTTCTTGAAGACAAACATAACGATCTCTAGCGTTTGGGGAATGCCTGGTCCGCTTTTTCCGTTAGTACCCTTCCGTCTATTTTCCTGGTATCTGGTTGGGTGACTAAAACCCAGAGCAGGTACGCGACAAAAATTGTGGTACTGATACTGATGCCAACCGATGGATTGGTTACGTTAGCAATAGTGCCGACCAGCAGGGCGCCCAGGGGAAACAGGCTATAGGAAATACCATGGAAACCCATTACACGACCACGCAGTTGTTCGGGCACTTCCAACTGTAAGACCGTGGTCGTTGTCACCATGAAAATCGAGCTGAATATGGACGCTAAAAAAAGTATGACCAGAGCAAAGTGGAATGCGCTAGGGATACCCAGCCAGCAGACCAGCGCGAACAGGTAGACAAAAACACAGAAAATAAGCGCGGAGAGCAACATCGCGAGGCCCAACCGGGGTGAATTCTGCAAAGACCCCGATATAACTGTCCCCACGACCGCGCCAACGCCTGTAATGGACAAGAGGTAGCCATAGCCTTTTTCGTCAACATCCAGCATGGCGGCGAAGGCAGGCATTAGCGGCATAAAAGAGCTGGCGAAGAAGAACAGTGCATAGGACAGGGTTATCAGGATAAGGAAATTCCGGTTGGTCATGATGAAGCGGATGCCCTCAACAATCTGGCGACCTGTTGATTGCTGAGTGATAGCAGGGGAGGGTGCTACTTTAAGGTCTAGCAGGATCAGGAACATCAGGAAAAACCCGGCGCTGCAGAAGGCAAAGAGCAGCCATGTGTCGCTGATCGCGATAATCAGCCCGCCTAGTGCAGGCATCACCATTCGGGTGGCTTGCCAAATCACTGTTGTTAGTGCAACGGCACTCATCATGTCCTCTCGCTCAATGAGCGAGGGGAAAATGGATTGCCTGGCAGGCCAATCAAACCCTGTGATGATAGAAATAGCGGCTGCGATTGCGATCACTTGCCAGACTTGAGCAATGCCAGCCCAGTCAAGGTAAGCCAGTAATGCTAGCAGTACTGCTATTGACACTGAGGTGACAATCAACAATATACGCTTATCGATTTGGTCAGCTAATGCCCCACCGAACAATGTGGTTACGATAGCGGGTAGACCCGCCGCTGCGCCAAGATAGCCTAGCGCGAGACTGCTGCTTGACAGTTCAAAGACGAGCCACCCCAACCCCATGACCTGCAATTGGGTTGCGCCTACAGAAGTAAACGACCCCAACCAATACTTGAGGAACTGTTTGTGCCTGAGGGCGGTAAATTGATGTGCGAGCACGAAGTCACGCTGGCTGCGAACGAAGGGCGACTATACCAGAATGCCTTGAATACAGTTTGTCATCGCTGCACACTGAGAATCTTTGCTAAAAGGGAGCATAATCATGGTCATCAAAGCCATCGTTAGAGAATCGGGAAAGTTTCTTTATGACAACTTTCATTTTTCTGAGGCAGTGGAAAGCGATGGGCTTCTTCTATGCTCCGGGATCATCGGGACCGGGCAGGATGGGAAGGTGCCCGGGGACATTCGCGAAGAATTTGATAATGCCTGGTCCGATGTTGTTGCGCTGCTTAAGGAAGCGGGCGCTGATGCAAGCCATATCGTCGAGTACACCAGCTACCATGTTGGATTACAGGCTGATATGGCGGCCTTTATGGAAGTCCGCGATAAATACCTCCGTGAGCCGTGGCCTGCATGGACCGCAATCGGAATCACTGAATTGGCGGTTCCGGGGGCGCATGTAGAGATCAGGGTTACAGCGAAGCTACCCTGACAGGGATCTCACCTTGTAATCCCGGCTAGACCAGCTTTGCAGGCCAGATAGGCGGTTAAACGAACCGTCAGTCGGAAGAATTACAATTTAGTCGCAAAGTAAATTGTGCAGTGGCTAGTAAATGAGTGAAGATGACCTATCTAGAAGTGTTGAGTGCATCTAAAAGGGTTGTTAGCAGACATGGTGAGCCGTCAGGACATA
>Ga0206679_10001333_pt1 | contig 20314 bp, 19 predicted proteins | sample M110012015metaG_FD_155464 | JGI IMG/M metagenome (GOLD analysis project Ga0206679, IMG submission 155464) | Ammonia-oxidizing marine archaeal communities from Monterey Bay, California, United States - M1 100m 12015 | ecosystem: Environmental > Aquatic > Marine > Intertidal zone | place: USA... | reverse complement strand
GGGTCAAATCGGCCACTCGAGGGGTAGACGCAGCTCGAACGCTCCGAGGCACCTGGCCCCATACGACAACAGGCCTCGCCGGAACTACCGACGAGGCCTGTGTGGGTGGCGCGCTCGGAGGGACTCGAACCCCCAACCTTCTGATCCGTAGTCAGATGCTCTATCCAATTGAGCTACGAGCGCAGCGGTCCGAGTGTACGAGTCACTCGGAACCGGCCCCACCGCTGGTGACCGCAGCCACTTGAGGGTGGTCGGCCCAGTAGTAGGCGGCTGGCGGAGAGGGTGGGATTCGAACCCACGATGAGCTTTTAGGCCCATACTCCCTTAGCAGGGGAGCGCCTTCAACCTGGCTCGGCCACCTCTCCTCGGGACCGGATACTACCGGCGGCCCAGAGGCCGCGGACCTTCGCCGATACGCTGCGCGGCGGAGGGATGGCAGAGCGGACGATTGCGACGGTCTTGAAAACCGTTGAGCCTCACGGCTCCGGGGGTTCGAATCCCCCTCCCTCCGCCAGTCTCAGAAGAACCATTACCGAACTTCCACACCGTGTGGTGCGCGTCGAGCGGCGAATACCGATCGTGGGTGGCGAGGGTGACAATGCGTTGTAGATCTGGGTCGTCTACGAGAACGGCCATGCGGCTTGGTCCAGCCCCACTTTCGTGTCCCACCGAACCGGATCTGCCCCTGGGTCGAGACCTCAGGGAACCAGTTCAGTTACGGATGCGACCCCGGAGGCCAGCCAGCCACTCGTCGGCCGACTGGGAAGCTGCTGAGGCCTCCGTCCGGACCTGATCCCCGTTGGTCCCGGCAGCCGGATACGAACCAAGAAACTTGACGTCTCCGTGTTTCATGTGGAGGTTCCGGAGGCAGTCGGCCACCAGCTCATCGGCGATATGGCCCTCAAGGTCGATGAGGAAGCAGTAGTCACCAAGCCCCTGCTTGGTAGGACGTGACTCCAGTCGGGTCAGGTTGATCGACCGGGCAGCGAACTCCTGGAGGATCCCCAACAGCGAACCCGGACGATCAGCTCGCTGGAACACCACCAGCGACGTCTTGTCATGTCCGCTGGGCGGCGGGATCCCATCGGCAGCCACGAGCACGAACCGGGTTTGGTTCTCAGGATGGTCCTCGATGTCGCCAGCCAACACATCGAGTCCGTAGGCCTTGGCGGCCCGACCGGGTGCGATGGCCGCCGTCTGACCGTCGGGGTTTTCAGCCAGCAGGCGGGCCGCGTCAGCTGTCGAGTTGGCGGCCTGCACTTCGGTGTCGGGAAGGTGTTCGGCCAGCCAGCCTCGGCACTGGGCGATGGCGTGCGGGTACGAACACACCCGCTGGATATCGGCCAGTGAGGTACCGGCAGCCACCATCAGGTTCAGCTGGATGGAAATCACGACCTCACGTTGGACCAGCAGGTCGACCTCGAAGGCCAGGGTGTCCTGGGTGACGTTGACGCTGCCCTCGATGGAGTTCTCGATCGCCACAAAGCCGAGGTCCACCTCACCGGCTACCACCTGGCGGAACACGTCGGGAATGGACGGTGCAGGGCATAGGTCAAGCGTGGTCAGGTCGCCCTGGGTGTAGAGGGCTTGCTCGGTAAAGGTGCCCGTCGGGCCTAGATAGGCCAACGATGACGGCTCCGGGGGTGCGAGATCGGTCACGGGAGGGGAGGATAGTGAGGTGAACCCCAATGGCATGTACGAGTTGTCCCTGGATGAACTGATTGACGGTGTCGCATCCGGGACGGTGTCGCCCGACGATGCCGTGCGACGACTGAACCGCTTGCCGTTCGCCGACGTGGGTGTCGCCCGCATAGACCACCACCGTGCCTTCCGGCAGGGACTACCTGAGGCGGTGTACGCGCCGGGGAAGTCGGTCATCGACGTGGTCACCGTGATCACCGAACTACTGGACCACGGCACAGGACCAGTAGTGCTGTCCCGGGCCGACGAGGACCAGACGGTGGCCGTCCTCGGCGTGGATGCCTCGGCCACCGTGCTGGGCCACACCGTCGTGTGGCGGCGGGCCCCCGAAAGTAGCGACCGGGTGCTGGTGGTCACGGCAGGCACGTCCGACGCGCCGGTGGCTGACGAGTGCGCCGCGGTGCTGTGGGCCCACGGCATCAACGCCGATCGACTCTCCGACGTGGGCGTGGCAGGCATCCACCGACTACTGGCCGATGTGGATCGGATCCACGAGGCCGATGCCGTCGTGGTGGTGGCCGGCATGGAGGGAGCGCTGGCCAGCGTGGTCGGGGGCCTCACCGGGGCCCCCGTGGTCGCTGTACCGACCAGCGTGGGATACGGCTCGTCGCTGGAGGGGGTTACCGCCCTGCTGGGGATGCTCGCCTCGTGCGCCTCCGGCCTGACCGTGGTGGGGATCGACAACGGGTTCGGCGCCGCATGTGCCGTATTGCGCATGCTGGGCGCGGCCTCGGACCGGTCGGGTGCAGCTGCCGCGACCACCGGGACAGGAGCATCGGCGTGACCCGGGTGGCGTGGTTCCAGCCGTTCTCGGGCATCGCCGGTGACATGGCCCTCGGTGCCCTGGTGGACGCTGGTGCCGACGTGGACGAGGTGCGTGCCCTGATCGGTCTCCTGCCGGTGGCTGACTTCGCGGCGTCGGACTGGGCACTGACCGCTGACCCCTGTCTCCGAAGTGGCATCGTGGCCATTGATGTCCGTGTGGTTGCCGAAGACGAGGCCACCTACCGGCATGCCCAGGAGATCCTGGCCATGGTGGATGCGGCCGGTTTTCCCGACCGGATGGCCCGGCGAGTACGTGACACCTTTGAGGCCCTTGCTGTCGTCGAGGGCCGCCTCCACGGGATTCCACCGGCCGACGTGCACTTTCACGAGTTGGGTGCCATCGACAGCATCGTGGACGTGGTTGGGACCTGTGCGGCCCTTGAGGTACTCGACATCGACGAAGTCGGTTCGACCAGCGTGGCCACCGGGACCGGCTCGATCGAGTCAGCCCACGGGACGATTCCCGTTCCGTCGCCCGCCACCATCGCCCTACTGGCGGGTGCCCCCATCCACGGAACCGACGTGGCCACCGAACTGACGACTCCGACCGGTGCCGCCCTCTTGGCGGCCACGGTCACCACGTGGGGTTCGATGCCGGCCATGGTCGTGGAGGCCACCGGTCACGGTGCCGGTGATCGCGACCTCGACGGGCGACCCAACGTCACCCGGGTGGTGGTGGGCACCCTCGCCGAGTCGGCTGTCATCGGCGAATCCGATCGGGGACCGGGTCGTGGTTCTGGCCAGCCGATGGAGGTCCTGGAGGTCAACGTGGACGACGCCACTGGCGAGGCCCTGGCCCACGCCTTGACCCGCTGCCTCGAGGCCGGGGCACGGGATGCCTGGGTGACTCCCATCGTGATGAAGAAGGGTCGACCAGCCCACGTGGTGAGTGCCCTGTGCGATCCGGCCGACGTAGCCGTGGTCGCTGACGTGTTGACCGCCGAGACGGGCTCGCTGGGCCTACGGGCCCACACCGTCCGGAGGTGGGCGGCGCCCCGCACCATGGACGAGGTGGAAGTCGACGGGCACTCAATCGCCATCAAGGTGACCGCCGGGCGTGCCAAGGCCGAACACGACGATGCGGCTCGAGCCGCAGTGGCTACCGGACGGCCGTTGCGCGAGGTACTGGCTCTGGCCGAGGCGGCGTGGCGAGCCGCCGACCCTCAGGGGGACCCTGACCTTGGCTGATCCGGTTCCCATACCAGTCTCCTACGATGGCTAGGCGATGGACCACGCCACCCACCCAGACACCGGGGACCGCCTCTACTTCCGCCAACTACTCGCCGGCCGAGACTTCGCAACCGAAGATCAGTTGGCCCGCCAGATGGTCAACTTCGTCTACCTCATCGGCGACCGGGAGACTGGCGACGCCGTGGTGGTCGACCCGGCCTACGACGTGGACGGCATCCTCGACATGCTGGCCGATGACGACATGCGCTGCACCGGTGCCCTGGCCACCCACTACCACCCGGACCACGTGGGTGGTTCGATGATGGGCTACGACATCGTCGGGGCCGCCGAACTGTTGGAACGCACGTCGGTGCCCGTTCACGCCCAGCACGACGAGGCAGGCTTTATCGCCGAGGTCACCGGCTTGGGTGGTGGCGACATCGTTGGCCACGACAGTGGCGACGTGGTCACCGTGGGTGCCATCGACATCGAGCTGATCCACACACCGGGCCACACTCCGGGCAGCCAGTGCTTTCTGGTCGACGGCCGGCTAGTAGCCGGCGACACCCTGTTCCTGGAGGGCTGCGGACGGACCGACCTCCCCGGTGGAGACCCTGCTGCGCTGTACGACAGTCTCCACCACCGCCTGGCCAAGGTGCCCGACGAGGCCGTGCTCTACCCAGGCCACCTCTACTCGCCACAGCCATCGGCTCCCATGGGGGACACCCGACGCGACAACTTCGTTTTCATGCCCCGCTCCGAGGAGCAGTGGCTAGCCATGTTCGGTCGCTGACCTGGTTTCGCACGCTTGATCCGCCCCCAGTCGACGACCCTGACCACAGACTCCGACCAGAGACGAGATGTCCATGTTCCGTGCCCTGAGACTTGATAAGTCCGACGGCGGGTTCCAACGGGAGTTCGTGACTCTCGACGAGGGCGACCTGCCGAGGGTGGGCGACTCCGACCATCCCGAGTTAGTGGTGAACGTCGAGTACTCGACGGTGAACTTCAAGGACGCGTTAGCCGTGGCCGACCAGTCGCCTATCGTCCGGTCCTGGCCGATGGTGCCAGGAATCGACTTGGCCGGCACAGTCGCATTGTCCGAGGACCCCGAGGTGCCGGTCGGCCAACGGGTGGTCGTCAACGGTTGGGGAATCGGCGAGGACACCTGGGGCGGCCTGACCCAGCGTGCCCGCGTTCGTGGATCGTGGACCGTGCCTCTGCCAGACGGAGTGTCGACAGATGAAGCTATGGCCATTGGAACCGCTGGCTATACGTCGGTCCTCTGCGTGCTGGCCCTCGAAGACCACCAGGTGACCCCAGACCGTGGCCCGGTTCTGGTCACGGGGGCGGTTGGGGGCGTGGGCAGTGTGGCCGTGGCCCTCCTAGCTGCCCGGGGCTACGAGGTACATGCCTCGACGGGCCGTCCAGAGGAAGCCGACTACCTAACCGCCCTAGGCGCCTCCACCATTGTGGAACGGTCAGAGCTTTCCGAACCGGGCGGTCGGCCGCTAGCTCGGGCCCGATGGGCCGGTGCGGTGGATGCGGTGGGAAGCCACACGCTGGCCAACGTTTTGGCTCAGGTGCAGCCGGAGGGCTGTGTGGCCGCCTGCGGCCTAGCCCAGGGCATGGACCTCACAACCAGCGTGGCGCCGTTCATCCTGCGTGGCGTGACCCTCCGGGGCGTGCACTCGGTCTACGTGCCCAGAGAGCGACGAGTCCAGGCCTGGCGTCGTCTCGACGAGGACCTTGACCGGGAACTGCTGGCCTCAATGACCACCACGGTTGGCCTCAACGAGGTACCTGCCGTGGCCGACGAGGTGCTGGCCGGCCGGGTCCGCGGCCGGGTCGTCGTCGACGTGAACGCCTGAGAGACGCAGGCACACAGACCGGGGATCCGACGAGCATGCGACTGGGACTGGGACTAGACGTCTGGGCCTCGCCCCGCGTCGAGTTGCCGATGCGGCAGATCCTGCTGGCCGAGCGCCTGGGGTTCGATTCAGTGTGGACCGCGGAGATCTACGGCGCGGACGCTGTCACACCGTTGGCTTTTCTGGCCGCACATACCCGGTATCTACGTCTCGGATCGGCTGTGGCCCAGGTGCCGGCCCGGCCACCGACCACCACGGCCATGCAGTTCGCCACCCTCGAGGCCTTGGCCCCTGGCCGAGTTATTTGCGGTCTTGGGCTATCGGGCCCACAGGTCGCCGAAGGCTGGTACGGCCAGCCATGGGGTCGACCATCGGCCCGGCTACGCGACTACGTGGCCATCGTGCGACAGGTACTGCACCGTGAGGGGCCGGTGGCCCATGCCGGCCCAGAGATCCAACTGCCCTACGAGGGGCCTGGTTCAACCGGTTCGGGACTACCACTGAAGTCGATCCTCCACCCCAATCCCGAACTGCCGATCTTTCTGGCCACTGGAGGCCCGGCCAACGTGCGCCTCACCGCCGAAGTGGCCGACGGCTGGCTGCCGTTGGGCTACACGCCAGCGAGCGCCCACCTCTATCTTGGGGACCTAGCCATCGGGCTGGAGCGCGGCGGCCGGACCATGGCCGATCTAGAGGTCCAGACGGGGACCACCGTGTGTCTCACCGACGACGTGCAGTCGGTGCTAGACGGGGCCAAGCCGGGGGTGGCCATGAGGATCGGCGGTTATGGTACAGCGGACCACAACTTCCACCGGGATGCCATGGTCCGACGGGGCTTTGGCGAAGCGGCCGAGCAGATCGCCGAGTTGTTTGCGGCCGGACGGCGGGACGAGGCAGCTGCAGCGGTGCCCGACGACTACGTGGACGACGGGGCGCTGGTGGGGCCGGAGTCTCGTATCACCCAGCGGTTCGAGCAGTGGCGGTCCACTGATGCCACCGGGCTCACGGTCCGGCCCAATTCCGATGAGGAGATGGTCCTGTTGGCCCGACTGGCTGGCTGTGAGCCACGGCCTGATGTCGAAGTACCGGTTTAGTTACCGGGTTCCGACCAGCCGGGTCGGGACCGCTTGAACGGGGCTGTCGGATCGTCCGGAGGGTGCGCGAGGAGGGACTTGAACCCTCACACCCTTTCGGGCACAGGAACCTGAATCCTGCGCGTCTGCCAATTCCGCCACTCGCGCGAGTTGCGGGACGAAGGGTAACGGGATACATCGGTATCCCGCCGCGCACTGAATGGACGACGGGGTCGCCGGTACCATTGGTCAGCGGTGCAGGCGACCAACGGATGGTGAGCGACAGGTGATGATGGCCCGCCGAACCAGGCGACGGTCGATTCGGCTGGAAGCCGGGTCGGCTTCGCACGTGGGGCGGATTCGTGAGGTCAACCAGGACTACGTTGCCTCGACCGACGAGGTGTTTGTAGTGGCCGATGGGATGGGCGGCCACCGAGGTGGTGAAGTCGCCTCGGCGGTGGCTACTACTGAGGTAATCGACGGGTTCACCGGCCCGGACCGGGCGTCACTGGTGCGGGCCGTGCGCCAGGCCAATCGGGCAGTCCTCGAACGGGCGGCTGTCGATTCCGACCTATCGGGGATGGGAACGACACTGTGCGCGCTGGCCGTGGTCGACGGATCCGGTGGCCAGGGCGGTCCCGATGCGTTGGCTGTGGTCAACATCGGGGACAGCCGTGTGTACCGATTGGATCTGGACGGGCTTGTTCGGGTCAGCGACGACCACAGCCTGGTGGCCGACCTGGTGCGTGCCGGTGAACTGACCGCCGAGGAGGCGGCCGTCCATCCCCAGCGCAACATCCTCACCCGGGCTCTGGGAATTGAAGTCGATCCCACCGTTGATAGTTGGGAGTTTTCCCCGGCCCGCGGTGACCGCTTCCTGTTGTGCAGCGACGGCCTTTTCAATGAACTGAACGATGGTCAGATCGCCGAACTGTTGAGTGATGGTCCGGTTCAGGAGGTGGCTGGTCGCCTTGTGTCCGAGGCGGTGGCAGCCGGGGGGCACGACAACGTCACGGTGCTGGTCGTTGAAGTCGTCGAAGGGCCCGATCGACCATTTGGTGGACGTCCTCCGATCCCCGAGGCCCGTCCGGAACGGGCCACCGGGCCGGTGCGGTCCCGTCGGGTAGACGATGACCCACGGGCCATCCTGCGCACCATGATCGGGTCGGTGGCCGCCGTAGTCACCACCGCGGTCCTCGTGTTGTCGTTGTATGCCCAACAGGGGTGGTTCATTGGAGACGACGACGGTGACGTCGCAGTGTTCAGGGGGCGTTCAGGGGGGGTCCTCTGGTTCGACCCGACGTTCGAGGAGGGAGGCGACCTGCGGCTGGCCCGCCTTGACGACTCCACCAGAGCGGCCATCATCGAGACGATCCCCACCGGTACGCTGGCCGAGGCCCGGCTGCTCATCGAGGGGTTCCGGAACAATCTCCGAGACGTAACCTCCAGCGACGGATGATCCTTGTCAGGCGACGGGCCGCTCAAACCGCCCCCCGGTAGAATCTGGCGCCGTGTCCTCAGAGGGTCCCACCGTCTTCAACGGACGGTACGAACTCCACCGACAGATCGCTCGGGGAGGTATGGCCGATGTCTTCCTCGCGCGCGATCTCCTCCTGGATCGACCGGTGGCTGTCAAGGTCCTGTTCGACGAATTCTCCCGAGACCCCGATTTTGTAGAGCGGTTCCGACGCGAAGCCCAAGCGGCGGCCAACTTGAACCACCCCAATGTGGTGAGCGTCTTTGACTGGGGTGAGGAGCAGGGCACGTACTTCATCGTCATGGAGTACGTCGATGGGCGGAGCCTCGCTGAGATCCTCCGAGCCGACGGTCCAATGCAGGCCGACCGGGCCGCCGAGGTGGCCGCCGACATAGCCGGAGCGCTCGCTTTCGCCCACCGCAGTGGGCTGGTTCACCGCGACGTGAAGCCCGGCAATGTGCTAGTCAGCCCCAACGGCCACGTGAAGGTTGCCGACTTCGGTATCGCCACGGCACTGGTGGGCGCGCGCAACGACCTCACCCAAACCGGGTCGGTCATGGGCACGGCCACCTACTTCTCGCCTGAACAGGCCCAGGGTCGGCCGGTTGATCCGCGCAGCGACCTGTATTCGCTGGGCGTAGTGCTCTACGAGATGATTCTCGGGCGTCCGCCGTTCACCGGTGAGACCCCGGTGGCCATCGCTTATCGCCACGTCCAAGACAGCCCACTGTCGTTGCGGGCTGCCGGTGCCGCGGTGGCCGAGTCTCTCGAGGCCATCACCCTGAAACTGCTGGCCAAGAACCCGGTCAACCGCTACCCCACGGCTGAGGACCTGCGCAGTGACCTCAAGCGCTACCGGGATGGGGCGCACGACCTGCGTGCTGCAGCACTGGCCGCCGTTCCGTCGCCTATCAGTCCGGCTGCCCCCATCTCCATCCAGCCGGGGGACTTCGGGTCGACCACTAGGCACCGTCGCGACGACGGGATGCGTCGGACGGCGATGTTCACCGTGGTGCTGGTCGGCCTGTTGGTGGTTTTTGGCTATCTGGTGTTGGAGTTCGTCGACACGCTCGGGGTGGGCGGTGATGACCAGCCGGGATTAGTCGGGATCGAGTTGGTAGAAGTCCCGACCCTGATCGGGCAACCGTTGGACGAGGCCAGGGCAACCCTGCGTGACGCCCGCCTCAGCGTTCAGATGGACTACGCGACTAACTCGGACTTTCTGGAGAACACGGTCTTCTCCCAGGACCCGTCGGCCGGGACAAAGGTCGAGCCGGCGGAGACTGTGCGACTCTGGGTGAGCCGGGGCACCGGACCGATGATGTTGTTGGACGTCCAGGGCGACCAGGCGGTGGATGCTGAACGCGACCTGGAGGCCATGGGCCTCAAGGTGGAGACGGTCGGGCAGGAGCATCCCGTAGTGCCGGCCGGTGAGGTGGTCGACCAGTCACCTGATCCGGGTATGGAGATCACGGTGGGGGCGCGGGTCATCCTGTTCGTGTCGACCGGGCCGGCGGTCGAGGAGGTGCCCGACCTGTCGAACCGGCCGGTGTTGGATGCCATGAACATCGTGTCCAGGCTCGGTTGGCGGGCCAGCACGGCCGAGGAGAAGAGCCGGACGGTGCCCGAGGGCCAGGTGGTTCGCACCGAACCACCTGCCCGCAGCGAACTCGCACCCGGGGGCACGGTGGTCATCGTGGTGTCGTCAGGCCTTCCCTTGGTGCCGGTTCCGGCTTTGGAGGGCATGAGGGAGGCCGACGCGGTTGCCGCTTTGACTGCTGCTGACCTGGAGGCCAATGTCCGCACCGAATCCCTTCCTGCCTACAGCCCCAACGATGGACGGGTAATCAGCCAAAGCCCGGTTCCCGATGGTGAGGTCGACCTGGGAACCCGGGTGACGATCGTGATCGGTCGGGCCGAGGATCCCAGTGGTTAGAGGTCGCGACTTCTCGGGGTCAGGTGGTCTGGCTCAGATTCCAGGTGTCAGGACGCGCGGGCCAAGAAGTTGGCCAGGAGGTCGTGCCCACCGGCTGTGAGGATCGATTCTGGGTGGAACTGCACGCCCTCCACGTCGAACTCGCGATGCCGGAGCCCCATGACCAGGCCGTCTTCGCTGGTCGCCGTGATTTCTAACTCGTTGGGGACCGAGTCGCGTTCCACGATTAGCGAGTGGTAACGGGTGGCTTCCAGCGGGTTGGGCAATCCGGCGAACACCCCGTCACCACCGTGTTGGATTAGCGACGTCTTGCCGTGCATGACCTTAGGTGCCCGAACCACTGAGCCTCCCCACGCGGCCCCGATGGCCTGGTGGCCGAGACACACCCCGAGGAGTGGTACCCGACCGGCGGCCCAGTGGATGACCGAGATAGACACGCCGGCGTCCTCTGGTCGGCCGGGACCGGGACTGATGAGTACGGCGTCGGGTTCCAGTTCCTCCACGTCGGTCAGCGTCACGGCATCGTGGCGATGGACTAGTGGGTCGGCGCCGAGCTCCCCCAGATATTGGACGAGGTTGTAGACGAACGAGTCGTAGTTGTCGATGACGAGGACACGGACGCTCACTGGGAGAACGCTAACCGAACGGCTCTCGTACCCCATCGGGTCCGGACCACCGCTGGGGGCCGTATCCTCCGGGTCATGTCGACCAGCGAGAACGACCAGTCCACCGGGGACCAGCCTGCTCCTTCCCGCCCCCGCCCCACCAAGAAGCGGGTTCAGGGCGGTCGGGTCACTCCAAAGGGCACTCGGGCGGGTGCACCGGTGGACCGTTCGATGTCGGCGGGCCATGACCCGTCACCCACATGGATGACCGTGCTGCTGTTCGGCCTTCTGGGTTTGGGCGTGGTTATCATTTTCTTCAACTACGTGGGTTGGATGCCCGGTGGTACCAGCAACGGCTTCCTGTTGCTGGGCCTTGGGTCGATTCTCGGGGGGATCATCACCGCTACGCAGTACCACTGACCACTGGGTGGTTTCCAGGGGGAATCACAAGTTTGTGATTTGCCCACAGGGCCATCCCCATCCTGTGGAAAATCACCCTTGAACAGTCGCGATAGGCCTTTAGTCGGCTGAGGGCGGCTACGCCTCGGTGGCCTTACTCCTCAGCGACCTGGAGTTCCATGTCGTCCATGCAGTGGCGCGGCGGATCGGGTTTCTCATCGGTGGCTACCGTCATTCTCACCTCGGTGCCGCACAGGCTGCACCGGTACTGGAGTTTCACCTTCCGAAGCTCGCCGGCTGGTGGCGGTTCGGGGATCGGGGTAGCCAGTGCCCGGAGTACGGCGATGCCCGCACGCAGGAGTATCACGGCTACCGCGACGGCCACGATGATCTTCAGTACCAGCATCCGATCAGCCTAAGGCCAGCCTGGGGATGGGCCCCGGGGCCGACCGGGACGGCGTCCGCCGGTAGGGTCCGCGCCGACCAGTCATCGCTCGAGCCGCCGATCTGAACGCTTGATCTGATCTCCTACCCAAACCGGAGGAACCTCATGGAGTTGACTACCGCCGCCAACCTGGCCCTGTTGATCTTGCGAGTGGTGGTGGGATCCACCTTGGCTGCTCACGGATGGAACAAGTTCACCGGTGGCGGACGGATCCCCGGTACGGGTCGCTGGTTCGACAGCATCGGGATGCGGCCCGTGCGGTCCAACGCTTACCTGGCGGCTTCCACCGAGGTGGGTGCTGGCGTCCTGCTGGCGTTGGGCCTGCTGCACTCGCTGGCCGCCGCCGGGGTGATCGGTGTGATGACGGTCGCCGGGTGGACGTCGCATCGCACTAATGGGTTTTTCATCATCAAGGAGGGCTGGGAGTACGTCTTCGTGCTGTCGGTGGCGGCGCTGGTGTCGGCCACCCTCGGTCCGGGCGAGTGGTCGATCGACGAGGGCTTGGGCATCGCCACCGACCTCGACGGTATGACCGGTTTCTGGATCGCCCTGCTGGTCGGTGTGGGTGGTGGCATTACCCAGATGCTGACCTTCTACCGCCCGTCCTCGGTGGTGTCGGGGGATTGACTCTGCCAGCCCGGGGCCGACGATCGAGTCACGGTCAGGTCCCGTCCCGTTCGGCCAGATGGCCCTTGGTGGCCACCAGGCGCCACGCGTCTTCGACGACGGCTGCCACCTCGTCCCAGTCGAGGTCCACGTCCAGGCGTAGCCCCACCCATCCTCTTGGACCCACATAAGGCGGGACGAAGAATCGGTCCGGCTCCTGATCGACCAGCTCGGTCTGCACCCCCGGGGCTGCCTTGAACCACAGGGTTGGGCGGTCGTCGTCGGGGTGGTGATGGAGGTTACAGAAGGCCGTGCGCCGCACCACGGCGAACGTTGGCATGCCGTGGTTGACCCGTTCCTCGACGCCCGGCAGGGCAAGGCAGGCGGTACGCAGACCGGCTAGCAGCACTTTCTCTCTGTTGCGGTCCATGGTGGAGCTGATGGGAATCGAACCCACGACCCCCTGCTTGCAAAGCAGGTGCTCTAGCCAACTGAGCTACAGCCCCGTGTGAGGTATTCAGCGTACGGCCACCGACCGGGCGGGAAACCGGCTAGGAACGAGTAGGTGATCAAGTATCTGGGTTCTAAGCGGCGACTGATGCCGGTGCTCGACGCCCTGTTCGCAGCTTCGGGGTCGGCGAGCGCGCTGGACCTGTTCACCGGTACCACACGGGTAGCCCAGGCCTTCAAGGCGCGCGGTGCCACCGTCACGGCGGTGGACTCTGCCCGCTATGCCCACCTATTCGCCCAGTGTTACGTGGCGATCGACGCCGACTCGGTCGATGGTGGCGACCTGGCGGCCGCCCTAGCTCACTTGAACGGCATCCCGGGCGAGGAGGGGTACGTCACGGAGGTGTTCTGCCGAAAGGCCCGGTTCTTTCGACCGGAGAATGGTGCACGGATCGACGCCGTCCGTACGGCTCTGGCTGACGACTTCGGAGATTCGTCTTTGTATCCGGTCTTGCTGACCAGCCTCATCGAGGCCGCCGACCGGGTCGATTCCACCACCGGACAGCAGATGGCGTACCTCAAGCAATGGGCGCCCCGAGCGAATCGAGACTTGGAACTGCGAGCACCAGATCTGCTAGCCGGTCCCGGGATTGCGGTGCACGGGGAGGCGGTGTCGTTGGTGCGTGATGGTTCATTGGGGTCATTTGATCTGGCCTACCTGGACCCTCCCTACAACCGCCATCGGTACACGGCGAACTACCACGTGTGGGAGACCCTCGTGGCGTGGGACGCCCCGGAGCACTACGGGGTGGCCTGCAAGCGCATCGAGTTGTTAGACGAGTCCACCCGAAGCGCCTTCAACCGCAAGCGCGAGATGCCCGGTGCCCTGGCTGAGGTGGTGAGAGGCGTGGATGCCGAGGTGTTGGTGCTGTCCTACAACGACGAGTCCTGGCTGGACCGCGACGAGTTGGACGCCCTGTGTCGGGTGCGTGGCGATGTACGGGTGTTGGCTTTCGAGCAGGCTCGGTACGTGGGCGCCCGGATTGGAATCCACGGCCCCGATGGGTCCCGGGTGGGCGAGGTGTCTCACACTCGTAATCGGGAGTACGTGGTGCTGGCAGGTGATTCGGCCCGCATTGGTCGCATGGTTGCTGGGATGGAGGCCGCCGCTGTGGAGGGGTTCCAGGGCTGATCGATCCCGATGACTCGAGTAACCGGGCGACTCCTTCATGACGGTCCGGTCCACCGGGTGCCCGTCTCGACTGACCGCTTGGCCGAAGATGGCCGCTCGACTATCGCTGATGCCACAGTGCGCTTCGAGCGCCACCGTTACCAACTCGTAGGGTCTAGTCCGGTAGGTCTACTTCGTGTTGGTCCACGGTGGGGGCTGAGTTGTGGAGTTCCTCTCCAGCCTGGTCACTGGCCTAAACGGCCAGTACTGGTTGTTAGGCCGCCATGGGTCGGCCGAACGGCAGGTCGTCCTGCCAGCCGGTCAGGAAGGCCTCGGCTCGTTCGCAGGCTCCTAGTACCGGACCGTCGGTGTGACCCATCACGCTGCTGATGATCCCACTGATCGCATCGCGGGCATTGCCGGCGTCGCCGACCAGTGGCCCGGCGGTCGTCACGAAGTCGGGGAGGGCTAGCACCCCGTTGCGCTGACAGTGGGCGATGGCTTTCGTGGTGATCGGCAGCGGTCCCGTGGGTACCACGGCTCGGACCCTCAGCCGGTCGGCGGCCCCGTGGTCAATGGCTCCCACTTTGAACCCCACGAAGAGCAAATCGGCCTCGGTGGTCAGTGGCTGGTCGGCCTCGACAACGGTCAGCCCCCGGTTGGCCAGTTCGGCTACCAGTTCTGGACTCGGAGATCCATCGATTATGGCGGTGCCGGCATCTGGGCAGGCGGTGAGGCCGGCGGCTACCACTCCGGCGGCCAGGAGGGCAGCGTCATCGGCCTGTTCGATGGCGCCCAGCGAACCCGCCTCGACCCCCTTAGCGGCGGTTAGGCGATAGTCGGCATCCCAGCCGGCTACCTCGTTGGCAAAGGCGGCCACGGCGATGTCACGGTCGTTGGGTGCGGCGTTGATGCCGGCCGAGATACCGGTCTCTCGGCGTTCCAGGACGGCTAAGGCGTAGGTGGTGGTCCGGGCCAGGTCCTTTGCCCCACCCTGGAGGATCTTTGGGGCACAACGCACCACGCCATGGCCCGGGGCATCAGCCAAGTCGACGGCTATGAAGGCGTCGGTGGAGGTGAGCTTTCGGATGAACACGGGTCAGGCATCGGTAGCCGGGTTAGGGGACTTCGGATCGAGGCCGGACACCACCTGCTCGACGCGGAAGCGAGCATCTTCGAGACGAGACCGGCAGTGTCGTATCAGAAGGTCGGCTCGCTGGACCCGTTCGGCTAGCAGGTCCACGTCGGCCGTGTTGGACTCCAACGTGGCCAGGATCGACTGCAACTCGTCAAGCGCGTCGGCATAGCCCGGCAACTCAGCGCCATCGTCACTGGGACTGGTGGCAGTGTCATCGCTCATGGTGCGCTCCGGTCTCCGTCGGTCACGGAGTCGACGGTACTCGTCACCTCGCCACCCTCCAGAGTCGTGACCAGTGGGTCACCGACCGACACATCGTCGATCGACCGGACGAGGGTGCCGTCGCTGTGACGGGTGATCGACCATCCACGGGTCAGAATCCGGGCTGGGTCCAGTCCGTGGACGCGGGCGCCCACCGCGTCGAGCCGTTCGGCCTGGTGGTCCAGGCTGGTCAGCGGTCCGCGGTGGATTCGAGACACCAGGTCGGCCAGGCGGTCGTCGTGGCGGTTCAGTACCGCGGTGGCTACTGCGGTGGTCTGGCGGACCACGCCGCCGAGGCGGTCGTCCGCCCGGTCGACGACGTTACGGGCCCGGTCGCCGATAGTGGCCCGCAGCCCGTCGACGGCATCGACAAATGCCCGGACCTGTTCGACGAGTGCCGCGGCGCACGCCGTGGGGGTCTTCATGGCCGTGTGGGCCACCTCATCGGCTACGGCTCTGTCCACCTCATGGCCGATGCCGGTCACCACTGGTGTGTCCAGCCCGGCAATGGTCCGAGCCAGAACCTCGGCATCGAAGACGATCAGGTCGGTGGCCGATCCGCCACCGCGGACCAGCGCAATGACGTCGGGCCGATGTGTGGCTAGCACCACCAGAGCTTCGGCTAGGTCCATTGCCGCTCCGTCGCCTTGGACCCGGGCATCTCGTTCGAGGATTTCGAAGGGCAGTCCGCTACGGGCTAGTTCATCGGTGAAGTCGGCGTGGGCAGCCGAACCCACGCTGGTCACGAGCCCGATCCTCAGTGGTGGTATTGGCACGGGGTTGGCCCTGTTGGCTCTGAGCAGTCCTTCGTCGGCGAGCGCCCGCAAGAGCTGGTCTCTTTCAGCGGCCAGGCGACCGAGGGTAAACGTGGGGTCGACCCCGTCCATCTTGAGCTGGAGTCGCCCGTTGGGTGGGTAGAAGTCAATCCGGGCTCGGATGCGTAACTGCAGGTCATCGGCCAGGGTCAGCCCACCTGCCGCGGCCAAAGTTCGGTCCACGCCGACACGGGGTCCCTTAAAGAGCGCCACGCTGAGCCTGGCGGCCACGGCTCGCCCGGGCACCTCGGATGGCTCGACCAGGTCGAAGTAGGCGTGGCCACTACGGGCGTCGTGGAAGTTTGACACTTGCCCCTCGATCCACAGGTGCTCGGGAAACAGAGTGGCCAGCCCATCCTGGAGGAGGTGGGCCAGGTCCTGAACGGACACCACGTTGAGTTCGTCCAGTGCCTCGGCCACGGGGCGAACCTAGTTCGACCTGTTCCGACCTGAGCAGGCCCGTCGTCAAATGGTGGGCTGTGTCGGGCTGCCGTTGTGCCCGGGTCTGGTTGTTCTGGAGGTTGATCCGGAGTTAGGGCTTTCCGGCTGTGGCCTATGGCCCTAGCGGGGGTTACCGTTTGATAGGCGAACTGAAGCCATCTGGTATCAGATGGTTCAAGCATTGATTAACTTCCGTGAGGGGACCTGTGGTTCGCCGGTCGGTACAAGGGGGTGAGGGTGGACATGGCTACGACACTTGATGCTGCTCCGTCGTCCGCTGCGGCCTACCAGGTTTCGACGCTGCCTACCCAGATGCTCGGGCACGCCGTGACCATGCCCGATCAGGTGGTGATGCGAGAGAAGGATTTCGGCGTCTGGCGAGAGTTCACGGCGGCCGAGGTGTGGGACCTCGTTCTGGACGCCGCCCATGGTCTATTGGCCCTCGGGATCGAGGTGGGCGACCGGGTGTCGATCCAGTCGGAGAATCGGCCGGAGTGGATGATCCTGGACTTCGCCACCGTCGCCGTGCGGGGTATCACCGTGGGCTTCTATCCGACCAATCCCACCGCCGAGGTGGAGTACCTGCTTACCGACTGCGGGTCGGTGGTTCACCTGGCCGAGGATCAGGAGCAGGTCGATCGGGTGCTGGGGATTGACCGTGCGGCTATCTCGAACGTGCGGAAGGTCCTCTACTGCGAGCCTCGGGGGGTCCGGGGCTATCACGACGAGCGCCTGATGGGCTGGGATGAGTTTCTGGCCATGGGTCGCGACCACCGGGCGGCGGAGACCGGCGCGGTTGAGGCGCTCATGTCGGAGGCTCGCTGGGACGACGGGATGACGCTCGTTTACACGTCGGGTACGACCGGTCCTCCAAAGGGGGCGATGCTGACCCATCGCAACGTGGCCTACTCGATGTCGTTGTTCCGCCACCCCGCGATCCGGAAGGGGTTCATGCCCAGCTCGGAGGATGAGATCCTGTGCTACCTCCCGTTGTGCCACGTGGCCGAGCGGATCTTTTCGACTTTTCATGTGGCCGAGATGGGCCTGACTGTCAACTTTGCAGAGTCCATCGACACGGTGCAGGCCAACTTGCGCGAGGTTCAACCCACACTTTTCTTTGCGGTACCACGGATCTGGGAAAAACTCCACGCAGGAGTGATGATCAAGGCCAACGACTCCTCACCCTTCAAGAAGGTATGGCTAGGGGTGGGGATGCGGCTGGCTGCGGTCGTCGGACGGGAGAAGGTGGCCAACGGCGGACTCCATACGACCAAGAGCCGAATACTGACGGCAATCGGTCGGCCTCTGGTGTTTCGTGCATTGTTGGAGCGCATCGGTCTTCGTCGTTGCATTTGGGCCGGTACTGGGGCCGCACCTATCGCCCCGGAAATCTTGGAGTTCTTCACCGGGATCGGGGTACCGGTCTACGAGTTGTACGGCATGACCGAGAACTCGGCTATCGCCACCGTCAACGTTCCGGGACGGATGAAGCTCGGGACGGTTGGCGAGCCGTTCGGCGGCCTTGAGCTGCCCGATTCGCACTTCCGTATTGATGATGAGACCGGCGAGATCCAGGTGAAACACCCGGGGGTGTTCGCTGGCTATTGGAATAAGCCTGAACAGACAGCTGAAACTCTCACCGAAGACGGATGGCTGAAGACAGGTGATGTCGGTGAATGGGTGGATGGCACCCATGTCCGGATTGTCGACCGCATCAAGCACATCATCATCACCTCGGGCGGTAAGAACATCTCGCCCTCAGAAATCGAGAACAGCCTCAAGACATCGCCCTACGTCAAGGAGGCCATGGTCATTGGCGACCGCCGCAAGTTCCTTACGGCTCTGGTCGGCATCGAGTTGGACACCGTCGGGGACTGGGCCCTGCGCCAGGGCATTCCTTACACCACCTATCGGGATCTGGGTGAAAAGTCCGAGGTACTGGAACTCATCCAGGGCGTCGTGAATAAGACCAACGAGAAATTTGCCTCAGTCGAGACCATCAAGAAATTCCGGATGATTCCCAAGGAACTCGACCACGAGGATGGGGAACTCACTGCCACTCAAAAGATCAAGCGGAATTCCATGGAGGACATGTTCAGCGAACTCATCGAGGAGATGTATTAGTGAACGTCCTCCCGGTGGTGTTGGCTGCTAACGCTTTGGACACCTTTGTCCAGACGTTCTTCAAGGCTCTCGCACTCGGGTCGCTCTACGCGCTATTGGCGCTCGGCTTTGTCCTCATCTACAAGGCGACCCAGACAATCAATTTCGCCCAGGGAGCGCTAGCTCTGGCTGGGACCTGGTTCCTGTCGATCATCTTCATGGACTGGGAAGTGCCCGGTCGCTGGATTGGTGGGCCGGGTTGGGTCCACTGGTTCATCGCACTTTTGTTGGCTGCAACTGCCACGGCGGTGCTGGGCCTGGTCGCCGAGCGTCTAACTATTCGCCCGATGATTGGCGAACCCATCTTCTCGATGGCTGTTATCACCCTCGGGCTGGAAGTCGTGATTCGAGTTGTCGCCTTCGACGCTGTCAACACCACCCCGCGGATACTTGGTATCCCGTGGGGAACGGAGACGTTCAAAATCGGCGGCGCCATGGTTGCCTGGTCCTACATCGCAGCCATTGGAATGGCCGGTGTCGCTTTCCTCGGTACCTGGCGGTTCTTCAAAACCCGGACCGGTGTGGCCATGAGGGCCACCGCCTTCGATCAGGAAGCAGCGCTCGCCCAGGGCATCAACGTCGGTCGGGTCTTTGCCATCGCCTGGGCGGCTGGAGCCGCTTTGGCTGCAATCTCCGGGATTTTCGCCTCAATGCCTCCCTGGGGCCCGGCTGGCTTAGCCAGTCGGGATGGTGCCTTTTTTGCTTTTCGTGCACTCCCAGCGGTGATTCTCGGCGGTCTTGACTCAGTTGTCGGGGCACTGGCCGGTGGCTTGATTATCGGATTTGCCGAAGTTTTTGCTGGCCAGTACCTCGCGAGTTACACAGGTGTCCTCGGCGCGGGCTACCAACAGGTAGTGCCCTACGTGGTCATGATCGTTGGTCTTTTGGTGAGGCCCTACGGCATGTTCGGGACAGCAGAGGTTCGCCGGGTATGAGGGGCCGGCCGAACCTTTTCACGTCCTACGAGGCTGAGTCACAACTCATGCCCACGCGCACCAAGAAAGTCGTTCTTGGCCTCTTTCTGGTCGTGGCCGTGCTGATGCCGTTCGACCTGCCGATAATTGACCAACTCCCGGTCGTTCGCTTCCTGGGTGAAAACGCGTGGCTGCGCCTCGTCAATAGGGCGCTCTGCTTCATGATCGCCGCACTTGGCTTGAACATTTTGTCGGGTCTGGCTGGCCAGATCTCGTTAGGCCATACGTTCTTTGGTGGCGTTGGCGCCTACACGGCAGTGCTGATGGGGGGAAAGGCGTCTTCGAATTTGTGGGGTTGGGGCCTTCCCATGTGGTTGTGGCTTCCGGCTGCCGGGGTCGTCGCAGCGGGAGTCGGTATCGCAGTCGCTCCCGCAGCGGTTCGAGTCCGAGGCCTGTACCTCGGCATCGTCACCCTTGGCCTCATTTTCATCGGGCTCCACCTCTCACGGGTTTTTACGGAAATCGCGGGTCCAAGCGGACTAGGCCGCAAATGGCCTCGGATGGAACTCCGACTCTGGAAGGAGGATGAACCATTCCTCGACTTTTCCCGAGATGGGCATTGGCTGTGGTTCGACATCAACAAAAACCAGAAGACCTACCTGTTCCTTCTGGTCATCGTCATCGCCATGGCCTGGATGGCCGCCAACCTTGCTCGCACTAGAACCGGTAGAGCACTTCAGGCCATTCGCGATCGCGACGTCGCCGCTGAGATCATGGGTGTCCCCGAATACCGCTACAAGACCACCGCGTTCGCGATCTCGTCCTTCTACGCCGGGATCGGCGGGGCCCTGTT
>Ga0206679_10001332_pt1 | contig 20339 bp, 19 predicted proteins | sample M110012015metaG_FD_155464 | JGI IMG/M metagenome (GOLD analysis project Ga0206679, IMG submission 155464) | Ammonia-oxidizing marine archaeal communities from Monterey Bay, California, United States - M1 100m 12015 | ecosystem: Environmental > Aquatic > Marine > Intertidal zone | place: USA... | reverse complement strand
ATCAATCATTCCCAGAGCATCTTCTCCGTTATTCACAGTGTCCAACGAATAACCTTTACGCTCTAAAAACATCACATGAGGCTTCAATAAATCTATCTCATCATCCACCCAAAGGATTTTCACTTTTTCCATAGATATTTGTTACTTTAGTTTTTTCAAGTAATCTGACTAAAATTAGTAAAATTGAAGGCCATAACTGCCAATAAAAGGAAAATTCTTAACGACCCAATTTATGGGTTTACAACTATTCCTAACGAACTCATCTTCGATCTAATCGAACACCCATATTATCAACGCTTAAGACGTATTACTCAACTTGGATTAACCTATTTGGTCTACCCTGGAGCTTATCATACTCGTTTTCACCATGCTTTAGGAGCAATGCATCTTATGCAAAATGCTATTAAAACGCTCCAATCCAAAGGACATGAAATTACTGAGGACGAGGAACAAGCTGTATTAATCGCCATTCTTTTACACGATATCGGACATGGTCCTTTCTCTCATGCACTAGAACATAGTATTGTAAATGGTATTAACCATGAACACATTTCTATGATGATTATGGATAAGTTGAACGAAGAATTTGATGGTAAATTGTCATTAGCTATTCAAATATTTCAAAACAAATACCCTAAAAAATTTTTACATCAATTAATATCAAGTCAACTAGATGTTGATAGACTCGATTATTTAAAACGAGATAGCTTTTATTCAGGTGTATCGGAAGGAGTTATCAATTCCGACCGAATTATCAGCATGTTTAATGTAAGTAATGGCGAATTGGTAGTAGATGCAAAAGCAATCTATTCCATAGAAAAATTTATTATCGCACGTAGACTTATGTACTGGCAGGTCTACCTTCACAAAGCCGTTTTATCTGCTGAATTTAGTTTAGTAGAAGTTTTAAAAAGAGCTAAAACTCTTGTTCAAGGCGGAGAAGATTTATTCTCAACATCTGCTTTAATGGCTTTTTTAAAAAATGACTACTGTTTGGATGATTTCAATACGAAACCTGAACTTTTAGAGTTATTCTGTCAACTAGACGATTTCGATATTATGACTTCAATTAAAGAATGGACTCGACATTCTGATAAGATTCTTTCGGTACTAAGTCAGAAAATCATTCAACGTAAATTACTTAAAATAGAGCTTCAAGATACTGAGTTTGACCTTTCGTACATTGAGACGATACAAAATAAAGCGGCTCAAATTTACGAGCTAAGTCCTCAGGATTGCAGGCATTTGGTCTTCACCAATAAAATTGACAATAAGGCGTATAATCCTAAAAAGGATAAAATCAACTTACTCTTTAAAGATGGTAGTATCGTTGACATTGCGGAGGCTGCAGATCAGTTAAATATATCTGTACTTGCACAAACAGTTACGAAGCATTTTCTATGCTATCCGAAGGAATGTGTAGTCTAGAAAATTTGTATTTTTGCACCGTATGAAATTTACCGCGAAACAAATAGCTGAATTGCTAAATGGAACTGTTGAAGGTGATTCGACTGTTGTACTGAATCAGTTGACCAAAATAGAAGAAGGATGTAAAAATTCACTATCTTTTTTAGCCAACCCTAAATACAACGAATTCCTATACAGCACTCTTGCATCTGCAATTATTGTAAACAATAGCTTTTGCCCAGAAAAAAGCATCGACACCACCTTAATTAGAGTTAAAGATGCTTATGCTGCATTTGCAGAATTACTTCGTATTGTAGAGGATTTACAAAAACAAAAAACGGGTATTGAATTACCGAGTTTCATCCATCATAGTTCAAAAATTGGAACTGATGCCTATATAGGTGCTTTTGCATATATAGGAACAAATGTTCAACTAGGCGACAATGTGAAAATTTACCCCCATTGCTATATTGGCGACAATGTGATTATTAATGATAATTGCATTTTATACGCTGGCGTAAAAGTATACGAGAATTGTGAAATTAATCGCAACACTACAATTCATGCCGGAGCAGTTATTGGTGCGGATGGATTTGGCTTCGCTCCTAATACGGGTAATTCTTATGACAAGATTCCTCAAATAGGAAATGTCATTATTAAAGAAGGCGTAGAAATTGGTGCAAATACATGTATCGATAGAGCTACAATGGGCTCTACAATCATACACAAAGGAGTTAAACTTGACAATATGATTCAAGTTGCTCACAATGTAGAAATAGGCGAAAACACTGTTATAGCAGCCCAAACAGCTATTGCTGGATCAAGTAAAATAGGGCGTAATTGCATGATTGGTGGACAGGTTGCAATTGCAGGCCACCTTACCGTGGCTAACAATGTAAAAGTTGCAGGTAAAACGGGTATTGCAGCAGATGTAAAGGAAGAAGGGAAAATCTTACAAGGACCTTTAGCCTTTGACATTAAAGACTTCCAACGATCATATATATATTTCCGCCAATTGCCAAAATGGGCAAAGAGAATCGATAAATTAGAAAAACAGCTTATCAATCAATAGATGGATCAACAGCACAGCATAAAAAATGAGGTAAGCATTAGTGGAATAGGCCTACACACAGGAAATGAAGTTACATTAACATTCAAGCCTGCGCCAATAGACCATGGAATTTGTTTTAAACGAGTTGACCTGGAAGGACAACCTATTATTGAAGCAGATGTTAAATTTGTTACTGAAACAGATCGCGGTACTACATTAGATAAAAAAGGAGCGAAACTTCAAACAATAGAACACGTTCTCGCTGCTTGTGCTGGTTTGAAAATTGACAACCTACTCATTGAGCTTAATGGTGAAGAGCCACCTATACTAGATGGGAGTTCTATTCAATTTATACATTGTTTGAAAGAAGCTATTCCTCAAGCACAAAATGCACTTAGAAAATATTTTGTTGTTCGAGAAGAAATCAATTATGAAGATCCCGAAACTGGGATTAGAATTCAAGCACTACCTGCAGACGAGTTTAGCGTAACCGTTACTATTGATTATAACTCTAAAGTTCTGGGCAATCAAAAAACCGAACTCAAATCGATTGATGAATTTGAAGAAAACTATGCCGATGCGCGTACATTCTGCTTTTTACATGAATTAGAATTACTTCTTCAACATGGTTTAATTAAAGGTGGAGATTTAAGTAACGCTATTGTTTATGTAGAAAATGCCATAGAAGAAAAAGAACTAAACCATTTGGCTTCAGTATTCAACAAAGATAAAATAGGAGTCTGCAAAGAAGGTTATTTAAACAATCTTGCATTACACTATCCTGATGAAGCTGCAAGACATAAACTGCTTGATGTTATTGGAGATTTAATGTTAGTTGGCGCACCGATAAAAGGGAAAATTATTGCTCACAAACCTGGTCATGGACCAAATACAACATTTGCGAAAATTATGAAAGACGTGATGAAGAAACAAAAAAATCAAGCACCTCAGTACGATCCAAATGAAACTCCACTAATGGATATTCAGCAAATTATGGATACTCTACCCCACAGACCTCCATTCTTATTGGTTGATAAAGTATTGGAGCTTTCAGACAGTAGAGTTGTAGGTTTGAAGAACGTAACGATGAATGAGGATTTCTTCAATGGACATTTCCCTGGTGCTCCAGTAATGCCAGGTGTATTACAAATTGAAGCCATGGCACAGGTTGGAGGAATCTTAGTTTTAAATACAGTACCCGACCCTGAAAACTACTTAACTTACTTTATGAAAATTGATAAAGTAAAATTTAAAAATAAAGTTCTTCCAGGAGACACTTTAATCTTTGAATTAGAGTTAGTAAGTCCAATTAGAAGAGGTATTTGCCATATGTTCGGTAGAGCTTTCGTAGGAAATAAAATTGTTATGGAAGGCGAAATGATGGCTCAAATTGCAAAAAAGAACTAAGATGAATCAACCCCTAGCATACATACACCCTGAAGCCAAAATAGCTCAAAATGTAGTTATCGAACCTTTCACAACGATTAACAAAAATGTTGAAATTGGTGAAGGTACTTGGATTAGCTCTAACGTAAATATAATGGAGGGAGCTCGCATCGGTAAAAATTGTAGAATTTTTCCTGGAGCAGTAATTTCGGCTATTCCTCAAGATTTAAAATTCGGTGGAGAGGATAGTTTAGTTATTATTGGAGACAACACCACCATTCGTGAGTGTGTTACAATCAACAGAGGTACTGACGCCTCTGGAAAAACAGTAGTTGGTGACAATTGCTTATTAATGGCTTATGCACACGTTGCACATGACTGTGTAATCGGAAACCACTGCATCATTGTAAACAATGTAGCTATAGGCGGACATGTAACACTAGGCGATTACGCGATCCTTGGTGGACTATCAGCAGTACACCAATTTGTCACAATCGGTGCGCACGCAATGATCTCTGGTGGTTCGCTAGTACGAAAAGATATCCCTCCTTATGTGAAGGCGGCGAAGGATCCAGTTTCTTTTGTTGGTATTAATTCTATCGGATTAAGACGAAGAGGTTTTACCTCTGAAAAAATTGGAGAAATTCAAAATATATACAGACAGTTATTTCAATCTGAAAATAACATTACTCAAGCAATGGAAGTTATTGACACTGACTTTCCAGCGAGTAAAGAAAGAGATGAAATAACCTCATTTATTCGCTCTTCTCAACGGGGGATTATGAAAGGATATTCCTCAAAATAAGTGAGTTTAAGCCTTACAAATATTGCCAAAAAGTTTAAAAAAGACTGGGTTTTTCGAAATGTAAATTTTCAATTTGAAACCCCAGGGACTTATGTTATAAATGGCTCTAATGGTTCTGGTAAATCTACTTTACTCAAACTTATTTCTAGTTATTTAAGCCCAAGTGAGGGTGAACAAAAACTGACTTTACAGTCTAAAGAAATTTCTATAGACGAATGGCCTAAGCACATATCCTATGCCGCACCCTATTTTGAATTGATTGAAGAAATGTTTCTAGAGGAGTTCGTTGAATTCTATATTAAATTCAAACCTTTAAGAGCTAATATCTCAAAGGACGATTTAATACAAATCGCCTATTTAGATGAGTCGAAACACAAACAAATAAAAAACTTCTCATCTGGAATGAAACAAAGACTCAAGTTAGCCTTAGCATGGCTGAGTGAGGTATCAATTATTCTTTTAGATGAACCTAGCTCAAATCTTGACAAAAAGGGTGTTGAGTGGTACAGGAACCTAGCGAAAGAATATTCCAAAGACAAACTAGTCATTGTATGTTCTAACAACATCGAAGACGAATACTTTTTTTGTGAACACAGTCTTAATATAGAAGACTTCACAAAAATTTAAAGCTCATAAAAAAGTAATAACTTGAAGCCCTAAATAATAGACTTATGGCAAGTACATCAGACATCAAAAACGGATTGTGTATCAAGCACAATCACGATTTATTTAAAATTATAGAATTTCTTCATGTAAAACCTGGTAAAGGACCTGCTTTCGTAAGAACAAAGCTAAAAAGCCTTACTACAGGGAAAGTTTTAGACAACACCTTTCCTTCAGGAACTAAAATAGAAGCGGTAAGAGTTGAAACTAGAAAATATCAATACTTATACCCAGAAGATACTGGCTTCCACTTTATGCACACCGAAACTTTCGAACAAATTTTCCTTGAGAAAACTATGGTCGGCGGTTGCGAATTTATGAAAGAAGGTGAGATCGTTGCTGTTGTGTTTGATGCTGATGAAGAAAACCCACTTACTTGTGACTTACCAGCGTCCGTAGTTCTAGAAATAACTTATACAGAACCAGGAGAGAAAGGAAATACAGCTACGAATGCATTAAAACCAGCAACAGTTGAAACAGGTGCTACAGTGAACGTTCCGCTTTTCATTAATGAAGGAGACAAGATTAAAATTGACACCGTTAAAGGTGCATACCAAGAGAGAGTAAAAGCTTAATTGGATTTAAAAAATAAAAAAGAGGAGCAAATGCTCCTCTTTTTTTATGCTTTGATTTCGCTTTGTTGATGCTTTAAATCTAGGACCACAATGATAGCCACAAAAGCCCAAATAGGAACAGATGCTTTATCCATATCGAAGAAGTTATTCAAGAAGGCGTGCGTAAAATAGGTTACCAAACCTAATATACAAGCCATTAACATCGCTTGATCTTGTGAATCATTTAATTTGTGATACAACACAATGGCTTTGGTAAATACCATGCCAATCAATACAATAAAGCTTAACAATCCAGGCCAACCAGTTTCTGCCAAAACACTTAAATATTCGCTATGGGCATTCCCCATATTACCAGCGTTCGTACTGATAATGGTTTTCTCATAGAAATTTTGATAAGGAGCATAATTAAATTGATATGTCCCTGAACCCCAACCTAAATGTGGCCGTTCTTCAAATAGTCGTATTGCAGACATCCACCTATTAATACGCTCTAAATTAGATGCATCAGTACTTACATTAGACATCGACGAGATATGCTCAGTGAAACTATCAGAGGAATCTTGACTATTTTTTTCGAGTGCCATCAAGATATCCGTTTGAAATAAATAGATGAAACTGAGCATAAAAACTGAAATTGTAAATAGGAAGGAAAACTTTATTCTCAGCTTCATAATTACATAAACACCTGAGGCTGCAACTAAACTTAACCAAGCAGCTCTTGTATAAGATAATATGGTAGCAGTAATTAACAATGCAACTATACCGAAAAAGAAGAATTTTCGATTTTTCGTCTCCGTCCATTTTGGGATATAAAAAGCAAAAGGTAAGACTAAAGCCAAAGCCATACCATAAGAAGTATGATCCTTGAAAAATGGAGACATCACCCAATGGGCTGCATCATGCTCAAAGCCTTTTGTAGCATGATGTATGATTGTATACAAAGCAACTAATGACAAACCCACTAAGTAAGCTTTCACAAAACGATGAATATTATTTTTTTGTTGAAACCAAGCATAAGCCAAAACATAAAAACTACTAATAAACCATAGACGAGTTATAAATAGCTTTAAGGACACCATAGGCATACTACTAGTTAGAGCAGTGAAAAGCATCCATAATAGATAAGCAGATATTGCGATTGATATGGGATGTTTATACAATCCCTTAAAAAGATTTTTATCGCTAAACATCTTTACCCAAGCAATAATCATTAAACCAAACAATAGTGGTTCAGTAGGCAGAGCCATTTCAATTCCAATAGGATTATAGAGCCCCAATTCTTTCAGACTCGTAGATAGTGGAGTTAAAAAAGCAACTAACATAAGTAGTAAGTCAACCCTTAAAATAGCCAATGAAATGATTGCAATAACAAAGGGAATGAAAAGTCCCCAATACTTCTCTTCTGCCATCAAATATGTATTTGAAGCAATAAAGACAAGTACAAGTACCGAAATTATATATAAGTTATACTTTTTAATCAAGACCCTCAGATGAAATTGTCTGGCGAATATATAACAACACCAAGGTCATAATAAACGTTGACATGGCTGACATAACAACAATTAACCAACGGATAGGGTAAGCTTTTTTATCAGCAGCTACAGCTTTATTTATCACAAACCTGTTGGTTAGCTCTGCATCTAATTCGATTGAAATATTTTCCTTTTCGAGACGAATAATATCTAACTGTTCTTGAACCAACTCCAACTCCTCAAATAACCTATAGTAATCGCCTCCATAAAGCGCTAAGTTATTGAACTCCTTTTTTAATGCTCTTGCCCCCGCAGTATTTCCTTTTGATAAAGCTTGTGCATAATACTCTGTCAGACGTTCGGCTTGTAAAGAAACATCGAGAATTCCATGAGATCTTAAAACCTCTAAAGAATCATGAATAGAAAATAATCTATTGGCTAAATCTGCATCTCTATTTTCTAAAATAACAACTGCTTGCTGAGCACGCTCTTGTTTCACTCGTTTCACCACCACGTCAATCAAGTCAACCATTTTATTACAAATATCAGCAGCAAGTTGAGGGTCTTTATCTAAAACTTCTAGTTTTATAGACATCAACTCTGTTCTTTTAAAACTAACATGTTCTGAAAATGCTAAGTTCATCCAAGTATTGGAATATTCAGCATTTGGATTGATTTCATAATGTTCGAACAAATCAAATTCTTGTATAATATGATTTTGCATCTCATCGGAATTTAAAATTTGAAGCAAACGTTCGGCTTCCAATTCTTCTCCAAACTCCAAAACATCCTTTCGGTATGGATTATGTTCTACCAATAATGCCTGAGAAATAGAATTTGTTGTTGTAGGATATATAACCGCGGTAGATTTAAACTTTGGAGTAATCACCAAAGGCGATGAGATTATAGCACCTAAAACAGAGGCTATTAACGTAAATATAATTAATGGTCTTCGCCATTTATATACATCTAAAATTATATTTCCTGAATTCGATAAGGAATCTTTACTCATAATAAGGTTTATTAATTTTGTTCAAATATACAACAACTATAAAAGCCAATGCTTAAGATCTTTGTTTAGCAAAAGCGCCAAGTCTTCAATCTCTTTTTTATAATATTTCAGGATGAATTCCTTCTCAATTATTGTCAAATGAGGCACCTTGGAATTAAAAACCAAAACCTTGAGGAACTTGATAAGTATTAGAGGTGAAATTTGTTTCATAAACTGCTTCAAACCAAATTTAACGATAAATTTATTTAGGGTTGGATACTTAGGAATTAAAGCAGAATTACTTTTCATACCCTTATAAAAAGGGACTTGAATATCAATCTTCAAAAACTCACACAAGCTACGGTAAAATGCCTTAGGATTAGATTGCAAATCTTCCATGAACATTACATGAACTTGTTTTTCACCAAATAAATCAAAATACCGTTTTATTTGAGCTGTGTATAAGCCAAGATCAATGAAGAGTTCTGAACTGCCCCAACCTTTATCGTCCTTAGCCTGGTCCTGCTCTATAGCTGTTAAAAAATCTTGATCTATAAACCCATACTTCAAAGCCATTAAGTAATGTGAATAGGCTCTTTGAATTGGATTTCGAAGTACAATAACAATTTTTGCAGCAGGATTATAATTAAATATATTCTGAGCGGCATTTTCTGAATAAAGATAAGAAGTACTACATTCCCCTATAAGAGGTTCATTTGTTGCTTTCTCAAACAATCGATCATAGTGTTTTCGATCTCTAACAAAAGTCAACTGAAGAGGTTCTAAATTTGAATTTGAAAAATATTTATTAGTATCTAAAAAGGTTGTTTTTCGATAGACTTCACTAAACTTATCGATGCGAATATCTGTAGAAAAAAAATTTGGCTCTTTAATCGGGCTCATAAAGGCCTCAGAATGATGATTCAAAAAATCATATACTGAAGTAGTACCAGACTTTGCAGCTCCGACCAAGAAAAAGTTTGCTTTACTCATTTATTTTGCACTAAAGTATACCACAGTTAAAAGACCATAGTTTTTATAAATATAAACCAATGAGCATATATTCCACACCAGCATAGCAACAGTAGCTGCTACAGCTGCACCAATAATTCCGTATGAAGGAATCAGTATTAAGTTAAGAACAACATTAATTAATGCCGCTACAAGAACAATATTTCGCGCCACAAATTCCTTATCTGTCATATTTAATATATAAAGTACTGGCCCAGAAAGAGCATTTATTAACTGACCTACAATCAAAAGTAACAAAACAATAATTCCACTTTCAAATTCCGCTCCAAAAAGAGGTAATATTTGAGCCCCAAAAACTAACAACACTACAAAGAATGGGATAGAAATGACAAAATTAAGCCACGCAATTTTCGAAATCAAGGCTTTCAAATCTTCTAATTTATCGGCATAGAAATAACTTGAAATTCTTGGTGCTGCATAGCTATTAATAGCAAATTGAGCAAATGTTATAATAGAAGCTAACTTAAAACATAAGTTATAAATACCCACTTGGTCTTCGTCACTATAATAACCAAGCATTAATACATCAGTCCAATTCATAATCATAAACACTGCACCCGAAATCAACATTGGAACTGATAATTTTAAAGTTGCCTTTAGTATGCTAGACTTAACTAATGATGCTGATTTTGGCAACTTCTTACTAATGATGAATATACTGAGCACGGCAACAATACAAACAGCAATAAAGTAAACGAAAATTGGAGTACTCTCACCTCTATCGAATAAGGAACTACCTATAATTAATCCTAAAACTGACAACATCATGACAGATCCATTTTGTAAATAAGCAAAGTATTTCATCTGCTCTAAGCCTCTTAAACACTCCGCATTCATACTAAGGATTACTGAAGGGATAATAGCAATTGCTATGATCCTCATCGAGGGTTCTAACTCTGGATATTGAAAGAAAACTGAAAATAAATTTGAAGAATAATAGACAAGTACTGACATACCTATTGAGAAGGACAATACAACCCCTATCAGCTTATTATAAATTGACCTTTCGGCTCCATGAATACCTTTGGCTTTATATTCGGGGATTTGCTTAACAATAAGACTATCCATCCCTAATTTAGAAAGCATAACAAATATACTTAGCAGTGTAAAACTCAAACTAAATATACCTACCCCTTTTGCGCCATACCTAATCGCTAACAGGTAAAAAAATATATATGATGAAAATGCTCCTAAAATTTTAAATGCCAAAATAAATGCACTACCAGATAACAACCCTTTAAGTTGTACATCTTCTGTTAATTTATGTTTTAGCTTTTCGACCATTAAATTTAGGGTTTCAGACTCTAACGACAAAAATCTAATTTTAATTTGACCTTTTCAAAAATAATTGTCTTTTATCGACTAATTATATTCAGTCCAAAAGCATATATTCGCTCATATGAGAATTGCGGTCAACACACGACTTTTATTAAAAGATAAACTTGAAGGTATTGGGTGGTATACATTTGAAACACTTTCAAGAATTGTAGCACAACATCCAGAACATGAGTTTTATTTTTTATTTGACAGAGACTACTCTGAAGAATTCGTTTTCTCAAAAAATGTAAGACCTATAGTAATTAATCCCCCAACAAGACATCCAGTACTATGGTATATTTGGTTTGAGTTGAAACTACCAAAAGTCTTTAAGAAGTTAAAAATCGATTTATTCTTATCTCCAGATGGATTTTTATCACTTGCGAGTAAAACCCCTTCTATAGCAGTAATACATGACATTAACTTTGAACATTATCCGAAAGATTTAAAGTTTAGTCACAGTAAATTTTATAGACGATTTTTCAAGAAATACGCTCATAAGGCATCACGAATTGTGACGGTCTCTGACTATTCGAAACATGATATTTGTGAAACTTACAATATAAAGCCCTCAAAAATTGATATAAGTTTAAATGGTGTCAATAACTCCTTTCACTCTATAGGTCTACAAAAACAAATAGCTACCCGTAAAAAATACAGCAACGGAAAGGACTACTTTCTTTTTGTGGGTGCCCTACACCCACGCAAAAATATTAAAAGACTCCTAACAGCCTTCGACCAATTTAAATCGGCAACGAGCTCAAGTAATAAATTATTGATTGTTGGTGCTAAAATGTGGTGGAACGATGAATTGAAGTCTTGTTTTGATCAACTTACATCTAAAGAAGATGTAATTTTTACCGGCAGAAAAAGCCTCGAAGAACTCAATGCATTGTATTCTTCTGCCTTAGCCTTTTGTTTTGTTCCTTATTTCGAAGGATTTGGTATCCCAATAATCGAAGCTATGAAATGTGGCTGTCCGGTAATTACCTCAAACTGTACAGCAATGCCCGAAGTGGCAGGTGAGGCCGCTTTACTTGTTAACCCATTTGAGGTTAATGAAATTACTGATGCAATGATAAAACTTAACTCTAATAATGAACTAAGAGCTGATTTGTCAGAAAAAGGACAAATTCATGCACAAAAGTTTTCTTGGAATTCCACAGCTGATAATTTATGGAAGAGTATAGAAACCGTTCTTCAAGAATGCTAGAATCCTACTTACATAAAACTAAAATCGAAGTTGGATGCGACGAGGCAGGGAGGGGTTGTTTAGCAGGACCGGTAGTTGCTGCAGCTGTAATTTTACCAAAAGATTTTCAACATGAATTGCTCAACGACTCCAAGCAGTTAAGTGAAAAAAAAAGACTCTTATTAAAATCGGTTATCGAAGAGCAAGCCATAGCCTATGCGGTAGGTATTGTTGATCATAAAGAAATTGATGAAATAAACATTCTAAACGCCTCTTTCTTGGCAATGCACAGAGCTTTAGATCAAATCCAAGAAACATTCGATTGCATCTTGGTTGATGGGAACCGTTTTACAAAATATGGTACTACCGAGCATCATTGTATCATTAAAGGTGATGGGAAATACTTAAATATTGCTGCAGCTTCTATTTTAGCTAAAACCTATAGAGATGCTATTATGCAGAATCTAGATAAGGAATACCCTCATTATATGTGGAAAAAAAATAAAGGCTATCCAACACAAGCACATCGAAATGCAATTAGAAAATTTGGTATTAACCAAAACCACCGATTAAGCTTTAGACTACTCCCTGAACAATTAAGCTTAGATCTTTAATTTGCAAAGAATCTTAAAAACTTATCATTCAGCCTAGCAACAACTTTAAATGTCGCCCTTCTAAAGAGTGGTATAGAATCGAAGGTTCTAACGAATGATGGAAAAGGTTTTCGTAATTGAACAAAATCGTCAGTCATTATTACTAATGCTCCAAAATGGAAATTTGGACCAGCCCAATAACTAGATTTTTTAGTCTTCCCATTTTGACCACTCGTAATATAAAAGTCTTTGTAACTAGCGGTATCTTGTGCAACATTACCAAATTCTGCAATAAGAAAATCGTCAAAACTAAATTCTATAGACTCATCAATGACTAAGTTAGAGTCTAAGAAAAATGGCTCAGAAAAATCCTTTTCCCTTACATTGTTAGACTGATCACTATAAAAGAAATACGTATTACAAAAAGTCATTTCATTAGTAAATGCACTTATTATTTCTTTGTTATAATGATTCTGATTCATCTCAACTCTTCTAGCTTCATCAATATAACCTCTATCTTTAAGTGCATCGATTTTTCTTTTATTACTTTTCAATCTTACCAATAAAGCCCCATTGCTAAGTTTACTGAAATAATAATTAGAAACCTCAAGTTTTGCTTTGTTTGACAAAGGAGTACTTTGAGAATAGCTATTGTTTGAGAGTAAGAACAATGATAAAATAAGCAGGCATATATTTTTCATACAATAAATATTAAGTCAAATCAAACTTACGAAAAACAATAAAAACATGCTCAATTTAACGAGGGATTTCTATTTTTGAAAAGCTAAAATAAAACTATGCAAAGGCTTCTCATTCTACTAATCACTATCAGCACATTTTTTGGCTGTCAAAAAGAGGAAAAACAAACTAGCGACTCCATCCATGCTATTCCGATTGATGCCGCCGTAATTGTAGAAACAAACAATATTACGCAGAGCTTTAAAGAGTTGTCAAAAAGTAATTTATGGGTAAAATTAAGCTCCGAGACTTCTTTTAAAGAGCAAAAGAAAACCTTGTTCACTATCGACTCTAGTCTAGCATCTTATGCTTCTCATCTCACAAGTGTCAACCCTGTATTTTTATCACTTCACCTAACAGGAGCTGAATCTTTTAATTGGTTAATGGTTAGTTCTACTGAAAACCAAGAGCAAAAAATACAACTCCTTGAGCTTGGTTTAAACAATTACGCTTCAACTAAAGAGCACCCCTACAGTGATGCATTAATTATGGAAGTAGAAAATCAAGCTTCTGCCCTGTACTATTCAATTCATCAAGGATTGATACTAATTAGTCAAGAGAAAGTTTTAGTTGAGGATGCACTTAGACAGTTAAAAACGCCAAATAATTTAACACTTAACAGCTCTTTTAATACAATTTACAAATCTTCTAACAAAAAAGAAGACTTCAATTTATATATAAACGGTAAGAACTTTGACAAAATCAGTAAAAGCCTCTTAAAAAAAGGTTCAAATTTTGAAACCCAATTTGAGTGGACAGAGTGGGATGTTGACATCTTAAAGAATGGTATATTGCTAAGTGGTATCAGTTTGAGTCATGATTCCCTTTCACATGAGTTAAGTTTTTTTGAAGGCAATGAAGGCCATGAATTAATAGCTCCTTCGGTTCTACCCAAAAACACCGCACTATTTACGAGTAAGTGTTTCGAAAACTTCAAACAATATCAGCGCAAACAATTAAACGCTTTAGTTCACAACCATCAAAAAAACACTTTCGACAAACATCTCTCAGGTTTAAATGAAAATAATAAAATTGAATTTGAGTCTTGGTTAGATAGTGAGATTACTTGGTTTTTAGCTGAAAACAGCAATCAACTGAACCCTGGATTTGTAATTGATTTAACCAATAGTGGGGAAGTAGAGAATTATCTTCAATCTAATGCAGATTCTATTGTTGAATACCGAGAAATACAAGTGTTTACCTGGGATCAATTAAAATACTTTTCTGTTCTGACAAATAATATCGTTTACGACAGTTTATACTATGCTTGTCTGCTGAATGAGCAGCTTATCTTAACTGAAGATGTTGCTTTGATAAAGAACATTATTAACGATCATAAATCTGAAAAACAACTCGCTAACTCTAAGGATTACAACAACTGTATGGAGCAGTTAAGCAATAGGGCTAATTTCTCTATTTACATTCAAAGCCCAGCAGCATTACAATTAGCAAACAACTACTTACAAGGTACGATACGCACTTTTTTTAACCAAAATTCAACAGAACTCTACCCATTCAAAGCCATTGGTTTACAATTTGACGCTAGTAATGACATTTCTTACAGTAATGCATACATACACTTTGACCAATCTGAAGCTGACCAAACTCGAGCAATCTGGGCAAAACAATTAGACGCTCCAATATTATCAGAAATTAGTCTAGTACAGAACCATTACGATCAGAAATGGGAAATTGTAGTTCAAGACGAAAGCTACAACCTCTACTTAATCTCTACTGAAGGCGAAATTCTGTGGAAACGTAAATTAGATGGCGCAATTATAGGGAGTGTACAACAAATTGACCTTTACAAAAACCGAAAGCTCCAATTACTTTTTAACACTCAAAACAGAGTACACTTAATCGATCGAAAAGGTAGAGACGTTGGTGCTTATCCTATTCTTCTTAAAAAAGAAACAGAGCTCCCTTTAGCTTTATTTGACTACCAAAAAAATAGAGAATACCGAATTTTACTTTCTTGTGGAAAGAACCATTATCTATTCAACAAAAGAGGTGAAATTATAGATGGGTGGAAATTAAAAAAGACAAAAAGTAATGTTGTCCATCCAGCTCAACACTTTGTTGTAGCAGGTAACGACTATATATTACTTCCTGAAGAAAATGGGACTTTAAACATTTTAAATCGACGTGGTGAAAATCGAATTAAGGTTAAAGATAAAATTGAGTTTTCTCACAATAAACTTCAAGTTGTAAAAGGGAATACACTTGCCGAAACTAGGATTGTAACAATCGATCAAAAAGGGATACAACAAAACATTCTTTTTGATGGTAGTATTGACAATAGCATTCAATTTGAATTTGACGAAAACATTCAATTTAGCTATAGCAGAGAACATCGTATTCTAGTTGAAGCTGAAGATTTAAAAGTAAATGGTAGCCAAATGAATTTACTCCACTCATTTGATACTGACAAACTAACAGAAGCTAATATTTACAAATCAGAATCGCAGTACTACTTAAGCATAACAGACCTTAAATCATCTCAAGCTTATGTATTTAGATCCCCAAACGACATCGTAGATGGCTTTCCATTGTATGGAACGACAAGTGGGATTTTAAAAGATTTAGACCTAAATGGTAAATTAAATTTCATTGTCGGTGGTGAATCGGGAATTATTTACAATTATGCAGCAGAGTAATTTTTTGGCTTTCGCTTTCTAAGAAACACCTTCTCTCCTTCTAATACATCTTGATTTTTATCTAATCGATTTTTGTGTCTTAATTTGGCTAGCTGCACTCCATGTAATTGCGCAATAGAATAAAGGGTTTCTCCCTTTTCTACAATATGAAACTCAGTTTTAGATTTAGATTTCTTTTGTTCTAAGTAAACAACCATACCATTGCTTAGATTTTGATTGCTTTTTACATCATTATATTTAAGCAACTCCCACATCCACATACTATGTTCACGAGCAATTTTATCAAAATCATCCCCCTCGTCGGAAAGCACATATTTTAAACCATTTTCGCTTTTCCGAATTTTCTTTCGCTCCTTACGCTTCGATTTCTTTATCTTTCTTTTTCCAGATTTACTTGCATTATCGTATTGAGCTAGATCAAAACGCTCAATTAATTCAATCAATTTATCTGCATAATGAGGATTTGTAGCGTAACCTGCTTTTTTCAATCCTTTGGCCCACGATTTATAATCCGTCATTTTATAGTCGAACAAAAAGGAATAGCGATCTCTATTCTTCAAAAACTCAGAGTGGTCTCTATATGAATCTGAAACTTTTTTATACTTTCTAAAGCACTCATTTTCTTCGTCATCATCGTGGTATACTTTCTTACCACCCCACCCTTTATGACATTTTATTCCAAAGTGATTTTTTGACTTTTTTGAAAGTTGAGAATTTCCATTTCCAGACTCTAAAATCCCTTGAGCCAAAGTAATACTCGCCGGAATTCCATAGGAATGCATCTCATCAATAGCTATTTCATGAAACTTCTGTATATAATCTTCAGAGCTCAATTCTTGAGCGGATACACAAAAAGTAATCAATATTACAAACAGGTAAACAAGCCTTTTCATATGATTTTTAATCCTTTATTTTTTAAACGTGTATTCATTCCTTCTATACCTTGCAAACCTCCAGAGTGTATTACAACGATTGATGAACCTCTACGAAAATAGTCTTTTTCGATTAAGTCCCACAAACCGTACATCATCTTTCCTGTATAAATAGGATCTAATGGGATTTGATGTTTTTCTTTAAAGTTATTTATGAATTCTATCAAAGTAGAACTCACTTTTGCATAGCCTCCAAAATGATAATCTAGATTTAATTCCCAATGAGAATTCTTCACGTAAACACCAATTTCTTCCTTTAAAAACCCAGCTCCTTTGAGTGCTGGAAACCCAATTGCTTTTTGATGTTTCTTTAACGAATTGATAATCCCCGAAATTGTTCCTCCTGTACCACAGGGACAACAAACAACATCAAAATCAATTACTATATCTCCAAGAATTTCTTGACATCCCTTTACAGCCAATTCATTCGTTCCACCTTCAGGGATTAAATAATAATTTTGAATCTCTGAGAGATACTCATTATGAAATTCTACTGTATCTTTTTCTCTGTAAGCAGATCTGTCTATATAAAAAAACTCCATCCCGCATTCTTTAGCATATTGTAAAGTTGGGTTTAAAGGAGAGTGTTCTTCACCACGAATAAATCCTATGGTGTTAAACCCGAATTCATTTCCTGCTGCAGCAGTAGCGGCAATATGATTAGAGTAAGCCCCACCGAAAGTAACTAAGCTAGAAAATCCTTTCTCTTTGGCATCTTGCAAATTATAGTACAACTTCCTCCATTTGTTCCCCGAAATCTTATCGTGAATCAAATCTTCGCGCTTAACGAACACTCGTAGGTCCTTGTCTTCTAGTACAGAATCAACTATTTCTTGTAATGGTGCTTCTAGGGGTAAATACATGGGCTAAAGATACAAGGGAATATTGTAAATTTGTCAATTATGAAACTAGAAGGCTTTTCACAATTTCGAAATCTAGACCCGGAAGATTTTTATCATTCCGAAGAAGGATATATTGTTTTTACAGAAAAGTACCATTTAAAAAGAGGTTACTGTTGCAAGAATGGTTGTAAACACTGCCCTTATGGTTTCAATAAGAGTAAAATCTCAACAAAAAAGAATAAAGGAGAATGATAACTTTGGAAGAGTTTCAAAATGAAATTATGGAAGGTATTCCTAGCGAATTACCAACCAAAGCTGAATACGATCTTAATTTAAATCATGCGCCAAAGCGCAAGGAAATTCTCTCTAATGATGAGAAGAAACTTGCTTTAAAAAATGCTTTGCGTTATTTCCCAGTTGAACTTCATACAGTTTTAGCACCCGAATTCGTTGAGGAAATGAAGCAATTTGGTCGTATTTACATGTTGCGTTATAAACCAAAACACAAAATGTTTGCGCGCAATATTGAAGAATACCCTGGGAAATCTCTTCAGGCAAAATCTATTATGTTAATGATTCAAAACAATTTGGATCATGCAGTAGCACAACATCCCGATGAATTAATTACCTATGGTGGTAATGGTGCCGTTTTCCAAAACTGGGCACAATACCGCCTTTGTATGCAATACTTATCAGAAATGACCGATGAGCAAACTTTAACAATATATTCAGGACATCCGATGGGATTATACCCATCACATAAAGATGCTCCTCGAGTTATTGTAACTAACGGTATGGTAATTCCTAATTATTCTAAACCCGATGACTGGGAGAAATTCAATGCTCTAGGCGTTAGTCAATACGGACAAATGACTGCAGGTTCTTATATGTACATCGGACCTCAAGGAATTGTTCATGGAACTACAATCACACTTCTTAATGGTGGAAGAAAAATATCAAAAGAGGGTGAGAGTTTAGCTGGGAAATTATTTGTTACCGCTGGTTTAGGAGGAATGAGTGGGGCACAACCCAAAGCAGCAAATATTGCAGGTTGTATTTCTGTAACTGCCGAAGTAAATCCAAAAGCTACATACACACGTCATTCTCAAGGATGGGTAGACGAAGTCATCATCGACCTTGATCAACTATGTGCAAGGGTTTCAAAAGCTAAGAAGTCCAAAGAAATTGTTTCTATTGCTTATCAAGGAAACATTGTGGATGTATGGGAGAAATTCGATGAGGAGAATATTTATATCGACTTAGGATCTGACCAAACATCATTACACAATCCTTGGGCTGGAGGATATTATCCTGCAGGAATTAGTTTAGAGCAAGCTAATGAATTGATGGCAAACGAGCCCGAATTGTTCAAAGAGAAAATTCAGGAGACACTTTGTCGTCATGCGGATGCAGTAAATAAACACACAGCAAAAGGAACTTACTTCTTCGATTACGGGAATGCTTTCTTATTAGAAGCATCGCGTGCTGGAGCGGATATTATGGCAGAAGATGGGATTAACTTCCGCTATCCTTCTTATGTACAAGATATTATGGGTCCAATGTGTTTTGATTATGGTTTTGGTCCTTTCCGTTGGGTTTGCGCTACGGGTAAAACCGAAGACTTAGAAACTACCGATCGTATAGCTTGTGAAGTTCTAGAAGATCTTATGAATAATTCTCCGAAGGAAATTCAACAACAGATGGCGGATAATATCCGTTGGATTAAGGGTGCTCAAGAAAATAAATTGGTTGTAGGCTCTCAAGCACGTATCCTTTACGCTGATGCTGAAGGACGTGTTAAAATTGCTGCAGCATTTAACAAAGCTATTAAGGAAGGGAAAATAGGACCCGTAGTTTTAGGTCGTGATCACCACGATGTCTCAGGTACTGATTCTCCATATAGAGAAACTTCCAATATTTACGATGGATCAAGCTTTACTGCTGACATGGCTATACAAAATGTTATTGGTGATAGCTTTCGTGGAGCCACATGGGTATCAATTCACAATGGTGGTGGCGTAGGCTGGGGAGAAGTTATCAACGGTGGATTTGGAATGCTACTAGATGGTTCTGATGATGCCGATAGAAGATTGCGATCCATGCTATTCTGGGATGTAAACAATGGTATTTCAAGACGAAGTTGGGCTAGGAATGATGAAGCAGTTTTCGCTATTAAAAGAGCGATGGAAACTGAACCCCTCTTAAAAGTTACCCTACCCAACTATGCTGATGACGAATTAATTAATTCTATATATTAAAAAAGAGAGGAGCTAGTCTCCTCTTTTTTATTTCACTTATTTTCAGTACTTTAGAGTGCTTAGCTATTTAATCCCTAATAACATAATAGTTCTATTGCTAAATATTAATAATTTAAACACTTTTACAATGACAGCAGGATATTTAAAAATTATTTATTCAGGGTCTTTTGTTAATGCACAATTTATCGCTGGAATACTTGAAGATCAAAAAATACAATGCGTAATAAAAGATGATTTTCACACCAGTATGATGGCTGGTTGGGCTGACCCTGGATCAGAAAACTCAGTTCGAGTTATGGTTGCAAAAGAAGACCTTACTGAAGCTGTTCAAGCAATTAAAGAAGCGAAAAAACCCTCTTAAGGTCGCTTCCTTTCGCCCTTATAACCATTGGCCGCTTTTCTTTTTCGCTTTTGAGCTTGTATTTTTT
>Ga0206679_10001330_pt1 | contig 20360 bp, 18 predicted proteins | sample M110012015metaG_FD_155464 | JGI IMG/M metagenome (GOLD analysis project Ga0206679, IMG submission 155464) | Ammonia-oxidizing marine archaeal communities from Monterey Bay, California, United States - M1 100m 12015 | ecosystem: Environmental > Aquatic > Marine > Intertidal zone | place: USA... | reverse complement strand
CTCGCAAGCCAGGCGCTGCAGTTTCGCCCCGAACTGGTCTCCATCGGCTCGCCGGAAAAGGCCGCCGAACTCCGCCCACAACTCGACGGCATCCGCGTGGCCTCCGGCGACGAGGGATTGATCGAGTTGGCCACGCTGCCAAGCGCCGACATCGTGCTGATCGCTATCGTCGGCACTGCCGGGCTGCAGCCTGCTCTGGCCGCGATCCGCGCCGGGAAGGATATCGCCGTAGCGTCGAAGGAAATTCTCGTGATGGCCGGTGAAATCGTGATGGCTGAGGCCCGCAAACACGGCGTCCGCGTGCTACCGGTGGATAGCGAGCATTCGGCGATTTTTCAGTGCCTCGAGGGCCGCGCGCCTGAGTCGGTGCGGCGGCTCATTCTCACCGCGTCCGGCGGTCCGTTCCGCGAGACCCCGATCGAGGAGTTTGCCGGCATCACTGTGGAGCAGGCGCTCAAGCATCCGTCGTGGGTGATGGGCCGTAAGATCACCATCGACTCAGCGACAATGTTCAACAAGGGCCTCGAGATGATCGAGGCGCGCTGGCTCTTCGACGTCCCGATGCCACAAGTCGATGTCGTCGTGCATCCACAGAGCGTGGTGCACTCGATGGTCGAGTTCGTCGACGGCTCGATCGTCGCGCAACTCTCCACCCCCGACATGTGCCTGCCGATCCAGTACGCGCTCACTTGGCCAGACCGGGCCGCGAGCGACCGCGTGCAAACTGACCTGGCTGCGATCGGCCGGTTGGATTTTGAGGCGCCGGACTTGGCCAGGTTCCCCGCGCTTGGCCAGGCGCGCCGCGCCGGCGAGATCGGCGGCACGCTGCCCGCCGTGCTCAACGCCGCCACCGAGATCGCGGTCGACGCCTTTTGCGAGCAGCAGACATCGTTCCCCGGCATTGGCGACGCCGTTGGCCAGGTGATGGATCGCCACGAGGTCATCGGGCAGCCAACGCTCGGCGAAATCCTCGAGGCCGACGCGTGGGCACGTGAAACCGCCCGGAACGTCCTTGGCCTCGGCTAACCAATGGTGTAATGCCGACCATTAAATCCATCGAAACGCGCGATTTTCGCAAGCAACTCGAGGCTGGCGCTGGCTCAGATGCCGTCCACACAGACCCCCAGTACGGCTACGGCGTCACGCTGCTGAAGACCGACAATGGGCTTACGGGCAGCGGCATCGCCTACACGCTTGGCACCGGCACGAACCTCGTTTGCGATGCGATTCGAATTCTGGCTGTGCAGTTGCAGAACCGCAATATTGAGGAGTTGATGTCGGAGTTTGGTGCCGTGCAACGCTCCATTGCCGAGCACCCGGCGGTACGCTGGCTTGGCCCCCACAAGGGCGTTACGCACCTCGCTCTCGCATCGATTACCAATGCCTGTTTCGACCTCTGGGCCAAGGCGCGTGGCGTACCGTTATGGAAGCTACTGCTGGACCTTTCACCTGAGGAAATCGTTCGTCTGATTGATTTTAGTTACCTTGAAGAAGAGATCACCGCCGCTGAGGCAACCGAGATGCTGCGCGCAAACCAAGGATCTCGATCAGAGCGCGAAGGTGTCCTGCAGACCGGCTATCCCGGATACGACACGTCGGTCGGCTGGTTCCAGTATAGCGACGAGCAGATTCGAGACAATGCGAAGGCCGCTGTTGATGCCGGTTTCACAGCGATGAAGTTGAAAGTTGGTGCGAAGGATCACTCGCACGACGTGCGGCGCGCGTTCATGGTGCGTGAAGCGGTCGGGAACGACGTGCGAATCATGCTTGACGCCAACCAGGCCTGGTCGCTGCCGCAAGCCATCGATGCCTGCCTCTCACTGAAAGAGATGGAGCCGTACTGGATTGAGGAGCCCACGCAGCCGGATGACGTCTCTGCACACAAGACGCTGGCCGACATTATCGCACCGGTGCCGGTGGCTGTCGGCGAGGCGGTTTCGAATCGTGTTTTATGGAAAAATTTTTTGCAGGCCAGGGCGGTTGGTATCGTACAGGCCGACTGCACGCGACTGGCCGGCATCAGCGAATGGCTCGCCGTGGCGATGCTCGCCCGACAGTTCCCTGTGCGCGTCGTGCCGCACGTGGGCGACATGGGCCAGATTCACCAGCACCTTGTGTTGTTCAGCCACATTGCGCTTGGACACGAGAAACTCTTTCTGGAGTACATTCCACACCTACGCGACAATTTCGTGCACCCGGCTAACGTGGTTGGTGGCCACTATATGCCGTCGCTCGAACCGGGGTGTGGCACCGACATTTATCCCAGTAGTTGATACCATGAAATGGATTTTTCCTTGCCTGTTGTTCGCCGTTTGGCCATGTGTCGGTGAGTCGGCCAAGCCCGCTGCCGATCCCGCGCCACTCGTCCGCGCTCACGCGCACAACGACTACTACCACAAGCGGCCGCTGCTCGATGCGCTGGCCAGCGGCTTTTGCAGTGTGGAAGCGGATGTGTTCCTGAAGAATGGCAAGCTACTCGTCGGGCATTTCAGTTTTGAACTGAAGGAGTCGCGTTCGCTTGAGACGCTCTACCTCGTGCCTCTGGCCAAGCGCGTGAGAGCCAACGACGGCGGCGTGTATAAAACCAGGGCACCGTTTCACTTGATGATCGATTTCAAGACCGACGGCCCCGCGACCTACGCCGCTCTCAAGCCGCTGCTCGAGAAATACCGCTTCATGCTCACCGCATTCACCGCCGACACAACCGAGCCCGGCGCGGTCACGATTGTCATCTCCGGCAGCCGCCCAAGGGAGGCCATGGAGAAGGACGCCAAGCGCCTCGCCGGCTACGACGGGCGATTGAGTGATCTCGGCAAGGCGGAGAGCCGGCATCTCATACCGTGGATCAGCGACAGTTGGCGTTCGCACTTCAAGTGGCGAGGCAAGGGCGACTTACCGGCGAGAGAGCAGGCCAAGCTGGCCCAGATCGTAAAGAACGCCCACGCCGACGGGCAGAAGATCCGCTTTTGGGCCGCGCCGGACAACCCGGCCGCATGGAGCGTGTTCCACGAAGCCGGCGTCGATTTCATCAACACCGACCACCTCGAAAATCTCGCGGAGTTCCTGCGAGGCAAGGAAGCGAAGTGACAGCCTGGCCGGGGTCAGTTGTAATAAAACGTGAAGCGGACGAAGCGGCGGTCTGAGCCGATTTCGTCGTGCATCTTCTCCGGCCAGGGCGCGTAGGGTGACGGCTCTTTCACGGCGCGTTCGCACTTGAGGGCGAGGATGGTGTTCACTGTGCTGCGCTCGACCTGCACGTTGGTCACTTTGCCGTCGGACCACAGGTTGAACGTCAGCACCACCTGTCCGACGCTGGGAATGTAGTACTGGTCGAGAATCTGGTTCCAGCGATTCTGGATGGCGGCGATGAGGCGGGCGTCGTAGTCGCCAAACGGCGAGGCCTTGGCGTCGAGCCCCACGATGGTGGCCCGTTTTTTTACGCCGCCGTCCTGCTTCATTTTCTGCCCCTGAATCATGGCCAGCTGCTTGGCTTCGGCAACGGTGCGCGGGCGGCGCGGCTCGGGTTCCGGCTCCGGCTCCGGCTTGGGTTCGGGCTTTGGCTCCGGCTTGGCCACGATTGGGTTGAGCGTCTCGGCCTTGGGGGGAGGCGGCTTGGGTTTCGGCTCGGGCGTCTCGGGCTTGGGCTCCGGGGGCGTCGGCTTCGCCGGGGAAGCCGGCTTGCTGTCGATGATCCGTGGCACTTTGTCCTGCGTCCCCTCGATTTTGGGCTGGGGGGTTTCCTTTTCCGACTGCTCGTCGGCGGCGCGGGAGTTTTGGGTGGAGTAATATTTGGAATCCTCCGGGGCGTCCTCGCTGGCCATGCTCGCTGGCACCTCGAGAAAGATCACCGACTGCTGCCTTTTCCGTTGCTGCATCTCCAGCGCCTCGAGGTCGATGAGTTCCGGGACGACGGCGGCCATCATTTTTTCCACCACGGGAAAGGCCCCCAGCAGGATGCCCAGCGCCACGAGCACGTGGATCAGCAGCGACAGCAGGAGCGAGCGCTGAATTGAGTTCAGCGAGAACCACCAGTTACTGACTTTTTGCCGATCCACCGACATGGGCCGCCATTGTGGGGCAGAAGCGGCCCCGGCGGCAACTCTTGTTTGCGCTTGGCCAAGCGGGGCGGATCCGGTTAAGTCTTCGGCCATGAGCAATCGACTCAAGGGCAAATGGGCTCTCGTCACCGGCGCCTCGAGTGGGTTCGGCGCGGAGACGGCCAGGCAACTCGCTGACATGGGCGTGAACCTATTGCTGGGCGCGCGCCGGGAGGATCGCCTCGGCCAGGTCGCCGCCGAGTGCCTCGAGCGGGGCGCGTCCTCGGCGCACATTCACAAGATGGACGTCACCCGCACCGCGAGCGTCAACGCATTCGCCGACTGGGCCAAGGCCACCGCCGGCCGGGTGGACGTGCTCGTCAACAACGCCGGCGGGGCGCACGGGGTGGAGCGCGTCGAGGATGGCCGGGACGAGGACTGGGAGACGATGTTCCAGTCCAACGCGCTTGGCATCCTGCGCGTGACCCGTGCCTTGCTGCCGCTGATGAAGTCGCATCCCGGTGGCATTATTTTGAACATCGGCTCCATCGCCGGCCGCGTGGCATACGAGGGCGGCTCGGCCTATTGCGCCAGCAAGGCGGCGGAGCGGAGCATCACCAAGTCGCTCCGGCTGGAGTTGAACGGCACCGGCCTGCGCGTCGGCACCATCGACCCCGGCATGGCCGAGACCGAGTTTTCCGTGGTGCGCCTGAAGGGCGACCGGGCAAAGGCCGATGCGGTGTACAGGGGCGTCGAGCCGCTGAGCGCGGGTGACGTGGCCGAGGCGATCGTGTGGGCCGCCAACCGGCCGGCGCACGTCTGCATTGACGAAATTCTGATGATGTGCACCGCCCAGGCCGCGCCTTACAAGGTGCACCGCGTCGAGGAGTAAAGCCGGCTGTCTTCAGACTTCCGGTCGCTTGACGAGCGAAGCCGTGCGGGGCCGTGCCAGATTGACGGCCAATTTTCGTTCGCGTACTTCCCGGCCGTTGTACATTTCAACCGCCTTGCGCGCCTCCTCCGGCGAGGCCATCTCCACGAAGCCGTATCCGCTCGAGCGACTGTCGAACTTGTAAGTCATCAGCGAGGCCGAGACGACTGTGCCGACGTTGAGGAACATCGCCTCGAGATCGTCGCGCTCGATGCTGTACGGCAGGTTTCCAACGTGCAAAAGGGCTTCATTCATGGCAGGGAAACTTGGCCAAGCGCAAAGGTGATGGCTAAGCGGTGAAGAGGTTGGCATAGGTGGCGGGCGAGCGTCAATTCGCGCCTGGCCGGGCGGGTGAAAAAATACCCGTTTTCACGCAATCTGTGCGTGGGCCACGCACTTCCCGCTTGGCCAAGCGCTTCAAACCCGATGAATTAGGCACCGCCTTGGGCTGGCATGTCCGATGCTTCGTTATATGCCAGCGCGCAACGGGTCTGATACAAGTCAGGTTGCGGGTCTCTACTTAATCCAACATTGTATCTCCGAAAATTCATCGGGTGCTTTGAAGATTTCTTCAATCTTAAGCACCCGTTTTCTTTTTACACCATCGCCTTCCCTGGGGCTTTTGGCATGCCGTAGGGGAGCTTCTCAGGGATCGGCGCGAACTCCTCGACGGCTGTCCACAGGCGCGAGAAGTCCTTGTTCACGTCTCCGGAGAGGCAGTCGGTGATGTCGCCGGCGAGGTCGGGGTATTTCCCGATGAGGTCGCGGAACGTGAAGTTGGGATGGTAGAAGACGTACACGAGCTTGCGCATGTTCTCGATGCTCACGCGCAACGTGGTGGCGTACCCCTCGAATTGCGCCGGGGAAAAATCATCGGCCTCGATTGCTGCGTGTACCGCGTCGGCCGCCATCACCCCGCTCTTGAGCGCCAGCATGAGGCCGGACGAGAAAACGGGATCGAGAAAACAGAAGGCATCGCCGAGCAGCAGCAAGCCTTCGCAGCCGCAATGCCTCGAGTGAAATGAAAACTCGTTGGTGACGTAGTAGTCGCCGGTGGACTTGCCCGGTGCGAGGTATTCCTCGATCCATTTGTTCTGTGTGACTTCGCGGTGAAAAATATCCTTGGGCGACCTGACGCCGTCGCGCGTGAGGTATTTGCCCTCGGCCACGACGCCGACGCTGACCCGGTCGTCGTGCAGCGGGATGTACCAAAACCAGCCTTTCTTCGGCAGGAACGCCACGGTGGTTGTGCCCTCGTCAATGCCCTTGTCGCGCTTGGCGCCTTTGTAATAGGTCCAAACGGCGACCTTGTTGAGTTCGGGATCGGGCACGCGCCAGCGGTTGCGCGACGCGGCGAACGACTCCTTGCCGGAGCAGTCGAGCGTGATGGGGGCGCGATGCTCGGCCTCGGTGCCGTCTGGCTGCCGCACGCGCACGCCAGTCACCCGATCGCCATCCCGCAACAGATCGATCACCTTGGTTTCCTCGACGACGTTGGCGCCCTTGTCCCGCGCGTGGTCGAGTAGCATCTGGTCGAACTCAGAGCGCAGCACCTGCCACGTCTGCGCCACGTCGTCGTCGTAGCGTGTGTTGAAGTAAAACGGTTGTGACGCCTTGCCGGTGGTGGAGACGAACTGGACGCTGTGTTTCTTGATGAACGCCGAGGCGCGCATCCGCTCGATTAGGCCAAGCCGCTTGAGCGGTTCGTAGGTGAACGGCAGCAGCGACTCGCCGATGTGGTAGCGCGGGAATTTCTCTCGCTCGATGAGCAGCACGTTGTGGCCGTGCTCGGCAAGCAGCGCTGCGGCGCTCGATCCCGACGGGCCGGCTCCGATCAGGAGAGCGTCGTACTGTCCGTTGTCGCTCATGCCGGCGGCAGGATTTCCACGATCTCTGCCAGGCGATGCTCGGCGGTGGCGTCGTAAAGGGTGTTGCGCCTGCCGAACAACACGGGCTGCTCGTCGAGGCCGAAAAGTCCGCCGATGTGGTCGTCGCACTCGACCCGCAAAAAACCGGAGGGGCGGCTCAAGTGGCCGATCCCGTAATCGTGCAGCAGTTGGCCAAGCGGCGCGCCGGCCCCGGTGATGGCGTCCCTTGCCGGCCCGGGGAATTGGCCAAGATGAATCTTGATGACACCGTACTCGACCGGACACTGGCTGCGCTTGGCCAGGAGCAGCACCTCGCGATAGTAGGCGTCGCCATCGTTGTGCCTGTGCAGCACTTTGAGGATGATGTCGTCGCCGTGGAACTGGCCAAGCGTGGAGGTCATGTCGCGCTCGTGCACCAACAGCGAGCGGTACGGCTCCGGTAGTGCGTCGCCGTCGACCGGCGCGATGCGCGGCAGCGCGCGCTTGGCCAAGCGGTAAAACTCATCGAGCGGATGGGTCAACACGGTCCCGTCCTCGGCGACGCTGGTTTCAGAGTGGCTCAAGGTGTTATGCGTAGCGGGCGTTTCGGTGTTCGTCCAAAAAAAACTCGTGTAACAGGCGGTCGATCTGGAGCAAACCTTCGCGGTTCAGCAGCCACTCGTCGCCGTCGAGGGTCGCGAAGCCCCAGTCCTGAAGAGTTCGAAGCGGCTTGGCAAAGCGCTCGGCCGGGTTCACGCCGAACTTGTCGGCGAAGTACGAGAATTTCAGATGGCCAAGCTTCATTTGTAGAATGAACTCGCGGATCAGCCGCTCGTCATCGGTCGGCGTCAGCGCTCGATAAACCGGCAATTCGCCGTTTTGAAGGCTCTCGACGTACGGCGCGAAGTCGTGCTGGTTTTGGTAGTGCGTGCCGCCGATTTGCCCGAACGAGGCCACCCCCAACGAGAGCAGGTCGGCGCCGGCCCAAAGCTTGTCGCGATAAACAAAGCCCGTCTTCGACTTATCCTTCACCGCGGTGTAGGCGCTACTGATGACGTAGCCGTCCTGCTCCAGTTCGGCGAACGCCTCGCTGACCCAGCGGCGCTTGGTTTCCCAATCGGCGATCGGTGCGGTGAGTTTGCCCTCGGCCTTCATCTGTTTGTAGATGCCGGTGTTGTACGGCACCTCCATTTGGTAAACCGTCACGCTGTCTGGCGCCATCCCGCGGGTGCGCTCGATGCAGGCCTTCCAGTTTTCCTCGGTCTCATCGACCATGCCGGCGATGAGATCGATGTTGATCTGGGGGAAGCCCAACCCTTGGGCGAACTCATACGAGCGCCCGATCTCCGCGCCGCGGTGAGCGCGGCCGTTCACCTCGAGGATGTGGTCGTCGAAATTCTCCACGCCGAGGCTCAGCCGCGTGACACCGATCTCGCGCAGCACCTCGAGTTTCTTCTCGCGCAGCGTGCCCGGCTCGCACTCGAACGTGACCTCCTCCACCTCGTCCCACGGCAGTAGCTCCTTCATGCCGTCGGTCAGGTGGCGGAGCTGATCCTCAGAGAGGTACGACGGTGTGCCACCGCCGAAATACACGAAGTTGGGCTTACGCCCGCCGATGAATGCCTCTTTCGCGTAGAGCCGCATCTCGTCCAGCACCGCGTCGATGTAGTTGCGGATCTCAGACGAGTTCTTGTCCGTGTACACACGAAAATAGCAGAAGTGGCAGCGTTTGCGGCAGAACGGGATGTGCACGTAGATGCCCAGCGGCGTGTCTGGCTTGGGCGCTTGATTAAGCGCGGCGCGGTAGTCCGGCACGTCCTCCGGTTTCCAGAACGAGAACGGCGGGTAGTTCGAGACAAAGTAGTTGCCGACCGTGGTCTGCTTTTCCAGTGGTGGCGCGGTCTTGTGGGTTTCGGTGGTTGCGGTGTCGCTCATGGCTTGTTCCTTGTCATTCACTTGGCCGGCCCGAATGCATACACCCGCCCGTCCTCTGCACCAATGATCACCACGCCATTGGCCAGGGCTGGCGCGGCGATGATCGGTTCCCCAATCTCGTACGACCAAAGTTTTTTCCCATCCGCCAGCGAGACGATGTACAGGTTGCCGTCGTCCGATCCGACGACGACCTTGCCGTCGGCGACCACCGGCGAACTGTCTACGCTGCCTCGAGTCCGGAACGCCCAAAGCCGTTTGCCGCTCTTGCGGTCGAGGCAATGCAGCCGCTTGTCGCGGCAGCCGACCACCACGCGATCCGCCGTCACCGCCGGCGATGAAATGTAGGCGAACGCCCGGTCCTTGTATTTCCAGGCGATCTTGCCGGCCTTGATGTCGATGCAGAGAAACTCATTCTCGTAGTGGCCAATGTATGCCATATCATCAACCACCGCCGCCGAGCCGACAATGTACGCCTCGGCGTCGATCTGCTTTTCCTTTTTGCCCTCGGCTAGCTGGATGACGTGCAGCACGGCATCGCAGCCGCCGAAGGCCGTCCGTCCGGAGGACACCGCCGGGGAGCCGTTGATGTAGTTGGCGGTCTCGTAATGCCAGTTGCTCTTGCCGGTTCCGAGGTCGAGTGAGTAGAGGCGGAAGTCGTAGCTGCCGACGATCAGCGCCGGCTTGGCTCCGTCGCCGCTTGGCTGAAACAGGTTGGGCGCGCCGAGCACGCGATCCTCGGTCTCAAACTTCCAGAGCAGTTTCCCGTCCGCAGCCGTGAGCGCGTACACAAACCCGTCCGACGAGCCGAAGTAAACGCGGCCGTTGTGCACCAGCGGCGACGACTCGACGATGTCATCTGTCGCAAACGCCCACAGCTTTTTGCCGGTCTTGAAATCGAGCGCGTACAGGTGGCCGTCGTCGCAGCCCACGTACACCTTGCCGTCTGCGATGGCCGCCGTGCTGTGGATGCCCTCCTTGGCCTTAAACGTCCAAAGCGACTTGAGGGAGGTGCTAAGTTTGCTTTTCGAGACGCCGGTGAGAGAGGCCGTGCCCCGGTACATTGGCCAGGCATCGGCCGGGGCGGCGTCCACCCCGGCCGCTTGGCCTCGCATTTGGACAAGCGCTGCCACCAAAACCAAAGAAGCGATTGAGAAATAATTCATGATAAAAATCGGGTCACACCCCAAGCCCGCTTGACCAAAATCCTGCCGAAACCAAGAAAACAAGGCAACAAAAAATACCACGTACACGTACTATTTTATTGTACTGCATTTTTTAAGATGGCGTTTTTTGAGGGAAACGTACTATATTTGGCCTATTTCCAATGAAAACGGAAGGTGTCCGTCGCAGAGATTTGTAGGCTTAACTCCCGTTTTTTGGCCAGTTGTCTGGGCGAGTGCTCAGATGTTGACCTGCTCGGCGTAGTCGTCTGGGGAGAGCAGGTCGTCCAACTCTTTGGGGTTGGTCAGGCGGATTCTGAAGAACCAGCCGTCGCCGTAGGGATCGTCGTTGACGGTGCCTGGCTCGGTGTCGAGGGCGTCGTTGGTGTCGATAATCTCGCCGCTCAGCGGCGCGTAGATGTCGCTGGCGGTCTTGACCGACTCGACCACGGCGCAGGGATCGCCGGCGGTCAGTTCGCGGCCGAGGTCGGGCAACTCGATAAATACCAGCTCGGTCAGTTCCTCCTGGGCGTGGTCAGAGATTCCGATGGTGGCGGTATCGCCTTCCACGCTCACCCATTCGTGGGAGCTGGCGTATTTCAGGTCGGTTGGTATGTCTGCCATCGCGCCGTTTTTCTAGCGAACTAGAGGTGTGGTGGTCAACTCGATTTTTGAAAAATCGGCCGCTTGACCACTTGCGCGGGGAAGCGGCGATTGCGAATCTCGATCTCGATGTCGGTGCCGGATTTGGCGTGGGCGCTCTCGACGTAGCCCAGGCCGATGCCGCAGCCGAGCGACGGGCTTTGTGTGCCGCTGGTTACTTCACCGATTTCGCGGTCGGTTCCGTCGGCGGAAAAAATTTTGTACTGCTCGCGCGGCGGCGCGCTTTTGCCGGTCATTTTGAATGCGATGCAGCGGCGGGAGACGCCATCCTGTTTTTGCGCCGCGAGCATTTCCCGGCCGGTGAAGCATGGCTTGTCGAGGGCGACAGCCCAGCCAAGTGCGGCCTCGATCGGCGTGGTATCGGACGTCAGCTCGTGGCCGTAGAGCGAGTAGCCGGCCTCGGTGCGGAGGGTGTCGCGCGCGCCCAAGCCGGCCGGCAGCAGGCCAAGCGCTTGGCCAAGCGACATGAGTTGCTCCCACAACGCCGCCGCGCGCCCGTTGGGCACGACCAGCTCGAAGCCGTCCTCGCCGGTGTAGCCGGTTCGTGACACCCAGGCGGTTGCGCCGCTGAACTCGAGTTCGGCAATCTGGTTTTTCCGCAGTTCGGTGGCTGCGGGAAAAACGCCGGCGATGATTTCGGCCGCCTTTGGCCCCTGCAACGCCATCGCCGCCAAGCCGCCGGAGCGGTCGCTCATCTCGAGTTGCAGCGACTTGTGCCGGGAGTTGTGCTGGGCCTTGATCCACATCCAGTCGATCTCGAGCCGCGAGGCGTTGACGATGAGCAGGTGGCGCGTGTCGCCGAGCCGGTAGGCGTACAGGTCGTCGATCACGCCGCCGTTGTCTTGGCAGAGCAGCGTGTATTGGCCTTGGCCGGGCTCGAGCTTGGCCAAGTCGTTGGTCAAAAGTTGGTTCAGGAACTTGAGCGCGTCCGGGCCGTCGAACAGGAACTCGCCCATGTGTGAGATGTCGAACAGACCGGCGGCTTGGCGGACGGCGTGGTGTTCCTGCGCGATGCCGGAGTAGAGCACCGGCATTTCCCAGCCGCCAAACTCGACCATCCGCGCGCCAAGCGAGGTGTGGGTGTCAAAAAGGGATGTTCGTTTGAGCTGTGTTCCCTCCATGTCCGGAAGCCGCGAAGTGTAGGCGCTTGGCCAAGCGTACAAAAGCTTTCGCCCGGATTTGGAATATTTTTGGCGAAAGAATGGATTGCGTTCCAGAGATAAAGTTACACATTGCGGCCTGTTTTGCGTAACAAAGCCAAGAGCAGAGGCGTATTAGTAATGTTAATTCGACTGGTTTTTGAACCAGAAAAAACAATGAAAACAATAGCGTTTCTTCCAACAATCGCCACTGGCGCGCTCGTGGCTTCAATCGCGCTGACGACCGGCTGCGGCCAGGCACCCACGGGGAAATCCTCTGGGAATGCTGACCAGCTAGCAGCCTTCGAGAAAGAAATTAGCTCACTCAAGACTAAACTAGCTAAAGCCCAATCGCGCATCGACAGCCTTCGTGCCCAAATCAACAGCGCAGGGCCGGCAGTGGCTGGCTATGGTCTTTCAGTACCGGAAATCCTCGAGGAACTGATGGAGATCAAGATGACCTCTGAAAACCGCCGGGCTGTCCAGCGCCGAATCAACTTCCTGCTCGAGAGCTTGGTGGAGCAGGGCGAAGCCTCCGTGCCGCACATTCGCGAGTTCCTCAACAAAATGGAAGACATTGACTTTGTGGTGCAGCGCTCCGATGAGGAAGGGCGAGGCCGTGGTCGAGATGGTCGAGGAGAAGACTTCATGGAACGATTCCGAAATCGAGGAGGGCGCACATCAATGAGTTTTGAGCAAGCGCCATCGCTCCGCATTGGCTTGATTGACATACTAAAAGAGATCGGTGGCAGTAGTGCCGAGGCTGCGTTGGGGGAGATACTCACCAAGACAGCCCGCGGCTTTGAAGTGGCCTATACAGCCAAGACCGTGCGCGACATGATCGGCCCGGATGCCTTCCGCGACAAGGCACTGGAGGCGGCACACGCTTTGCTGAACGATCCAGTGGAGGTGTCCAATCCGAACAGCTACGATCGAAATGCCAAGCGGTATTTGTTCAGCGTGTTGGAAATGTACAACGATCAGACCTTCATCCAATCCGCGCAGGGGTTGTTGGTGCGAGAAGACGGCAAGATTGATGACACGGTGCTCGATTATTTGGATGACGTTGGAAAGGAACGAGCCATGGATGCTATTTATCAGGCGTTTAGCAGTGGCCAAGTGACAGACAGAGGCGACTTGGCTGATTTGACACGCGCCGGCCTCAAGTACACTGGCAGCAATCCGCAGGCGAACCAGATGTTCAAGGACATCATGTCCAGCGACGAGTACGACATGCGAGTCAAGTGGTCTGCGCTGCGCGAGATGGATGATGCAGAAGATGACACCACATTGCAGGTACGCCTTAATCTGATGCAGGGGCTGCAGGCTTCCGGCGACGATGCCACCGACAAGGTCGTGCAAATGTACACCCGTCAAATGGAGGCAAAAATAAACGGAGAGGAATTTGATATGCGTAAGGAAATGCAGAGTTTGGGAACTGACTTTTGGCGTAATACGTTTGGCAGGGGCGAAAGCGGGGACCGCGGGGATCGCGGTAGTCGTGGCAACAATCGGGGAGAAAGCCGACGGAATCAGCCGACTATAGTTCCTGCTCCCTAATAGTCATTTTTCAGGTTCAGCTTTCAAAACGCCGGAAATCATTCGGCGCTTTTTGTTCATGGAACAGTTGCATTGACCACGAAAAATGTCACTATTGGGCCAGTTTTGTGTAACTGTCCGCACCTACTGAATGTATTACTCGAAGAGAGTCACTGTTGCTCTAAAGTAGGAATTCAATGAAATCGGCAAAATTGCTCCCAAGGGCAGAAATCGTGATGATTTCGGTTTCGGCTGTTTTGTTTATCGGCTGTGGGAAAGCGCCATCGACGGATGCCCCTGCCGCAAACGCCATCCAGGTAGAGGTGCTCAGGAAGGAGGTCGCCTCGCTGAAGATCAAGTTGGCGAACGCCCAGTCGAGACTCGACAGTCTCCGTGAGCAGATCAACGGCGGTGGCGCACCACTCTCCAATGGGGGCATGTCTGTGCCGGAGATTCTCGACGAGCTGATAGAGATCAAGTTGAGCTCCAAGAATCGGCGCAGGGTTCAACGCCGCTTGAGCTACCTGTTCGAGAGCCTGGTGCTCCAGGGCGATGCCGCCGTGCCGCTCATTCGCGAGTTTCTCAACAAGATGGAGGACGTCGATTTTGCGGTGCAACGCGAAGGCGAGAGCGACGAGGAAAGCAAACGACGTTACAGCCGTTTCCGGGCCACGCTCAATTTTTCACAGCCGCCGACGCTGCGGATCGGCCTCATCGACATGCTGGCGGAGATCGGCAGCGACCATGCGGAAGCCACTGTTGCAGAGCTGTTCGCTACCACCGGTCGGGGGTTCGAGATCGCCTACGCCGCGAAGACCATCCAGGGCTGGCTCGGCAAGGACGCCTACCGCACCGAGGCGCTGGCCGCCGCGCACGAGTTGTTGCTCGACCCGGTCGAGGCCGTTGGCGGAAACCACTTCGATCGCGTGTCCAAGAACTACCTATTCATGGTGCTGGATATGTACGACGACCAAACATTCATTCAGTCCGCCCAGGGAATGTTCATCAACGACGACGGGCGGATCGATCGCACCATTCTGGATTACTATGAGGATGTCGGCAAAGTGCGCGCGCTGGACGCCATGGTGCAGGCGTTTCGCAGCGGCCGGGTTCACGAGGATGACATGGACAATCTTGCCGAGGCCGCCTCGAGATACGCCGGCATCAACCCGCAGGCCGACCAGTTGTTCCGCGACATCATGACCGGCGACCAGTACAACATGGAAACCAAGCTGGACGCCATCCGGAGCTTCACCCAAAGCGACGGCGACGCCAGCACACCCGGCGTTCCTCCACATGTGCTGCAGGCGCGGCTGAACCTGGTCAACACTCTTCAGTATGATGAGTCCGATCTGATGGGCAAGGGCATGCAACTGCTGGCGCTTCAACTGGAGGCCCAAATCTCCGGCGAGAGGCAGGACGAACGAAAAATGAGGGAGACCGCCTCGCGGCTTTTCAGAGATATGCAGAAGCGCGAGAGCGAGGAACGCAGATCCGGCCAAAGGACGCCCAGCGCGCAGCCGACCATCATTCCCGCGCCCTGAGCTGCGCGAATCCCCTTGCAATCCCATTTCAAACGCCGGAAACCTTCCGGCGTTTTTTTGCGCCTGGCCAAGTGCGGCGCACCGACCCCCCCAGCATGACCCAAGCCGGCATCACCCGTGAGCAGTGGAAACTGATGGGAGTGCTGTCGCTGTTCTGGGCGTCGCTGTTTGGCGCGCTGGGCATCTTCTTCCCGTTCTACTCCCTTTATCTCAAGGAGAACCTTGGCTTGAGCGGCCAGCAGGTCGGCCTGGCCATGGGGGTGTTTCACCTGGTCGGCCTCGTTGGCCAACCGGCGTGGGGCTATCTCGCCGACCGCACCGGTGCCCGCAAAACCGTGCTGGTCGTCATCACGCTTGGCATGGCGCTTGGCTTCATCGCGTATTGGTACGTCAAGAGTTACGCCGCGCTGCTGCTGGTCTCGATGCTCTTTGCCGCGTTTTATACCAGCCTCATCCCGCAGGGGCTGGCGCTGAGCCTTGGCCTGTTGTACCGCTCCAGCAACTCGCACTTCGAGTGGGTGCGCTCGATCGGCTCGGTCGGCTTCCTCATCACCTGTTTCGGGTTCCCGATGTTTCTCGACGCAGTTGCCGCCAAGCCGGGAGAAACAGACCTTGGCCTGCAGTTCCCCGTCGCCGCCGGGATCATCCTGCTGACGACCGCCGTCGTGTTTCTCATCCCGAACCAAAAAGCCATCCGCGAGAAGGCCCAACCCGGCGCGTGGCGCGTGCTGGTCGCCGACCGGAAGTTCCGCCGTTTTCTCCTCTACGTGTTCCTTGCCAACTTCATGCTCGACGGGCCGATGTTTCTCTTCCCGATCTTCGTCAAGTCAGTCTCGCCGGAGCAAACGCTTGGCACGCTCAAGTGGCTCTGGCTCATCATGCTGATTCCCGAGATCATCATCATCGCGCTCTCCGGAAATATTCGCCGCCGGATCGGCGTGCGGCTGCTGATGTTCGCCGGCCTGGCCGCCGGCGGCCTGAAGTGGCTGGCGTGCGGATTTTTCGGCGACGTGCCGGTTGTGCTGCACGCCTCAATGCTGCTGCACAGCGTGTATGTGGCCGGGGCGCTGGTAGCCATGCCGCTGTGCGTCAATTATCTCGTCCCGGTGCAACTCCGCTCAACCGGCCAAGGCTTGGCCACGATGATCAGTGCGAGCCTCGGCGGGGGCATCTGCTCGAACTTGGCCGCCGGCTGGCTGATCGATCACGTCGGCCCCGCCGCCCCGCAGATTTACGGCGGCATCGGCGCGATGCTCCTGCTCCTCGTCGCCCCCTTCCTCGTCCCCAAGGTCACCCCGAGGCAGGCCGATTGATCACAACGCCTCGAGCAGGCGGTACAGCTCGGCAGGCGTGTTGTAAAAATGCGGTGAGAGGCGGATGAGTTTCGAGCCGTCGCGCATCACTCGCAGCGAGACGGTCACGCCCGCTTGGCCAAGCCGGGCCTGCAGCGCGGCCATGTCTTCGCCCGGCTTGCTGAATGCCACGATGCCGCTGGCGTTGGGCTCCGGCACGTCGGCGTGCAGCACGTCGCAGCCCTTGGCCAACAGCTCAGGCACGAGCCGCCGCCGCTTGGCCAGGAGATCGGCGGTGATCTTGGCCAGGCCAAGCGCATCGAGCAGTTGCAGCGAGGCGTGGTGCCCGACAATGCCGAGCAGGTTGGCGGTGCCGGCTTCGTAGCGCCGTCCGTCCGGCTTGTAGTCGAGCGTTTCCTGCGCGATGAAATTCGGGCAACTCAAATTATGCCAGCCCTGCACCACCGGCTTGAGCCGATCCTGCATTTCACGCTTCACGTAAAGGATGCCGGCCGAGCACGGGCCGAGCATCCACTTGTGCGCGTCGGCGGCGAGGAAATCCACGTGCTCCACCGGCGTCGGGAACGCGCCCACCGTCTGGATGCCATCGACACAAAACAGGATGCCGCGCGAGCGCAACTCGCGGCCGATCGCGCCGATGTCGATCCGGTAGCCGGACACGTAATGGCACGAGGCCAGCGCCGCCATGCGGGTGCGCGGGTCGATCAGCGCAAACACGTCCTCCGGCTCGATCCGGCCGGGTGCGCCAGGCTCGAGCCGCTTCAACTCGACGCCCTTTTCGGCCAGGGCCATCCACGGGTAAACGTTTGAGGGGTAGTCGTCGCCGTGCACGATGATGTTATCGCCCGGCTGCCAGTCGATGCCCTGCGCGATGAAGCTCAGGCCAAGCGATGTCGGCCCGACCAGTGCGATCTCGCGCAACTCCGCGCCGAGCAGATTGGCGGCGAGTTGGCGGGTGTCGCGCAACAGGTTTGCCGGCACGAAATCCTCCTGGTCGCCACCGGTGCAGGCGGCGGCGTAATCGCTCACGGCATCGCGCGCGCAGGCTGGCAACGGGCAGACAGCGGCGTGGGCGAGGTAGGCGGTTTCACGGGCGACCGGGAATTCGCGCAGCCGCAGCGCCTCATCAGCTTGGATTTGTTCTATGGTCATCTCGACCTGCAAAACTGAAAAACTCTACTTGATGAGCAGCGAGCAGTCCTTGCGCGAATCCTGGTCGAGGCAGGTGCGCAGGTAGGAGACGATCTGTCCGTGCATCCAGCGACAGCGGTCGCACCAGCGCTGCGCGCCGACGATCTGCTTGACGCAATCCTTCAGCCCGCTGAACTGGATGACATTGGGCGAGCGGCGGAGGTTGGCCCGCACTTCATCGCGGAGTCGCTGAAAGAAAAACAGCTCGAAACCCTGGCCGGTCGTCTCCTTGGCGAGTTGGCAAAGATCCGTTTGCTCGACACGCAGGTTCACCCGCGGATCCTCGTCGAACACCACGTCGAACCCGAACCCCTGGAGCACCTTGCCGAGCGCGCAGGAGAATTGATCGACCGACACGCTGGAGTACTCCTGCTCCTCGCGGAAGTAGTACACCACAGCCTTGAGCGCCTCTTGAATGGTCTGCGGCTCGATGAGGTTGATGGCGTCCCCCAGCAACTCTTCGGTAATGGCCTCGGCCGAGCAGGGGAGCAACTCCCCGGACGACATCCTAAAAACCAGGTAGTTTGATCGTAGCTGTATCATCCCGATCGGCGAATTTCTGAACCGCCTCCAGAAACTCGGCTGCACTGTCGAAGCGCCAGTACACGCTGGCGAACCGGACGTAAGCGACGCCGTCCAGTTGCTTGAGCTTCTCCATCACCTTGCGGCCGATGGCTTTTGAGGGCACTTCGCCGTCAAATTCATCATACAATTCATCCACGACCTCGCGGATCATATGCTCGATCGCCTCGGCGCTGACGGGGCGTTTTTGGCAGGCGATGCTGATGCCCGACTCGAGCTTGTCCCGCGAGAAGCGCTCGCGGGCGTCACCGTCCTTGATCACCATCAGGTTGCCGCGCTCGATCTCCTCGTAGGTGGTGTAGCGCTGGGTGCACTTGAGACATTCGCGGCGGCGACGAATAGCCAGCCCATCCTTGGATGACCGGGAATCAATTACCTTGTCATCAACACAACCGCATTTCGGGCATCGCATAATCTCAAGCCAACACAATCGAATGTAGCCGCCGAAGGAGAGTACACAACATGTAGTGTGTCAATAGCGTAAAATGAGTTTTTTTGCACATCTTGTTCACCCTGTTTTCACACTGTCGGCTGGACACCTTGGCTGTCATGGGGAATCTTCACCGCCCCAATTTGGGATCCTCTTTTTTGCTTATGAAATATCTGACTCGATTTGCCTTCATCGCGGCCGGGCTTTTTTTGTGCGCGGCCAACCTTCAAGCCGCTGAAACCAAGCCGCACATCGTCCTGCTCAGCGGCGAGTCGCTCTACGGCTCGGCGACCACGCTGCCCAAGTTTGCCAAGCGGCTGGAACAGCAGCACGGCTATCGCTGCACCACGATTATTCGCGAGGGGGAACACCGATTCCCGAGCCTCGACGCGCTTGGCCAAGCGGATCTCGTGGTCGTCTTCGCACGCCGAATGCAGCTCCCTGCCGAACAGCTTGGCCAAGTGAAGCGATACGTCGAGTCCGGCAAACCGGTCATCGGCCTGCGCACCGCCAGCCACGCGATCCAAAACTGGCTCGAGTTCGACAAGCTCGTCCTCGGCGGCAATTACCATGGCCACCACAAGAATAATTTGTCCGGCAACGCCTCCGTCGTGCCGGCGACCAAGGGGCATCCGATCCTCAGCGGCGTCGCGGACGAATTCAAAATGGGAGGTTCGCTTTACAAAAACACCCCGTTGGCCAATGCGGCCAAGCCACTGCTCAGCGGCGCGGTCGCGGGTCATCCCGCCGAGCCGGTGGCGTGGACGCACAGCTACAGGGGCAACCGCACCTTTTACACATCGCTTGGGCACGCCGATGATTTCGCCAACCCGAACTTTCACAAGCTCGTCACCAACGCCATCGCCTGGTGCCTCGGCGTCGAGGCCAAGCCAAGCGCCGCCGATATCGCGGCCAAGTACGGCGTCGAAGCCGGCGAGCCGTTCCGCATCGGCGTTGCGCTGTTCGAGAAAATGTGGCGAGACGACAAACTCACGCTGCTCGACGTCCGCACCACGCCCGAGTACCAAGCCGGCCACCTCCCCGGCACCCGGTGGATCGACTTGTTTTCGCCCGCTTTCGCCGACGAGGTCGTCAAGCTCGACAAGGACAAATTCTACCTCGTCTATTGCGCCGGGGGCGTCCGCAGTGCGCGCGCCTGCAATAAAATGACCGAGATGGGCTTCAAGTATCTTGTCGATCTCGCCCCCGGTTTCAATGGATGGAAAGCAGCCGGCAAGGCAATCGAGAAACCGTGACACCCCACGAAGAATCCAACCCGCCCGGCTTGAGCGACGCGTTCGGCGACGAGGCAGAGCCGTTGCCGCTGTTCAAATTCTGGTACGCAAAGGCGGGGCGAACTGACCCGATCAACCCCACGGCGTTTGCCCTGGCAACAGCTGACGCCAGCGGCAAGCCCAGCGTGCGCATGCTCCTGCTCAAGGGCGCCGACGAAAACGGCTTCGCGTTTTACACCAACTTGAACAGCCTTAAAGCCGCTGAGCTGAGGGAGAACCCCCATGCCTCGATGTGCTTCCACTGGGAAAACCTGCGTCGGCAAATCCGCATCAGCGGCCCCGTCACGCCGGTCAGCGACGCGGAGGCAGACGCCTACTTCGCCAGCCGCGATCACGGCAGCCGTGTCGGCGCGTGGGCGTCGCTGCAATCGTCGTCGATGGTTTCCCGCGCCGAGTTGCAGCAACGCCTCGCGGAGTTGCAGGCCGAGTATCCGGAGGGCAGCGAAGTGCCCCGTCCGCCGCATTGGTCCGGTTGGTGTCTGGAACCCGGCGAGGTCGAATTCTGGCTCCACGGCGACGATCGTCTGCACGAGCGGCTGCTTTACAGAAAGACCGCCGACGGCTGGGAACGATCCATCCTTTATCCTTGACCCGTCGTCAACCGAGTCGTCTGAGATTGTCCCCGATGCCAAGCGATGAACAACTGATGCGGGATGCGTTGCGCCTGGCCGGGCGGGCGCGGGGCGAGACGTCGCCCAACCCTCTTGTCGGGGCCGTCCTGGCCAAGCGCGGGAATATCATCGGGCGCGGGTGG
>Ga0206679_10001326_pt1 | contig 20395 bp, 18 predicted proteins | sample M110012015metaG_FD_155464 | JGI IMG/M metagenome (GOLD analysis project Ga0206679, IMG submission 155464) | Ammonia-oxidizing marine archaeal communities from Monterey Bay, California, United States - M1 100m 12015 | ecosystem: Environmental > Aquatic > Marine > Intertidal zone | place: USA... | reverse complement strand
AGCCCGACTGTCCCCACCAGCGACTTGAATAGGAATACTAATTCTTCCGTCCTCTAGTTCGAACTGGGCACAACCATCACCTTCAGCGGCGTTACCAACAGAATAGAAAGATAGTGCAAAAAGGAATGCTAAAATATTTTTTATCATTGTCCCTATAACTGTCCTCCAAGTTCGGTATAAACTGCTCTTAAAAACCGATCAGGATCTCCATAACTATCATTATACGGCGCTGTTGGGTTTACTGCGAAAACTTCTTCATATGACATTCCCCGGACGACCATTTTCTCAACCCGGTCTGCCACATCGATAATCATGTCGCGAAATGCCATTACATCCATGCGATCAGAAACAATGCCATGCCCCGGAACTATCTTGGTATTCGGCCCTGCTGTTCCAACCAAAATAGCAAGAGCTTGAACGGTTCCGTCCAGCGTGCCGCCGTTATTAGTATCGATCACTGGAAACGCGGTTGTCCTGAACACGTCCCCGGTATGTATCACATCGGAATCACGAAAATGAATAAAGCTATCCCCATCTGTATGAGCTGGGGGAACGGGAAAGGCATGAACTTCTTCTTCATTAAGATGTATTGTTATCGAATCACTGTAGGTCAAGATAGGTAAAGCATCTTTCGGCGAAGAAGCGCTAAGGCGAACCCTCACCTCATCTCGTGCCAAAATAACTATTCCCATCTTGCCCAAGTTTTCATTACCACCAGTGTGGTCCGGATGTACATGGGTATTAATGACGAAACGCAGTTCACCATCATTTAGCTCCCGAATGGCGGCTAGTATCTTGTCCGTTAAGGGAGCAAATTGATCATCGATCATGACCACACCGTCGTCGCCAATGCTCAGCCCTATATTGCCGCCTGCCCCCTCCAAATAATAAAAAGTGCCTGTAACATGGTGAGGCACGATTTCAACGTCGCTGAAATCTCGCTGCGCCTGCGCGCTTGAGGAGCAGAAAATCCCACAGGAAAGGAAAATTACTGTGCATTTGGGCAGTTGGAAAGACTGAGAAAATCGGTTATATATTGAATGGATCATTGTTGGAACCTCCTTCTGCGTGAGTTTCACTGCTTTTGGAGCATAGGAGCCTCTGGCGAGAAAGTCCATTAAGAATAGTCAATTCATCGCCTTTCTTATATTGACTAAGTAGAGCGCGTGTTGGAGCATTTGAATTCTAATTGAAGGGTTGTTTTGCGGACTTGCTATAGCTAGAAAGTCCATAATCTGCCCAAAGTGAGAGTATTGTGGCAATGACACATATTCAGCGAAGCACTCAAAACTCGGAAATCGGCGAAATCGCTCGTTTTCTTCTAAGTTTGCTGCTGCTTTCACTGAACTCTCCAAGCTACGGCCAACCTAGCGAACTGACCGATGACGAAACCAGTTTCGAGATCAGTGCGCAAGTTAGCACTGAAGCCGAAGAAATACTTAATGTGCAAGCTCCTGATGACGACTTGCCGGTTCTAGACTTGGACACTCCCATTCGCATGAACTTCTCAGGGAACTGGGAGAAAGATTTTGCCCGTAGCGATAATTGGGAAGATGAACTCAATCGTCGCATGAACCTGAGGCAACAAAATGCGGCAGCTCAGCGGGCTGGGATTGGGTTAGGCGGCGGTCCGTCCGTCACCTTGGGCAATACTAACCTCAATTCACCGCGCCGGCGGGAAGCGAACCTGTTTGTTCTGGCTCGCCTATCAGAATACATCAACCGTAGCTCTACCATGGAGATATTCCAGGATCGGGAACGAGTAAGAATCGAGCGTCGAGGAGAAGCGCCGCTAATCTGTGGGATGGATACTGGCCCGACTCAAACATTTTCAAATCAACACGGTGCAGAGATCTGTGGCTGGGATCGCCAACAGCTTGTCTTTGAAGTAGCGCTCCCTGACGGACTCTATATTATTCATCGCTTCAGTGTTGCCTCTAACAGTCAGACCCTAAGAATGATTACCAGCATATCGAGCAACGGATCTATCCCGTTCAATCTCGTACAGTCTTATAACAAATATCAAGCCCCTCCCAACGAATATAATTGCATACAAACCATTACAAGAGGCAGAGTTTGTAGCCAACGAACTCCATTAAATTAAAGAGACATGACCCTTAATAAAGTCTACGGCTTTTCTATGTTACTACCACTTGTAGTAACGTTTGCGAGTTGTTCTCAACCTTCTCCGCAGGCACCCATCGAACTGCCTATTCCAGCAGTTGGTATCGTAGAGCTGGAAGCAACAATTCTTGAACCAGAACAATATCAACTACTTGATATCGGGATAAAAGTCTTTGACATATCAATTAGCGAAGAGGAAGCATTAGAGCTTGGTGAATGGATATTCACAGAAATAAGAGAAAATGAAACTCACTATTTGCCTTATGTGCTGCGCAGCACTCTAGTTGCATCGAATCAATGGGGGCCGGTTAGAGTTCTCCCCCTTGAAGATCCATCGATGGACTTGCTTATTAGCGCAACAGTTCTGGCTTCGGATGGCCAGCGACTAACTATGCATGTCGAAGCTAGCGATAGTACGGGCCGTTTATGGTTAGATAAAGATTATGCCGACCAGAGTTCAGCTGATGATTTCCCAGTATCAACCCGGTACACACCAGGCAATCAATTCGATTCAGCTAACTTTACCGAACCATTCCAAGACATCTATGATCAGGTTAATAATGACCTAGTAGACGTGCGTTCCACCCTGTCAACAGAAGACTTAGTGAACATTAAACGCGTCTCTCAATTGGTTTATGCCGGCGACCTTGCTCCAGAATCTTTTGCTGAAAACCTGGGCAAAAATGAACTTGGTAGATTAACTGTAGTCACACTCCCCGCAGCCGATGACCCTCAACTTCGGCGAGTAAACGAGATGCGACAGCGTCACCATTTGTTCATCGATACTGTTGATCAATACTATGAATCGCTCTATGAAGAAATGCAGGCGGCTTATGTAGTCTGGCGCAAATATTCTTATGATCAAATTGAAGAAGAGAGGATTGCTACTAGTGAGAGTTATGATTTCAATAGTTATGGCCGTTCACGAAGCTACTTAACTCTTACCCAACGTTACGATAGATACCGCTGGAGCAAAATATTTGAGATGGAGTACCGAGATCTTTCGCTAGGCTTTAGTAATGAGATCGCGCCTGCCATTCTTGAACTCAATGAACAAGTGCACGGTCTTAGCGGCACCATGGAAGAGCAATACATTCAATGGCGCAGAATTCTGCAACAATTGTTCAAGCTGGAAGAAGAAGTTCCTGATTAGATTCAAGCCTTTTTGAAAGTTTGATGTCCATACATCATATTGAGATTTTAAGTAACAAGGCAAAACTGGATAATCCGTGCGCAAGAACAATAAAAACCAAAGCAGGCGACAGTTTTTAAAAAAGGCAAGCGCTTTTGCAGCGTTATCGGCTGCGGCTGGCGCAGTGTCTCCATTTCCCTTGTGGGCACAATCTTCAAGTCTACGTATTCGCGAAGTTAAGGCCTATCCAATATACATAAATCAGCGATCCGATGGATTGCTTGATGCCCCTAGCTTCGATGGCGATGATGATCCCCGTCGATGGCGCTTCGGCGGTCCATTTGAACAGCTTCCCTCAGCAATCATCACCATCATTAAAACCAATGAAGGCATTACCGGTTTCGGAATGGGAGCTGGGGGCAGTGCTTCAGTGGAGATAATCGAAGGTCATCTCCAATATTTGTTACTAAATACAAACCCGCTCAATGTTGAACAACTCTGGGACCAGATGTATACCTCCAGTATTTTCTACGGGCGAAGTGGCATCTTTGCCATGGCTCTTAGTTCTGTCGACAATGCTCTTTGGGATATTGCTGGTAAGCATGCGGGCTTGCCCGTACACCAATTGCTTGGCGGGGCCAATCGCGATCGAATTGAAATCTATCAAACTAATGGCGATTTTGTTGAGGCGCGATCGCGAGGAGTTAAAAACTTCAAACGGACTACTTATGGCGGTCCGCGAACACCATCTGTTGTACTTGATGATTTTGTGGATTCTGTGCTTGAAGCAAGGGATGTACTCGGGCCTGATGTAAGAATAATGACTGATTGCGTATCTCGCGATGGGACCGTCGAATGGGCAATTCCTTTTTGTGAAAGGTTGCGCGAAGCAAAGTTGTACTTCATGGAAGAGCTATTATCTCCAGATGACGTATTCGGTTATGCTGAACTAGTAAACCGCATCGGTGGTAAAGGAGAAGGCTGGACACGTATAGCCTGTGGTGAGCACGAATACACCGAACATGGATTTAAAGTGCTAGTGGGAATTGGTTCAGCAGAAATTTTACAGCCCGATATTACTTGGTGTGGAGGCACTACCGCTGGTCGCCGTATTTCCGCCTTGGTAGAAGCGGCTGGCTTGGAAATAATTCCCCACCGCGGCGCTAGCTCTTGGGGCTTTCCTATTGCTTTAACCTCCCCGAGTTGTACTATGGCTGAAAGCTTTCCCGAAGGATCGGCCATACTTGATGCCATGTCCTGCCGGGTAGAAAACGGCTATGTCGTTGCCCCGAGCGAACCAGGCTTTGGTCATTCGCTTAGTGAAGAAATGGTTTTAGATTTCCAGTTAACTCTTAGACAATAAACTTAAAACAGAGAGGAAGTGCTATGTCGGAAGAACAAGTTGTAGCAAGAAACTCGAAAGTTAAGGTACTAGTAGGTGGCTCACTTGCTGCCCTGCTTGCTATTGGCATTGTTGGATTTATCATTTATTCCGCGACTTGTCCTTGTGTGAGAACACCGGGAGGCTTCCTCTTCGGTGAGAGTAATAATGAACCCGTTTCTGATTGGTCATTCGCAAACCAGGTGCCGCTGTGCCAGCTGCAGATTTATGCTGGGATCCGGCCGCACTCGATTAACTTAAATTGTATGTCAACGCCTGAAGGCGAAATGTATTTAAGCTGTTCTGTTTGTGATACAAAATACTGGGCTAGCAAAGTAGGTTCAGATGAGGTCGGGGTAATGCGTTTAAGTGGTGTTACCTATCCAGTATATGTAAATCGCATAACCGATCCTGCCAGTATGGATAGGGCTTGGCGTGCGCGAGTCGCGAAACTACAAATATATCAAGCACTGGATAACCCAGCGCCGGATCCCGACGCAGAACGTCCAGACCGGTGGTGGACGTTCCAAATTACTTCTCGCAGCTAAAGAGGCACATTATGAAAGCAATGTTGTTTTATCCAAGCCTAATCATTATGTTTGGTTTTCTTAGTTTCTCTACTCAAGCTCAAGAACGCAGTTGGATCGATCTGGCCGTCCACAATTTTGGCGCGCCTATTAACACCATGTGGGCAGAAGGAGAATTATCTTTTGCTGATGACGGCACCATGGTTTATTGCAGTGCTCGTCAAGACATGGCAGTAGCACCCGGTGACCCAAAAGATCTCTATTTAGCAAGCTTTAACGAGGAAACAGGAAGCTGGGATACCCCAATTAACATGGGAATCCCTATCAATGCGGCGCCTGCGACAGATGTCCACCCCCTGCGCGCTGGGGATGATCGCGAACCATGGATTACGGCAGACGGCAATACCATCTATTTTAGGTCGGATCGATTGGCCTCAGATGGCAATGCAATTGACCTCTTTGTTACCAACAGAGTAAACGGCGCATGGACGGAACCTGAATTACTCCCCTATCCCATTAGTACTGACGAAGGTAACGAGCACTGTCCAGCGATTCTCCAGGATGGCGTGACACTATGTTTCGCTTCGATGCGAGCTGGAGGCTATGGTGGCTCTGACATTTATTGCAGCCAAAAAGATGAGGGTGGTAACTGGACGGACCCTATAAATCAGGGCCCCAACATAAACACGGCTGCAGAAGAGTTTCACTTCACCCAGGACACCGATGGAATGGTGTATTTCACTTCAACGCGTCCAGGTGGTTTTGGAGGGAGAGACATTTATGGAGCGATGCAAATGGGACCGAACAGCTGGGATACTTCCTTTAACCTAGGGCCAACAGTAAATACATCAGCCGAAGATATGTGCCCTGCACTGCCGCCTGGTGCTGATTCCTTTTCTTGGTTCTCTTCACGTTCCGACAACAATTTGGGAAGTTTTGATATTTACTGGACCAAGAAAGCTAATATAGAAAATCAGTAATTCATATAAAAAAGGCGATGAATTCTCACCGCCTTTTTCTCCTCGCCTTCTTTGAACGACTGTAACTAACCAAGATTGTTTTCAAACAAATTCAATAAACGACTCCAAGCTCTCTCCGCTTGGGCTTGATGGTAGACCTGTGAATCAATGGCACACCAACCATGCATCGCGTCGTCGTACACTTCGATTTCTGCGTTAATGCTCGATGCAGCATAAGCTTCGCGAAGCGTTTCTTTTGCTTCCGGATTATTATCATCGTCATTCTGGGCAACACAATGCAGCATTGATGCTCGAGTATCTGGAATGAGCAAATGCGGGCTGTCCGGATTCCCTGTCGCCAATCCACCACCGTGAAAGGTTGCACCTGCGGCCAATCTATCGGGAACTGCAGCCACGGTTCGCATAACCATTGGGCCGCCCATACAATAGCCTGTTGTACCTATGCCTTTGTTGGTGTCGACTTCAGGCTGATCATCTAACCAACTAACAAAAGCCCGAGCATCAGTAAAATGCGTATCCGCGTTCAGGTTGCCCGCCATTGGCAGGACAATCTCTCGAATTTCAGGTTGTCCAAAACTTGCTCCTCGACCCACAACTGGCGCACGAGAATCACGATAAAAAGGATTAACCGTTAAAACCGCATAACCAGAGCGCGCCAAACGCTTACCCATTTCGCGGAAGGCAGGTCGTAAGGCAAGAATATCAGGCCACACCAAGACTGCTGCATGGGCTCCACTTGAAGGGGTTACGAAATAACAATCCGCAACGCCATCCGGTGTTCGAATTTCCACATCACGTTCCGTCACCGATTGGGCGTTAGCCATTGGCGGGAACATCATCGCCAGACCAGCACCTGTTGCTAGTTTAGTGAAATCCCGGCGAGTCATTTCGGGGTGGCGGCTTAAATACTCGTCTACATCTTTTTGTGTATCGTTATCGCACATTGAGCTTCTCCTTCAATCTTTCTTTCGCTCTCATTCGCATTTGCTTGCTAACTTCAAGCAATAAATGCATGGGAACTGTTCTTGTGTTTGTTCTAGCGTTAGTGCTCTCGTTGGTTCTTCCCAAAGCAGCATTATGAGAATATTTGGGACAGACTTAAAACACAAGCTCTGTTTTCGGCGTTATTGAGGCCCTAATCATTTCCTTTGCCGAGCAGAATAGTGCCCACGGCCGTATTATTAGCAAATGTCTTACGTCCTCGTGGCGAACAAACAGTCTAGACGATAACAGCAGAACTAGAACAATGTTTTAGTGGGAAAGTAAAAGCAGGCCTACTGATTACAAGTTTTAATTCCAACTTTGATACCATTACCGGAGACTTGACTAACGACAAATTGAAGGCAAACTTAGGAGATTCAATAAATTCACTCCTGGGCTAACGTAAACCTAGAAAGGCGAAATTATGACTAATTCAACCAGGCGTTCTTTTTTACAAGCGGTAGCAGTCACTTCCACTGCTTTTGCTATTCCGCGAATAAGTATGGCACAACAAAGCTGGCGAGTATCTACTGTTGCAGGAACTGGAGTTGCAGGCTACGAAGATGAAGGTCGTGGCGGCATCATCGCAACTGAAACGCCTGTTAATAATCCCTATGGTGTAGTCATCGGCCCTGGTGATGATCTTTACTTCTGTGAAGTCGATACGGGAAGAACCCGCCGCTTAAATTTGGAAACCAATAGGTTAAGTACTATCGCTGGCAATGGTGAAAAAGGATTTATAGCCGAATCCCGCAGGCCTAGAGAAACATCCTTCAATGCGCCCCATGAAATTCGCTGGGATGAGCAGGGCAATCTCTATATTGTTGAACGGGACTCACATAGCGTAAGACGCATCGCTGCCCAATCCGGTTTAGTCACAACTCTGGCCGGTAATGGTGATCCGGGTGATGATGGTGATGGTAGATCAGCAGTTTTGTCGCAGCTCAATCGTCCTCATAGTATCGCTTTTGATTCTAGTGGCAACTTACTCATATGCGATATCGGTAATCACCGCCTCCGGATTGTAAGTCGCGAGACTGGAATTATTAGCACCTTGTCTGGCACTGGCGAGCGCGTTCAAACACCAGATACCGGCCCTCTGGAAGGAACACCATTATTAGGACCGCGGTCTATAGATACTGACCCTGATGGCAACGCCTATTTGGTATTAAGAGAAGGCAACGCGATTTTTCAGATTGACATAGCGGGTAACCGACTGCAGCGAATTGCTGGAACTGGCGAGCAGGGATACACCGGAGACGGCGGCCCTGCAATCAACTGCACTTTTAATGGGCCTAAGGGAATCGCGTACTCACGCCAAGATCATTCCTTGTACATTGTAGACACCGAGAATCATGTAATCCGTCGCATGTCTTTGGCTACCGGACTAATAGATACCGTGCTTGGCAATGGTGAACGAGGTGATGGACCCGATGGCGACCCACTAAACTGCATGACGAACCGTCCTCATGGTGTTTGTGTTCACGACGGTCTCGTCTATGTCACCGACAGCGAAAGTCACCGTGTTCGTGCTATTTCCGGGCTTATGTAGACAAGCCTGCGGCTCATCACGTATGAGCGATAAGACTGGTCGAATAGTCGCGCGATATCGAAAAACTAAGAATTCTTAACTTTTTTACGCGCAAGAAAAAGAATGAAAAAAGCCGCTGTATAGATTAGCCCATTAGCTGCAATGGTGATAATAAAATACAGCAGACCACTGCTCCCACCAAGAATTAGTTCAGACAAATAAGTGCCTGGAGCAAGAACAGGTTTCAAACTTTCTATAAAAGATATGGCAAGACCGAGTGGTGCAATTGTTAAGAATATAATACCCACTAAAAATCCACAGAATAAGGATTTAAACCAGAGTGAGCCAGTAAACAAAGAGTCCTCCCATTCGGGGTTAGTGGTAATCAATTTCAACCATTAGTCGTAATAGTAAGGCGCCAAATTTAACGAGTTTGCCAGTTCCAAACTATGCTCCATCCAGAAAGTCGCACCGGCTTCTTGAGTCAGCACTTCTACTCTGTTCATAGAGCGCAATGTTTCTTCAGCATCAGTATTAAAAACAGGCGTTCTACGTAATTGACGACTAATTTCGAAATGGTAGAGATCTCCAGAGAGCACAAGAGGGCCAAAATTTTCTAGCTCTAATTTGAGCACCTGATGACCTGGAGTATGACCAGGAGCGGATATTATTACGACACTACCGTCTCCAAAAACATCGTGATCGCCTTGCAATAAAACTTTTCTAGAATTTACTAATTCACTGTACAGCGGCGGACGAAAAACAGGATTAGATTCTGCATCATGAAAAGCCGCCATATATTCTGTCTCTTGTATCAGCAGCGTTGCAGTACTAAATTCATTCGCCGCACCAACATGATCATAATGAAAATGAGAGTAAGCAGTATAACCAATGTCCTGTGGAGAAACACCGATGGCATCAAGCTGATCAATTATTGAATTTTCGTACCAGCTAGTGGCGTCTTCTTGCCGCGGGCCAACAATGTCGAGTGGAAGTCCCGCATCCCAAATCATTTTTCCGTCTGGATGATCTATCAGATAACACGGTACAAATAATTCCCTTACTTCTGTTTCTTCATTTGTGATACCAAAGTTGCTGACGTCGGCAAAGCTTAAGTGGCCACAATCAAACACATAAAGTTTTAGATCTGCGTTGGCATTGGATACAATTAATAGAGCGATCGCTGTAAATAGTATTTTTTTCACCGTTATTCTCCGTAGTTTCTTCAATGCTATACTACCCTTTAGTTTTAGGCTTCTGGTTTGAACTTCTCGGAAACCCGGTCTACACCCTCTGGAACTCTTTTTTCCATTATTTATTAAGCTGCCTAATCGTGCCACTTTTTTTGCATGCCCAATTTACAAATCTTTCAAGAACCATTTGAATCAGCAAGCGTAATTCTTCTTTCTAGGAGGTTGTCATAAAAAGCCTAACCTTTCAGCTAACAAGCTAGTAGGAACGTGAGTCCTTTACAAGCATTTTAGTTAGCCAAGTGCAGTTCAACTGGAATAGAACCCTCTCGACTCCCAGTCATAATCGCAAAGAATGTATCGCCCCAAGTATATTTCTCTTGCATCAAGGCATTTATTCCTAAGCTCTTCTCTTCTCTTAATTCAGCGGTGTAAGTGTAACGGCGATCATTACGCGTGACGTCAAATTCATTATTTGCCTGTAAACGGGTAAACCAATCTGATCCAGTTGCGCCGACGCGCAAGTATTGATAGCCATCGTCATCAACCACCCACAATCTTGTGGTCACTTCTTCTCCTAATTCATTAAGGGTATGCAACTCAACTACTTCTATACGTTCAGAGGCAATAGTTTGCAGTACGAGTAATAGCGCTACTAATCCCATTATTGAACCTAAGAACCATTTGAATCTCTTCATCATTGATTGCTCCTCTTTCCCGGTGCCAGCCTATTGATATTACTCTAATTAATTGAAGTCTCTAATGATAGTGAGGATTTACCGCATTAAACATCATTATTACTTTCATTAGGCCTAGCCAATCTGCTCAATACCGCGTAAGTTCCCAATTAAATATACAGAAGGTTTCTAATGAAAAAAGTTCTTAAATGGCTGAGCATTACGGCTGTCGTGGTTGGGATATTCCTATTCAGTATGCGCTTTACCGATGGCCCAATAGAGATATTCACAGGAGGTCCTTTTTCTACTGGCGAGCTAACCGAAGCGCCAAGTGATTGGAGTTATTTAACTGATCGAGATCTTATCGAGTTCCAGACTCTTGATCCAAACCGTTCTCGTACAGTCTGGCTCGCAGTTCATGAAGAACGCTTATTCGTTGTTAGCGGCTACATGAATACTGTCCAAGGCAGAATCTGGAAACAATGGCCACATTATCTGGAAAATGATGACCGCATCATTTTGCGGATTGATGGCAATCTCTACGAACAACGCCTTGAGAGAATAACCGAGGGGACAGAAATCGTTCCAGTACTGAATGAACTGGCGAGAAAATACTTTAGTGGTAACGAAGGGCTGGGTTCCTCAGAATCAGTGACCAATGGCGACACATGGATGTATGAAGTTGTATCCAGATGAAGCATTGCCAAAAAACCTTCATTCAGAAAGTCAGGCCACAAAAAGTTTTATTATCTAACTAACAATTTAGCGCTATAACTTTTCATGTCATTATTGACGATAGATTGCGCGAATTAAGACATAAGCAAAGAGAGAATAACTATGAAAGTATCAGCAAAGCATCTAATCGCCTTTCTGAGCATAAGTTTACTCGCAAGCTGTGGTGAGGCTGAGCCACCTGCTCCAGCGCTCGAACTTAGTTTTGAAGAAACCTTGCAAATCCAACTTATCGAAGCCCAGCCCGGAGATATAATCGAAGTTCCAGCCGGCACTCATAATTTTGTCCGCAGTCTTTCTCTAACTGTTCCCGGTATAACTATTCGTGGTGCGGGCATGGACGAGTCCATTCTGTCGTTTTCAAATCAGGCTCAAGGTGCTGAAGGTCTATTGGTCACCGCGGATGATTTCATTATTGAAGATCTCGCCATTGAAAACACTGTCGGCGACGCACTTAAAATAAATGAAAGCACAAACGTCACAATCAGAAGGGTACGCACAGAATGGACTAACGGGCCCGACCCAGAGAATGGGGCTTACGGGATTTATCCGGTTCAGTCGCGCAATATATTAATCGAGGGCTCTGTCGCTATTGGCGCGGCAGATGCCGGCATCTATGTTGGACAATCCAGCCAAATTATTGTGCGCAATTCACGAGCAGAATATAACGTTGCAGGTATTGAGATTGAAAACTCAACCTTTGCCGATGTTTATGACAATGTCGCAACCAACAACACAGGAGGTGTTCTAGTTTTTGATTTGCCAAACCTTGAAGTGCAAGGTGGCCAAGCTACTCGAGTTTTTAATAATCAAATCTATCTGAATAATACAGAGAATTTTGCACCGGAGGGTGCAATTGTCCGCAATGTTCCACCAGGAACCGGTTTATTAGTTTTAGCTAACGACAACATCGAAGTATTTGAAAATGAGTTTTGGGACAACAACAATGTAAACATTATGGTTTACAGTTTTACGTTGGGTGGCCGCACCATCGACGACCCTAACTACGATCCTTTCCCTGAACAGATTTACATACACGACAATGAATATCGCGGTGGTGGCACTGCACCCAGACATCGAAACCTGATGGCTTGGCATGAGGTCGCGCAAGTAAATACCCCCAATATTGTTTGGGATGGCTTAGTAAAAGACAGTGGGGAAACTTCTAGTATTATCTGTCTTGGCCCAAATACCGGTGCCAGTTTTCTCAACCTAAAAGGTGGCGAAAGCCCGGAAGATGTTAGCTACGATCCAGAACCTCACAGCTGTACTATACCTCGCCTACAGAAAGTAGAATTCGATTTCCCGGGTGACGACTAGACACGGCAGTTACTTCAAAGTTGTAACGTAAACGGCTAGAAAATCTCGTTTAGGGTTCCGATCAAGCCTAAATCCTGATAATCCCACCGCTAATGTCAGGTCTAACTTAGTGTGTTTGCCGCATATCGAAGAAGTTAAAGCCAAACATATGAGCGGCTAAGTACAACTAGTCAAATACACTTTCCATACGGTTTGCAATATCCATGTACACAGCTTTAAAACCTGGCAGTAGATATCCAGAATCAATCAATAGGTCTGTTGCTTCTTCATATTTTTTTAAGTAGTCATCGAATGAGCGGTAGAGCCCTTCGATAGAACTGCGCTGATCTCTGTTCGCTAACGCAGTCACTGCATCTCGCGCATAAGGAATATAACCGCCTGACAATCTTGCCAGTGATTTTTCCGCCCCAGTTTCAATAGCACGCAAGTTCCATGAAGTAAATGTGGCAAGTGGCACTTCTGCAGTGGGCGGCAAAATTGTACTATGACTTAAGTCATTATTATCAGAATCTACTGCAGGTATTAGAGAGTTGTAGTAGTTATCCGATGAAATTGGATGCTCATCGATTATGCGCTCTTCTTCCCAGCGACTGCCGTAATTATTATGAGTCGGTTGATAGATAGCAGTTGGGTGGATGACAGAGTTTAATCGATTCCAGGCAGCACTATTTATTCTGCCATCCACATGGGAGGTGACTAGTGAACTATCTTCGATGCGAGGGTAACGAGACGCTGGAGGCTCAATATCCTCTGATACCCAGGCATACATGCTAACTATTAAGGACATCCCAATCGGATTCCACATGGTGGGATTTCGTGGTAGTTGACTAATTGAGGCCGCACTCGGAATACCATTGCCGGATCCATGCTGTGAACCACCGATGGTGTAAAAGCGCACTTCTTCAGGAAGTGGCGCGTCAGCAGTTCCTTCCGGGTTAGTGTGTGGTAGCGACCCGGCTCGTCCCCAGTACTCATTAGATGTTTGGATATGCATAACCTTCGGCACTGTATTTGTTTCTCTCGCTTTCTTTAACACGCCATCAGTATTGCCAGTAAAAGGGTCGGTGCTATTTCCATAGGTAAAAGGAAATAAATCATTGGGATAAAGGTAGTTTGAATGCTGTCCATTAGTTCGAGTGGGCATAGCGAAGCGGTTATTAAACATTCCATAACCACCGCCGGCGATAAACGGAACTACACCATCGAATACCTGACGCTGTTCTAAGTCAGCATTAAAGCCGTCGTACATGAACTGGCGCAACAAGCGGCCACTCTGGGAAAATCCATAGGCAACGCCGTGTTCAATTGCAGGAAGACCCAGCTTCTCTAACTCTTTACTTCCTTCGCCGCCATAACGAATTAGCGATACAAGGTCTCTAATCCCTGACATACCTGCTCCTGCTAGCACGGGATTCATGGCCTCATAAATAAGTTCATAGATGTAGCCTGGCTTAAATCCACTCTCCAGATTCAATGTAATATTTTTTTGATTGCTGTTTTGAGAATCAGCTACATTAAGCGAAAATTGAGAACGCTCTATGGGCACGCGAGGATCAGTTGGATAAAGTCGCTCGCTTAAAGTAGCGTTTTCCAGACCTGCTGCGGTAGGTTCATAGGCGAGGTGCCCGCCGCCACCAATGGCGGACTCTAAGGCCGGTCGAGAGACAATTACTTCATAGCGCACGTCTCCCGTAATTATTTCTTGAGCTGAACCAACGATTGGCGCGTGCAAACGGAGACGTCCGGGCCGCTCTTCGATCTCATTAATCCAACCGGTTAACAAGTAGGTAAACCCGCGTTCAGACAGTGGGTGTAGCAAAGAATCCTCGGGGGGTGTCGATCCACGGCCACGATTATTTACCATGTACATCAGCCCGCCATTAGCAATGGAATCGGATGGCACTATAAGCTTGAAGTCCGCCGAATACTCCACCAGTCCTCGTTCATTAGTCGGCGCATACGCAATATCCGTAATAGCCGCATTGGATGGGTCCACAGGGTCCAAGGTGAAGTAGACAACCCCACGAATAGCTCTATAACTAAAATCTACAGCACTATGAGATAACGTTTCCTCGTTAACCACCTCGATACGAGTGACTTTGGCAACAGCAGCTGAGCTGAGGACAGCATAGATTGCAACAAGCAAAAGGAAATGGGGTTTTATTTTCAACATAATCTGATCCGCTCGTCTTATTCTTATATTGGGATGTGCATTTTTTAAAAGGATTTTAAATACAGCTAATTCGGCTACACGCAACTGGCCATTCGTTAAGAGTCGAGTTTTCCGCATTTCAAGCAGTTAGTCAATGGAGCTGAAAGTTAGGCTAAATAGCCTAGTTCGCGGTACCGCGCGAATCAGGTTTAGCACCTTTCGCTCGCTGAGAGAGAACGGGCATTAAAGCTGTAAGAATTGAGCCCACCACTAACAACAGAGCACCGATAATGGAAATCCACGAGAGGCGATCTGAAAAGGCATAGTCAGGATAAAAGCAGACCGTTAGCTTCAAGGAGCCGATTGTAAACAGTGGAGCCAGGGCTAAAACTGCGCTCACTTTTGAGGCATCCCAAAGGTTTAGGGCTTCCGCAAAGCAACCGTAGGCAACAAGGGTATTGATACAACAAAATAGTAATAAGGCGAGTTGGAATTTGCTAAGCGCGAAAAGACTCATCGGGGAGATAAACGGCAGCAACACCACAACAGAAAATAAATATATAAGGAGAAGGATTTGCGGCGAGGTATATGATTGAAGTAATTGTTTTTGCAAAAGAGCATAGGCGGTCCAGGTTATAGCTGCGGCGACTACAATCAATACACCAATAGTCTGACTATTCTCCAAGCTGGTAAATTCTGTAAGTCGGTCATTAAAAAATAGTAGAAGCCCAATCACGATTAGCAGCGTTCCCATTTTTTGAATTCCCACAAATGATTCTTTATAAAAAATGACCCCACCAAAAATTAAGAGAAGTGTAGTGAGCTGGATAACAGCTTCGCTTGTTTCTCCATTCACATAATTTAGAGAATTCGAGAACAAGTAATAATTGCTGCATAGTCCTGCCGCAGCAACCAAAAGAAAAAAGCGCGTCCTGGCACTTACCGCTTTTAATTTGGGAATTTCTTGCCTAAAACTTAGCCAAGAAAGCAATACAACTCCGGCAACCAAGAAGCGAAACCAAACTATTGTTGAGGCATCCATGCCAGAGAGCAATTCCTTCAAAGCAACAGGCAGCATTCCCCACATGGCCGCTGCTATGAGGGATAAAAAAAATCCAGAGAAATGATTTTGACCAGGCTTACTCATGTAAAAATACAAAGCTTTCTAGAAAGGAACTGCATGCTAGCATACAAGGCAATAAAATTTTCGCGATTCCTCCATGTTAACCGGCTAAATCACGATAATTTAATATGCCGGGAGAAGCGAGCGCTTAAAAATTCCATTTGATCTGCAAGCACGTTGCGATTAGAGAGGTAAAGAAATTCATATTGATTCGGCACGAATGGGATAGCTAGCAATTCCATTCTCGCGTCTTCCGGCATCCTGTCTGCTTTGCGATTATTACAACGGCGACAGGAGGTTACAACATTAGTCCAAACATCATAGCCACCCTTCGATAAAGGTTTAACATGGTCCCTGGATAAATCAAGAACCGAAAACTTCACACCGCAATAAAGACAGATATTTTTGTCGCGGCGGAAAAGAAATTTATTCTCTAAAGGAGGGTCGAAGTTTTCTTGGTGCAGTTTGCCTTCACAGGCAACTATGCTGGGAAGTTTAAGTATAGATTGAATACCACTGCGATTGTAGCCACCACGAATTTCCATTACTGTGTTGCCAAGAGTCCAGATAACCTGATTTTTAACTAGCAGCGTGGCGGTTTCTTCCCGAGTAAGCCAGCTAACTGGAATACCAGCCTTATTTAATCGCAGAATTTTGGCACTCATACACAATAACCTTTTACAGCAATCATGATATAGATTCTATACACTATTTCTTTCGTTGCAAATATCAATGACTGGAACTTGCACCTCATTTTAAACTGGTTGGTTAATATTTATTTTTTTAAGAGAAGAGCTGTTCTCTAATTTTTTCGCCACGTGGAAAAACCAACCAAAAAATGCCAAACTATACTTCAAGGTTTCTAGCCTGCTCCTTTGCTTTGTACTTTTTATAACCTCCGCTGCTATACCAATACCCTCCTTGCACTATCAATAATAATGCAATGAAATAAGGAATAGTGCCCCAGTCACGGCCTCCAACTTGAAAGTAAAACACAGCGTTATAGTTGCGATCTTCAGTAGGATGTTCCGCAGTAACAACGCCTATGTAGGTGCCTCTTTCTTCAAAAGCATAGCTGGCTCGATAGTAACCGCCATCTTCGATAGTAGGTGGCTGGTAGAAAACAGTTGCGGCTTCCAGGTCGTCTAATCCTTCGATATCTTCCCAACTAGCATATTGACCGACATTATTTATATCGCGCACAATACGAAAGTCAATATACATTTCCTGAAGTAAGTTGTGCAGGTATTCCATTACAAAGACTGAGGTCGTTGCGCTTGGAATGTCTTCGCAAAATTCCTCGTTTTGACTTACTTCCGGTTGAAATACTGTAAAATGGGCCTGCATAAAATTAATAGTGATTACGCAAAGATCTTCTTCGAAAGCGACACCGCCATGAGAAAAGCTAGAATTTGAATTCAATAGCGCAAAGGTACAAGAAAAAATTATCATCAGTTTTCGTGCTGAAACTAGTTTAGATTTTAAGGAAAGAAGCATATTGTTGTAGATTGACCTCATCTGGAAATGCATGCTGAGTAATACTCACCAAGGAATAATCGTTCCATCATAATTAAAAAAACTACCTGTATTATCGCTGTTTAGATTGTCGATAACAGAAATCATACCTACAACACTCGTTTCAGTGTCGATTAGCCCGTTAGGTCCCCCCATATCGGTTCGCACCCAACCTGGGTGTAGTACTGCGACATCAAATCCTGCACCTCCCAAATCCACGGCAATGCTTTTGACAACAGCGTTTAAGGCCGCTTTGGAACTACGATAGACATAGGAACCGCCACCATTGTTATCGTCTATGGAACCCATTTTCGACGTAACGTACAACAGTTTTTTACCTTCACCCTGTTTCAAATTCTCGATAATGCGCTGGGTTAGCAACATTGGTGCTATTGTGTTTACGCGAAGTACTGGCAGCCAGTTTTCTGCATCAACATTGTTAAATACAGAATTTCTTGGCCCATAAACTCCCGCATTATTAATAAAGATATCTATAGGACTATTTACGAGTTGTGCAGGGAACGCCATTAGAGATTCATCATTGGCAACGTCAAGCTTGAGCAATTGTAGATTCTCATTGTTTGCGCTTAATTGCGCCAGCGCCTCTGCCGCTTCAATATCACGACAAGTGCCAATCACGTTTTCGCCGCGTGCTAAATATTGTTTTACAAATTCCAGGCCAATACCGCGGTTAGCACCTGTAATGAGTACCGTAGCCATAATCCCTCCTTAATTTTTTTAGATACCTCGAGCCGATCGTCAAGCCGCGGAAGGCTTAATTTGAAACGATCTCATTCTAATAGACCTGTCGAGGTTTCCAAGAGATGGTTAATCTACCCGCCTCGAACCCTGAGGTCAAAGCCTGAATAACTTGAACTTCGAAATTCAAAATTCGATTATAGCTTCTTGTAGACTAGGCTCATACTTACCTAGGGACTTATGAATAATGGGCCTCTTTGCTATACTGCTGCGCTGCTAAACGGATTGAATCTGTTCATTAATTGGCTAGGTTTACAAGAAACTTTATGAAAGCATTATCTGTTCCGCTTGCCCTTGCTATATCGTCTGGAGTGGCAGCACAAGAGCTAGAGGAAATAGTCGTTGTTGGCGTCGTTCCTGCAGGCTCAAGCATAGATACCGACAAACTCGCTTATCCTGTTCAAACTGCGACAAATGCCGACTTAAAAAATATTTCTGCTGTCAGCATTGCTGATTTTCTCAAACAGAGCTTCTCGAGCATCTCGTTAAATGAAGCGCAGAATAATCCGCTGCAACCAGACCTTCAGTATCGCGGCTTCACTGCTTCACCACTGCTAGGTTTGGCCCAAGGCCTTGCCGTATATCAAAACGGAATCCGAATTAATGAGCCTTTGGGAGATGCTGTGAATTGGGATCTCTTGCCTCAATCGGCGATTCAAGAACTATCCCTAGGTGGAGGGGCTAATCCACTATATGGACTGAATAGCCTCGGCGGCTCTATAGTTATTGATATGAAGGATGGGTTCGATTTTGAAGGCGCGAACGCTGAAATTAGTGCAGGCTCATTTGGCAGACATACAGCAAACCTGGAATTTGGTGGCAACAACGGAAAGCTGGCCTACTACACCAATATTGAATATTTTGAAGAAGATGGTTGGCGTGATCACTCTAACTCTGAAGCAATCAATTTTTACAGCAGCCTCAGCTATCGTTCAGACTACACGCAAATCAATTTAAATTACCAACACGGTGAATCAGACCTAATCGGATTTGGTTCCTCGCCCGTCGAACTTCTTGACTTCGATCGCGCGGCTATTTTCACTGGACCTGACATTACCGAGAATGACATGGATATGTTTAGTTTCGATTTTTCGCATGAAGTAAGTTCGGCAATTAGCTTCAGTGGTAATTTATTCTATCGCCAGAACGACACCGTTTCTTTTAATGGCGATGGGTCAGAATTCGGTATCTGTGAGTTTGGCGGCATAGGTTCCTTAATAGAGGGGCTAGAAGAAGACGATTTAGAAGAGCTAGGGCTTGATGACGACGATGTCTGTGAATCTCAATTTGCAAGCGCTGAGGGTTTAGAAGATTTTCTGAACACCACAGCGATGGCGATGGGGGTGAATGAATCTTTTAATATCGAAGGTTTTGAAGATGATGACCTTTCGGGAGCGGGCCTCCTTTCTGATGAAGCGATCAATAACCTAAGTAATCGCAATCAAGAAAGTACAGGCGCTGATTTTCAATGGACCTTTCTCGGAAACTTTTTTGGTTACAATGGACAGTTAGTAGTCGGTGGTGCTTATTCCAATGGAGAATCGGCATTTGATTCGGTAGTGGAACTTGCGAGCCTTAATCCTATTACCCGTTTAACTACTGGCCTGGGGACAGGTACTTTTGTTGATGATCAAGCCACGCTAATTTCAACTCAAACAGAATCCACCAGCTTCTATATTTCTAATATCTTAGACCTAACAGAAACCCTTTCTTTAACTTTATCTGCCCGCGGAAACTATACTAACGTTGATCTAAGGGATAAATCCGGTGAACGACCAGAGCTTAATGGCAGTCATCGCTTCTCACGAATTAACCCTGCCATCGGACTCACTTGGCAGATGAATCAAAATCATAATTTTTACAGTTCGTATTCCGAATCATCCCGCGCACCTACACCTATAGAGCTTGCCTGTAACGAAGGAGTTTTCGATCTAGCTGTACAATATGCCATAGAAGACGGCGAAGATCCTGATGATGTCGATTTCGAATGTCGTCTTCCTAATGCTTTTTTAGCGGACCCTCCTCTGGATGATGTAATCGCAAAAAGTTTCGAACTTGGTGGCCGGGGTTATATAAATGCTATCCGTTACAACCTTGGACTGTTTAGCACTACCAATCACAATGATATTCTTTTCCAAACTACGGGGCGATCAACTGGCTTATTTGCCAATGTGGACAAGACACGACGCCAAGGTTTTGAAGGCTCATTAAGTGGAAGAATCCAAAGAGTAACTTGGTTGCTGGCTTACAGCCATATCGCTGCAACTTTTG
>Ga0206679_10001325_pt1 | contig 20401 bp, 12 predicted proteins | sample M110012015metaG_FD_155464 | JGI IMG/M metagenome (GOLD analysis project Ga0206679, IMG submission 155464) | Ammonia-oxidizing marine archaeal communities from Monterey Bay, California, United States - M1 100m 12015 | ecosystem: Environmental > Aquatic > Marine > Intertidal zone | place: USA... | reverse complement strand
GGTCCCTGGAATCAGGTCTAACTCACCAATGATGTTCGGAGTAAGCGTCCAGTCTGAAGATTTGGTCGGGTTGTCCGCGTGTAGAAGGAAAACGCTGGTTTGATCACCGAATGTACCTCCGGTGAACATGTCTCTATGATAGCCCGAGACTAGAACCTCCTCGTCATCGACGTCTATGTCGATGCCCCAGTACTTACCATCCGAAAGCAAGAGAGGATCCATCAGATCCTGTATCGGCTGCATCTGGCAGGTGGCGTCTATGGCTGAGTAGCTCAGAGTCTGGAGGAAGTAACCAGAGGAATCGAGAAACCTCCGAGTCCATACGATGTGTGCCCAACCGTCCTCAGTGCTCCAGGTTGCTATGTCGCCAGCCCACATCTCATCCAGCACGTTAGTGCAGGCTGTAGTGCCTCTGTTGGAGTTCAACCTGTATAGTGACAGCATTCCTCCATTGTTGGTTATGACTATGCCCTCATCGTCGAGATCGATGACCTTGACCGGCACCTCTCCCACATCGAAGTTCATCGCGCGGGCGCCCGATAGGGTGGACTCGTCCACCAGCACTGCCGCCTCGACTTGGTTGTTGCTCCAATCAAGGTCGGCCAATCCTGAGCCACTCAGAGTGATTCTGACATCGAGAGGGCCGGACTGATTGGCCCGATGAGCGAAGGATAGCTGCGATGCACCTTGACCGACAACTAGGGAGATTGCAGTAGATGACACCAACTCCCAGCCCAGATTGTTACGAATCTCTAGTGTGGCTTCGACGCTGGTGGCATCACTGGAGCCGAGATTATCGACTCTGGCTGTGATGAGGAACTGCTCGAGGGGCCGCGGTATCGCCGGCTCTGTCCTAACCGCTCCCTCGCGGAAGGCCAAATCTATGCCTTGTGGCCTCTGGATGACTGGGAAGGTGATTGTCTGTCCATTGTCTTCCTCATTCAACTCCTCAATCGAATCGGAAGGATCCAGAGAAACCATCACCACTTTGTCGCCGACGGTGGTCGGATTCCAGTAGAGTACCACTTCGATGATGTCGCCGCTGTCGATGCTGGGCAACACCATCTCATCCTTGCGCGAACCGTCCTCGTACAGTGCGATTGCGAGATTCGATGCCGCCAAATCGCCATCGTTACGAATCTCTGTCCGGATTTCTAAGAAGGTGTTGACATATGTTTGAGTGAGAGAAATCCCGTACTCCTCAACTGAGAGACCGGTCCTGAACATCAGATTAGGGGCCGGTGGATCGTTATCCACCTCGACGGTCCGACGTATCTCTTCAGAGTAGATTCCGTCTCCGCTAACCATCCTAGAGGAGAGGCGGTAGAATCCATCATCCACATCTTCGGTGCTCCAAGTCACAGACCAATCACCGCTACCGCTACCGCTTCCTCCGAAGGTCTGAGCAGTCTCCCAAGAGTCGGTGCCCAGCCTCCACTGCACGGTTCCTCCGTTCACCGAATCCCAAGTACCGAACACGTTGACGTTCCCGGAGACAGGGCTCTGTCCACTGGGGCCCCCCATAGAGACAGCGACCAAGCCAACCTCATGCTTCTGTTTGACCACATCGCTCCACTGCCCAAACTCGTTCTTTGCCTGAGCCTCGATTATCACTTCGAGTACGTTGATCTCATCCTCGGTGAACTCGGGCAGAGTGAATGGAGTTGTCCAGTTGGAGGTTCCTTGGGCTGCGTGCCAGTCGAGCAACACCACCTCTCTCTTAGGCTCGCCTTCGGGCCTATGTGTGTATGAAATTCTGACTGCTATCTCATCGATACTGCCATTGGTCTCCGCATCCTCATCTATGTGACCTCTTGCACTGTAGGTTTCGCCCTCCACCAACCACGAGTCTACCTCAGGATTCTCCATGACTACCCAGTCCCCCGAGCCAGGCGGAGGTGGGTCAGTGTTGTTGCCCCCGGGATCAGGATCCACATCTCCTCCAAGCATCGCCTCAAGAATCATGTTGCCATCAACGATACCAAAGCCGTATTGTTCGTTCCACTTTTCCGTGATACTAGGTTCTGAGGCCTGCCCACGTCTTTCGGAGTTGTTCTGTAGAAGATCCTTGATCTCCTGCGGGTTGAGGCCATCGTCTATCTGCAGCATGACTGCGATGAAACCGGCGACTGCGGGACAGGACATGCTTGTGCCAGACATCTGAGTGTAACTGTCTTCGGCCAGAGGTTTGGGTGCCCCTGGGAGAGTGCTGCTAGAGGCAGCGTGCTGAGCGGACATTATGTTAGATCCAGGGGCTACTACTGTGGGCTTCAATTCCTCCCACTCGTTATCGTCTCCATCGTCCTCCCTAGGGCCAGAGTTGGAGTATGAGGCGATCATATCATCCCCTCTCTCAATAGTGTTCTCGTCGTCTATGGCTCCGACGGTGATGGCGCTGTCGGAAGCACCGACAGATGTTATCCTCCTCCTACCGTCGTTGCCAATGGCTGCGACCGGAACCACGCCAGCATCCGCTGCCTCGTCAACTGCTCTAGCTTCAGCGCTTGTACCGTTGTCACCGGGATCATCTCCCTGAGGGTCAGAGGCGGATCCGAAGGACATGGACATCACGTCGATACCTTCACTTGATTCGTTGTTCCCCCAGTCGTGATCGGCGTTGTCCATGACCCATTGTATACCTCTGAGCGTTGCTGCCGAGTTTGTCGCCCCGGCATCACTCATGACCTTGACGTCGATAAGATAGGCACCAGGGGCATAGCCCTGATTTATGCGTCGCTCGTCACCAGTTCCGAGGGCTATTCCCGCCACATGAGTTCCGTGCCCGTCAGCATCGTCCGGGTCGATGCTGCCATCGTCGCAGTCCTGAGAGCTCCATGAGGTCGCATCGCAGCCTCCCAACCACTTTGGGTCGGCAAGCTCATCTGGTTCCTTTTCGTTGTCATTGTTGTCGTCCGAGAAATCGTCCAGTGAGAAGTGCTCGTTGTCCACTCCGGTATCTAGGATGGCAATTACGACTCCAGAACCGTCGTAGCCGAAGTCCCGCATCGTCTCGTCGAAGACTTCGGAGTCCCTGACCTTCGAGCCTCGAGACGCCTTGTCGAGCAGAGGTACTATCACGGTCTGCTCCTCAATCATCACCACCCCGTCAAGCAACCAGATTTCGATCAGCGAGTCCACAGGGACGTGGTCGATTACTATGGAGTCGAGGATCCGGAGGGGGTCAAACCACGAACCTTCCTCATTCCAACCGTGGTCGAGCAGCACCGTCTTGATGGCACCGATGTCACTCTGCCCGGGGTGCCAAGAATAATCGACGACGATGGCGACAGTCGGAAGGCCGTCCGATCCTGTGATTGAGGTCGTCGAAACCGATGTCCTCTCTCCGGCGATGATTCTCTGAAGTCTGTCGTCCATCCCGTTGGAGTCTAGGTCGTACCAGTATCCAAACCACCACCCAGGGTCCTCGACCGGCCAGCTCGAATCGACAGGACGGATGCCAGGTAAACGGTCCTTTTCGGGGCACTCTTCGTCCCCACACATCAGCGGCGGAGGTAATCCTGGGCCCGATAGAACTGCAACCTCAGTACTCTCATCCGTGTCTTCTGGGACGTGTACCAAGGCACTGACTCCTAGCGAGAAGTCCATCATGAGGAACAGTGCGACCACTATCAGAGGTAGTCTCGGATTCCTACTATGACTCATGGCTCTCTAAGAGAGCCAAACTCAGATGAGGTATAATCCCAACCTGTCATGGTTCGTCTGTGACATCGGTTCAAGGCCACTTGACATGGCTACCGGAAATGGCACAGCGAATACGGCAGTTCTCCCCTCTCATCTCAGTAATCATCTCACCGTCACAGATCGGGCAGAGGGTATGCTCCGAGAGCTCTTCCAACCATGCCCTCCTAGTCTCCAGTTCGTCGCCCTCCTCACGCAGCCTCCTTAGTATCTTAGCAGCCCCTCCGTCAAGCGGTTTGTCTGCTGCGAACCATGGGTCATCATCAAGACTCCCCATGCGTCCTATGGCCTGCGTCCGAAGGGCTTGGGCGCGCTCCGAATAGGTTGCTGAACTCTCTGTCGAATCGAGTGAGCTGGGCGCCCCTCGAGCAATTGTCCTAGCAAGCAGGTAGGCTAGGAAGAATCCTCCCACATGTGCCATGTGAGCGACATTCGACTCTCCAGCGGTGCCCGATTGCAGATCATACATCTGCCAGACCTCCAAACCGAGCCTGACAAAAACGATGAGCCAGACCGGCCAAGCTCGGATGAAGAACAATAGAGGAAACTCAACCTTGTCTTCGGGCCAGCATGCCATGTAGGCCCCCAGCAGCCCGAACGCCGCTCCACTGGCGCCGATGGCGGGTGCCATCGAATTGGGATGTGACAGAACCCATGCTAGATTGCCACCGAGGAAGCCGAGGAAATATACTGCAAGCCATCTCCGACCACCCAGTCGCTGCTCTAGAGGGATTCCGACTAGTGCAATCACCAGTATGTTACTCAGTACATGGATCCAGTCCGCGTGGAGCCACGCCGCAGAGAGCATTCTGTAGGATTCTGTAGGATATCCCATGACGCCAGGTTTGATGCCGAGCAGGTCGATCATCCATAAGAACTGCATCGGCACTCCGTAGAGCACTGAATAGGTGAACTGGACAAACGCCACAAGCATCAGGGAGAGCACTGTCGCAAGAGCCAGACTGGTCTCTCCTCGGGATGCTGATACATACGGCCCTATGGCCAACGTCACCATAACCCCAAGCACCAGCAAGTCAACGCCGACCAAGTCAGCCCACTCAACGCCCATGTAGTCCATTCCTAGCCGCGAGGTCCGAACGCATAGCCGCTTCGTTGGCCGATGGAATTACTCAAACGATAACCCACCTTCGGAATCGCGTGGAACAAGGCGCAATGATGCAGGCTGCGGGCATCGAAGTGCATCGCGGTCCTCGAGTGGTTCTGAAAGACATTGATTTCCACATTGGACGAGGAGAGGTAGTAGCTCTAGCGGGGGCTAATGGCTCAGGCAAGACCACACTCCTTGAGTCATGTGCAGGTATACTTCCTCTAACTTCGGGAAGCGTCATCTGGCGCACGGGCGCCGATGAAGAGAGAATAGTGCGTGATTCCGATGGACGCAGGAGCGAACCTCCTCCGATGGGTTTGACCTTGCAGAGCGACGGGATGTGCGGCGAGGAGACCGTCGAGGAGAGACTGTGGGTTTCGCTCAGTGCGTCTGGACGAAGTCCCGATATAAACGCCGTCTCAGAGGTGCTCTCAGAGTGGGGGTTGGAGCACCGTCGCGCCGACCGCGTCTCCCAGCTCTCTGGAGGTCAACGCCGTCGTCTGGCAGTTCTTTGTGGACTCATCCCAGCGGCTTTCAGTGAGGATCCGAGAGTCGTATTGTTGGATGAGCCCTCAGAAGGCCTCGATGAATCTGGAAGAGCCCTTCTAACAGGCTGGCTGCGAGCTATTGCTCGAGACGGTCACAGTGTGCTAGTAGCAACACACGACGAGGGCGTAGTCAGGTGCGCGGACAGAGTGCTAATAGTACATGATGGCCTTCTAGTGGAATCTCCCGGCTCATCCGAGGGCAACCCTTCGAAGCTACCCGAGCCTAGTCCATCGATTGAATCGAGCACACATGGTTCGTTGATACGCTGGGCCATCAGAATGGAGGTACGCAATCCCGTCGACACAATCGGCCGTGCAACTCCAGCCCTAGTCGCCCTACTCCTCGCATACGCACTAGTAGGAGAGATTGACTTGGGTCACGCAGGGAACGACCTGCTCGCAGCGCTCGTACTCGTTCCCGCCTTCATCACGGCCGTAGTCTCTCCGGCTTTGGTTCGACGCCTCGCCGAAGCAGACTGTGGGAGGTGGTGGAATGCAGTGGTCGGCCCGGCTGCAAGGCCCACATACTCGCTGATTGGCGCCTCTATCCTTCTACCTCTGCCTCTGACTTACCTGTCTTGGTTCGTACTCGCTGGCTCCACTGACAGCACCTTAGAATCAGAGATTCTTCTCTGGCTATGGCTTCCCGCAGTCATTATGATTGATGTCGCGGCAGCCGCTGCTGCCCTGCATCTTCTGGTGGCCGACCTCCGTCGAGCCAGTGCAGCAGCCGCATCACTGCTTCTGCTGGTGCTGGTCTGGCCGTTCCTGCAACTGACCGACGCTCTCTCGGTCATTATGACAGATGGCATGTCCTTTGGACTCGGGATGGGTGACCCATTGGTGTCTTGCATTATAGCGAGCTTGATCTCTATCCTAGTATGGGCGGTCGCAATATACCTCCCAGACGCATGAAGACCAGCATTGATGACGAGCAACAGTCTCGGCTTACCATGGCATCAGTCAGAGCGACTGGAGCGGCGCTTACCGCGCTGGGCCTGACTGGGGCCGCTACGACGTTGCTACTCGGTCTACTATGGGCGCCCTCGGTCGACCCTGAGGCTTGGAACGCCCCTGAAGCATATCGGATTCTGTTCTGGCACGTCCCGTTCGCATGGTCATCATTCCTAGCATTCTGTGTCCTGTTCGTCGGCTCTGTGGTTTGGTACTCTCGTCGCTCGGAGTTCGGCTGGAGACTTATCTGCACTGGCTCCGACCTCGGTCTGCTGTTTGGCCTCGGAGTGGTAATTTCCGGGCCGATTTGGGGCTCCGCAGAATGGGGGGTCCCGTGGGACTGGGGTGATTTGAGATTGAACACCTACGGACTACTCACCGCCGTAGCCCTGTTCCTCGTCCTCGCTCGTAATTCGCAGCCCGAGGGTCACGACACTCGAGACACCATCGCTTCAGTCGGTCTGTTCGGTTTCGCCCTAGTTCCAATTACCGCACTAGCGACAACATGGTACCAGGAACGCCATCCTGGAATCATAATCGTGGAGAGCGAGGAGGCAGGACTCGCTCCAGAGATACTGACAGTCTTACTGCTCGGTTTCGCATCGTTCTTCGTACTGTTCGCTGGCTTCGCTCTGCTCAGTGATACTCTGCATCAGATGGAGTCAAGACTGAGTCATCTGCAGCGCCTGCTAGACAAGGAGGTGGTACGCTGACCGGGATGACTGAACTAGCTGTAGCGTATCTTGCCTTTATCGGACTGATAGGTGCCTACGTCTACAGGCTGCTGAGCAGACTGGCTGATGTCGATACTCGTCTGGCAGCAGCCGAAAACGTCCTCTCATCCGATGAAAATGAGTGATTTGGCCTTTTTTCCCTTCGGGAATCCTTGAAACGGAGCGGTCGAGCGGAGGTAGGGAGAACTATGTCAGCCGGGGCCTTTTGTATCGCCTGCGGAGCACCGCCTCCGTTGACCTCCGAGAGGATGTGCGAGGGCTGTCTGAGGCAGCGCACCACGCTATCAAAGATTCCAGAGAGGATTCAGCAGTTTCGCTGCGCCAAGTGCGACTCGTTCGAAGTAAGGGGCCGTTGGTCCGAGATGGACCCGGACGCTATCGCCGATCTGCGTATCCGCGAGAATCTCATCGCTGAGGAGCGCGCCAAGCAGGTCGATGTCTCATTTTCAGTGGAATCCATCGACGACAGGACCAGCCGCCTTCACGTCGAGGTCTCAGGCAGCATTGAGGGCTATGGCTTCGAGGGTCAGCACGAGGTATTGTTGCAGACCAGCAACGCCGTCTGTCCTGCATGCGCGCGCAAGGCTGGCTCATATTTCGAGGCTACCGTGCAACTCCGTTCCGCCGGCCGGCGATTGGATGACATCGAGTTGAAGCAACTCAGGAAAACACTCGATGACATGCTTGAGAACATGGAGCCAGACTCCATGTTTTTCGTCACCAAGGAGGGACCGGTTACCGGAGGATGGGACCTCCAGCTGGGCTCCAAGGCGATGGCCAAGAACTGGGGTAGGAGGCTCGTGAGGAGTTTCGGAGGAACCATCAAGGAGACCTCGACAGTGGTCGGCTCAAACGATGGAATCGACGTGACCAGACTAACACTCAGTTATCGCAAGCCGGCGTACGGACTTCGCGATGTGATTCGATTCAGGAAGCAGTTGTGGCTGGTCGACGGTTGGCAGAAGGATGGACCTAGTCTGCGCAGAATGGACAGGTTTGAGCGAACCGGAGTTAGCTGGAGGGATATGGAGAAGTCGACAGTGGTCTGCTCCACCGCGGAGCAGCACCTCGTGGAGGTAATGAATCGCGACAGCTCGGCTGCCGAGGTAATGGACCCCACCGACTTCAGGATGGTGACGGTAGCACTGCCCTACGATGACGATGAACAGTCCTCACGCCTGCGCATCGGTTTCATAGACGGAGCATGGCTGGCGTTGCCAGGAGCAACAGGAGAATAGTAGCATGGCTGAGCCCGATATGTCCTCTCTGCTTTCCAAGCTCGATATCGGCGACATGGCCGGATTCACCCGCCGCTTTGTGGACGACCTCGAAGCGGCGATGGCCATGGACGTAGGCATTGAGGTAGATTCAGACTGGAGTGGAGTAATCTGCCTTGGAATGGGGGGCTCGGGCGCTGGAGGGAGATTCCTCAAGTCATTGGCTGATGCTGAGGGTGGCTTGCCTTTCGCAGTCTGGAACGACTACGGACTGCCGAGCTGGTGGGGCCCTGATTGGCTGGTCCTCGCAACTTCCTACTCAGGCGACACAGAGGAGACCCTCGACGGAGTTCGCGAGGCCCTTGAGTCCGGGGGGACCGTTATTGGAGTATCCTCAGGCGGGCAGCTGGCCGAGATGCTCGATGGAAATGATGATTGTATCCTGCTCTCAGTAACTGACGGTCAGGCACCTCGCTCGGCGTTCGGGCACATCTTTGGCACTCAGCTTGCTGCCTGTTGGACCATGGGACTCCTACCTGTGCCCAGTGCTGGCGAGATGTCTGGTATGCTAGGCCGACTCAGGACCGCTTCCTTGGGAGCTGATCTGATTGGAGGCGACGGGATGTCCGAGACAATGGCGATATCCCTGCAGGGCAGAGAGATCGGAATCATCTCTCCTGCTGAACTTGGCTCGGCAGGATACCGCTTCTCCTGCCAGATCAACGAGAACTCCGACGGCTTCGCCAGTTCCTCTGATGTTCCTGAGATGAATCACAACGAGATTGTAGCATGGTCGTCCGAGGGGGCTTCACGCGCTCTCATAGTACTCACATCAGAGGAAATGCACCCGCGTACGGAAGCGCGCGTAGGATGGATGCTGGACAATATTGAAAGTGAGGTGGTATGGCGAATCGAGTGCGAGGGAGAGAGTCTGCTGGAGCGCCTGCTTTACGCTGCCCATGTCACTGACTGGGTCTCGATTGCTCTTGCATTGGCCAACGAAACTAATCCCTCCGAGATGGCCGCGATAGACTCACTCAAGGCACATCTGGCCAGCATTTAGTAGAGTGGCCCTAAAACGAGCCTTGGATCAGGGTAATCCAACAGAGCCTGCTGTCTGGATTCGGGAGCAACCACCCCAGGGAGGTCGTGAGTCTGAGGCTCAACCAGAGAGAGCTGGAAGTGCAGGTGTGACTCCCAGCCGCCGTTCTCGTGCTTATCTCCCATCCAACAGATTACCCCGCCCGCGGAGACTGGTTGGCCGACTCGTTTACCGACAATCGAGGCCGCATCGAGATGCCCGTATAGGGCCCAGAGTGGAACGCCATCGAGCAAGTGCTTGGTAATCACCACATTACCGTAATCGCCATTGGCCGGATTGTAGCCGAAGTGTGAGATTTCTCCATCAGCGAAAGCCATACACGGCGTGCCGACAGGAGCACCAATGTCGATTCCCACGTGGAGAAATCGCTTTCCCTCAAAGAGATCGGTTGAATACATTCCTGGGCGCAGTTCATCGTATCGGCCGATGTCATATTCGTATTTCGACGGCGAGTCGTCGCCCGATGTGAAGTCCCGCACTTCGTACTCATCAGGCAGGTGTACGACCGGTTGGAACTCATGCGAATCCCAGTCAATCATGAACTACCGAGGCAACCTGAGGCCATTACTACTCCTCTTCGCCACTACCGGTATTTTCTGGTATTCTGGCTGTTCCCTCGACCGGATTACCGCTCTCGAGTTTTCTTGCAGAACTATCGGTTACTCTCAGATCTTCAAGACGTCTGCCTGCTGGAATTACTCTGCGGTCGTAGGATCCTACTGCGGCGTTGTAGGCATTCACTGCGGTGTTTAACCCTCTTCCCATTTTTGAAAGATCCTCGCCGAACTTTGCCGAACGCTCATAGAATTCACGCGCGACCTGTTGAATTTCTTGGGCGTTTTCAGCCATTGATTGTTGCTGCCAATAAACACTTACCGTCCTCAATAGGCCGAGGAGTTCTACAGGGGTTGCAATAAGGACACGTTTGCGAAATGCATACTCCTGTAATGAGGAATCTATCTCGAATGCCGCTGCGAGTATTGGAGGTGCAGGGATATACATCACTGTGAAGTCAGAGCCACCAGTAAGACTTGGATAATCGCGCTTTACTAGGGCATCGATGTGCCCCTTCACAGCCTTAGCATGTTCCTGCATCTTCTTCTTGCGGACATCCGGATCCTCGAGATCAAGTCCATCCCAATATGCAGCAAGAGGCACCTTGGCATCGATAGGGATGTTACCTCCATCTGGTATCTTGGCAAGCATATCCACACGACCCCCGCCTGCACCCGATGCCAGCGTCACTTCTATATCGAAATCGCAGTGTTCAGTCATACCTGCCGACTCAGCTACATTACGCAGCGAGATTTGCCCCCAGTCGCCGCGCGATTTACTGGATCCTCGCAGTGCAGTGGAGAGTTTGACATTAGTATCTCGAAGGTCTGTAGTCTGCCTCTGCAAATTTTCCACAGTTCTCTTGAGTCCATGGTAGGCACCCACCCTTTCCTTCTCGAGTTTCTTGGTCGTTTCGTCTAGACTAGTAAGAGAATCCGCCATGGGCTTGATTATCTCGTCAAGCTCCTTCTTTCTGGCAACGTGGTCCTTGTCCGCAGCGATCTGCACTTTGCCAAGCCTCTCCTCTGCCAATGTCAGAAAGTCCTCTGAACTCTTCCTCCCTATGTCTGTGACCAGATTCTGAATCTCTGCCCTGACCTTCTCCTCATTTGTAGCAGCAGCCTCCTCCTTCGCGAGAAGCCTCTCCTCTGAACGGATGACTTCACCGCTCATTCTCTGCTTGGCTAACATCCATCCGATGCCACCCCCAATAATTAGGCCGAGTATGATATACGCTAGCCCCACTGCTTCCATGTCTGAGCATTATACTCGGGAGTACTTGAACTCTACATGATGGATTTCGGGAACTCGAAAACCTGGAACAGATTTTCTTAGGTGTTCACACTCCCATGACCATGAGGGTCCGCAGACTGGCTATGCTCCTATCTTCCTTATCCGAGCACCGCAGCGGCTCCGTCGAGCTTGAGCAGTACGCCACCGATGGCGATCTAGCGGCTCGCTGGCTTGCCGACATCTCCGCGTTCGACGACATCACTGAGGGCTGCACCGTGGCAGACCTCGGCGCAGGAAACGGAGTCCTCGGACTGGGTGCCTTGGTGTTGGGTGCTGGAAGGGCGATACTAGTTGAGACCGACCAAGCGGCTTGCGATGTCGCGAAATCAAACGCCGAGTCGATGGGGTTTGCTGAATCAGTGGTAGTAATTCGAACCACGCTCGGCTCGGGCCCGATTGATATCACCTCTGCGGACGTGGTAATCTGCAACCCGCCATGGGGTAGGCAAACGCCTAGAGCCGATCGCCCCTTCCTTGAGGCCATAATCGCGGCAGAGGCTCCGGCCCATTTGCTACACAGTGCTGAGGCCACTCACATCCAACCTCTGTTTGAGGATGCAGGTTGGTCGGCCGAGAGGTACGGCGAGGCCGACTTCGCGCTACCGGCGGCGTATTCGCACCACAGTAGGCAGAGAGGAAGAACTAGAGCTGCTTTCTGGCGACTCGTCCCTCCCTGAGCCTACGGCTCATCCCGGCCGGACCGTTCATAGGGGATTGGCCGGTCGGCGGGCCGATGACCGCTTCAACAGGAGACTTCGTCACTCCCGGTTCCTCAGTGGCAATTCCAGACGGAGTTGAGGGAGGGGATGGAATCCACAGCAATGCCTCAGGCTCTATGGCGGTAGTCACGGGAACACTCGTCCAGAGCAACGGCATGATGTCAGTGGACCCATCACGACCATCGGTCAACTCGCCTCAGATTGGAGATGTCATCATTGCCGAGGTGAACCGACTCAACCCCAAGACAGCAGAAGTACGCCTGCTCCACATCGAGGGCAAGGATGGTGGCCACAGAACCGTCCCTGCCGAGGAACTGTTTGCAGACATCTTCGTCACTAACTTCGTCGATCGCTTCCTGCCCTCTGCAGGGGATGCGATGCGCAAGAGGGACATCGTCCGCGCGCGTATAGTCGAACTAGACCCTATGCTCAAGGCCACAACTCGCGACAACCCTGAACTCGGCGTCCTGCACGCCCTGTGCCCACAATGCGGAGAGGATCTCGAGGCGAGTAGCGAGACTCCCGATTTCAACGTGGCATGCCCTCGCTGCGACTACACGGGCTACAGGGTCCTATCCAACGGCTTCGGCCACGGCCACGTTCTCGGGAAGGACATACAATCCCTGAATCGTCCCGGGGCCCGATGGTCATCGGAGGCCGAATCGATGCTCGGTCACGACGGTGCTCGCCCCTATCTCTCACCCGTTGCAGACCACCGTCGCGGCATGTCGCACGAGATGCCAGATTCCGTCCGCCGTCAGAGGGCGGCTCAGTCCCGAGGAGGAGGAGGAGGGGGGGGCGGACCTAGGCGTGAGATGCACCCGACCACATGTACCCTATGTGGAACCAAGACCAAAGTTCCGTTCAAGCCCACTCCAGGCAAGCCGATCCGCTGTAGGGACTGCATGGACAAGGTCAAGGAAGGCAAGGCCTCGAAGGACGAACTCGCAAAGGAGCGCAAGGTCCTGAATGCGGCACGTGCTGGGGCTGAGGGAACAATGGGACTCAAGTTGTTCATTGGAGGCGTCTCCTACGACGCCACCGAGGACGATCTCCGCGAAGCCTTCTCCGCACACGGCGAACTCAAGGAGGTCCACATCGCCACAGACAGAGAGACCGGGCGCTCAAAGGGATTCGCCTTCATCACTTTCTCAAACAAGAAAGACGGCCTCGCAGCAATCAAAGCACTTCACGAGAGCAAGATACACGGCCGCAAAATCAGCGTCCAAGAGTCGAACCCAGGCGGCCGCGACCGTAAGCGCCGTCCGCGTCGAAACTAGCGAAGTCGTGAATACCCGGAAACCGACCGTCCTAACGGGGTTGCTATGGAAGGATGGCTTGTTCTCGACGGCTATGAGGATGAGCCCGCCGCATTTGGTGTCCCTAACTATCTCGGGTTCCACATCCGTTACATCTGCGGGGTGCTTGAATCTCGGGGCATATCGTACACATACATGACCATCGACCAATGGAGGATGCACCAGAAGACACGGCTGGATGATCCTAGTGAGAGAGCAGCACTGCGCAGGGAACTGTCAGAGTTGGACGGCACTGTCATTCTAGCAGGTGCTGTGGTTCCAGGAAAGTACGTCAGGGGAACTCCAATCAGTCGTCGCGAGATGGACAACCTGCTCGCAATTCTGCCGAGCGAGCAGCCTGTGCTGTGCGGCGGCTGGGCAATCCGCAATTGGCGTTACGACGGCTGGACGCCCCTCCGATCGAGTCTGTTCTGCGCAGTCCAGGACACCGATGCCTCACTCCATCACTATCTGTCGACGGGGCAGTGGGGACATAGAAAGAGGACACCCGAGCAATGGTCTGAGTGGGCACTGGCGGGAGCATCTTCGAAAGCAGTCACCGAACACCCCGATCTCGCATCTCCCGAAGGCTCTCCCGGACCGCTAACCTACGAAATCGAGCTCTACCAAGGCTGCGTCCGCTTCAAGCGTGGGTGCAAGTTCTGCATCGAGCCGAAGAAGGGACTGCCGCTGTGGCGGGACGAGGAAGATGTCCTCATTGAGATAGCCGCGGCTCTTGACTCAGGAGTTAGAAACGTCCGCATAGGAGGGGCCACGGACATCTACACCTATCGCGCTGAAGGCGTGGAGAATCTCGAATATCCGGTACCGGACCCCGAGCCGATAGCCAAGGTGCTGCACGGTGCGCGCGAGGACGAGAGACTAGCAATCCTCCATGTCGATAACGCCAACCCATCGATCGTTGCCGAGAGTATCGAGCCGGCCACTGAGATCACGAAGACTCTTGTCGAGACCCTCTCTGACGGTGCGGTGCTCTCGTTCGGACTGGAGTCGGCAGATCCCACCGTGCACGAGCAGAACTGGCTGAATTGTGACCCGAATCAGCTCAGAACCGCGGTCAGGTTAGTCAACGAATACGGCAGGGAGCGCGGAGAGAGGGGCCTCCCTAAGTTGTTGCCCGGACTCAATTTCATCGCTGGCTTGAATGGAGAGACAGTGGAGAGCTACCGGATGAATCTTGAACTCCTCAAGAGTATGCGAGAGGAGGGATTGTGGCTTAGGAGAATTAACATCCGACAAGTTGAGGGGCAGGGCTTTCAAGAGATTCCAGAGCAGGCCTTCAGCGAGTTCAAGCGTCAGGTCCGTGAGGGCATCGATCGACCTCTACTGGAGGAGATGCTGCCGCTCGGCACGATCCTCAAGGGAGTCTGGTGGGAGGCCCATGACGACCGCATCCGCAGACCCGAGCAGGTATTGGACCCAAAGCACCGCGACGAATCCATCCGAGGGGCCGCCGGCATAACCTTCGGACGGCAGATAGGAGCGTACCCCATCCTTGTCGGAGTCCCGTACAAGATACCACTGGAGAGTGCCTCGGAAATCATTGTCACGAGCCACGGGATGCGCAGCATCACCGGTGTCGAGACAGGTCTGGATGTGAACTCGGCGACTCAGCACCAACTAGAGGCCATACCTGGCATCGGCAGCAAGGGTGCTTGGAGATTGGTAAGCGCTTGTGCAAGGGTTTCATCAAAGGGAGGTTTCTACTCGTCGAGCGAGGCTTTTGAGGCCGCCGGATTGGACGTACCAGATTTCGCGAAAGCCGTTCTGAACGCTGATGCAAGGGCGGACGCGGCGCAGGAATAGTGATATTGCGAACTGCATCGGTTTCTCCTGTAATGGGCACTGGTCGGACTGGTCCGACGAACCTCTTTGACTGAGACTCAATAAGGAGACAAGGCGGGCATTAAGATGAACAATGGCTATTCGAGGCAAATCACGCTTCTAATTCTGCTACTACTGGTCTTCGCTATCCCTCAGGAGGCGTTCGCCTACAGTTCAGGTAAGACCGACTCGTCCAGCACAGGTTGCGGCGGGGGTTCCTGCCACGGAGGAGCAAACACTGTCACTCCATCCTTGACCGGTCAGCCTAGTTCTGGTTACACGCCTGAGACAGTTTACTCCCTAACTATCGGCGGCAGTGGCGGGACCTCTGGAACGAAGGGAGGATTCAACCTAGACGCGACCCAAGGCACCTTATCCAATGCTGGAACCAACGCTCAGGTAGCGACTAATGGAGAAGCTACTCACTCCAATTTCAACTCGCGCTCGTGGACAATCGACTGGACCGCTCCTTCCAGCGGTTCTGGTGATATGACCTTCAATCTAGCAGTGAACTTCGTAGATGGGACAGGAACAACTTCCGGAGACTCATGGGGGATCGCCTCATGGACCATTTCTGAGACTACCTCATCACCCCCTTCTTCACCTTACAATCAACCCGGCTCGCAGAGGAACTCGGTGTTCTCACATTCAGTACTCGAACTAAACTCAGGTTCGCCAACTCTAGTCCTCGACAATGGCACTTTGGTAACATTCTCCTCTGGCACTGGAGGAGGGAGTCCTGTCTACACCAACGATGACGTGGTATCAATCGCCGGAGATTGCGCACTGCTGGGCAATTACAGTCTCAGATGTACTGGATCCAACAACTACGGCCAACTCGGTCTCGGCTCCTTCTCCCTCAGCAACGGAACAGTTGACTTCGGCACCAGCATGCCCGCTGCGATATCCGATGGAAACAGCCACAACTGCGCCATCCTCACAGACGGCTCGGTCAGTTGTTGGGGTAGGAACAACGTTGGACAACTCGGAGACGGGTCCAACGCAAATAGGAACGCGCCTGTAAATGTCGACCTAGGAGCTAACACCACTGCTGTAGCCCTCTCTACTGGAATCGATTCCACATGCGCGATAACGAATACTGGCTCAATCAAGTGCTGGGGAGGCAACTTCTACGGAATTCTTGGGGACGGTACTACAACTCACAGTAATGTGCCAGTGGAGGTCAATCACTCGACAGGAATGCGAGCGGTCGCTATAGCCACTCCGGGTTATGGGGCCTGCGCCATCTTTGAGAATGGCTCCGTATACTGCTGGGGCCAGTCCTACACAGTCACCGCGATGTTTGGGACAGTCACAAATGGTTCTATCCATATTGATTTCACCGCTGGCAGGACTGCAACCGCTATCGATGGGACCTCTGACCACATGTGCGCCATCCTTGACAACGGCTCGATGAACTGCTGGGGTGTGAACACCTACGGCCAGTGGGGCGACGGCTCATGCAGCTCAGTCATCCCTTCCAGTGGGTGCAACGGCATGAATGGAAACGCCCCAGTGCATGTCAATCTGAGCACTGGCAGCAGTGCCATAGCCATCTCGGCCGGAGCATCTGCGACATGCGCGATTCTCGATGACTACTCGCTACAGTGCTGGGGGCAGCAATCTGGCGAGTTCGACGGAACTACAGATTCTCTCCTTAATCCCCTTACGATGAATTTCACACTTGGGGCGGATGTGGCCTACTCGGATCAGGACATGGACGGGGATGGCACCGTCAACGCCCTTGACACTCACATGGCGGGCGACGACGATGGCGACGGAGTTCCAGTTCCGGACGATCCGTACCCGAGCAATCCATCGAGATGGATGAACTGCGATTCCGGTTCGTGGGGCAGGCTATCCTGCAGTCCAGCAGAGGCCGGACATTACGCGGAGTCAGGCGATTTATATCACACGCCCTGCTCAATCGGAACCTATCAGCCTGAGGTCGGATATCCTCTGTGCTACGCTGCATCGGCTGGCAACTTCGTGTCCGTTTCCCAAGCGACCGCGCAGTCTCTATGCTCAGCCGGCAGCTATCAGCCGGACCTCGGACAGTCATCGTGTGTCAACAGCTCAGCCGGCAACTACACCAGCCCGAGCTTCGGCGACGCCGGTTCGGACTCTTCCTCAGCGTTCAACATCTCAGCGATGAGCGCAGAGTACAATGGTTCGATACATTCCTCCAGTGACACGCAGGATCTGTACATGATGGCGGTCCCGAAGGACCACGGCGTCACAGTGGGACTGACGTCCCCATCAGGCGCTGACTTTGACTTAGAAATCTACAATGAGAGTCTAACCTTCCTTAACGGGAGTTGGTCTACCTCCTACGACGAGACTTCGACAAACAACACGAATTTCTCGGCGGACACCAACCTGTACATCCTCGTCACCCCGTGGAACGGAGCAGGCCAGTACACGTTACAGGTTTGGCTGTTCCACACCGTTGATGAGGCCTTGGTGGGTAACTCCTCGATGTATGTTGATGTCGAGATTGGAGCTGGTCAGTACCAGTGCTCCCCTGGGACCTACCAACCAGGCACTGGTCAATCCTCGTGCACCGACGCATCGCCTGGGCATTACGTCTCAGGTAGCGGTTCGACTGCCCAGACACCATGCAGCCCTGGCTCATTCCAATCGAGTCCTGCCCAAGCCTCATGCCCACTAGCTACTCCGGGGAATTTTGTCAGTATCTACGCTGCAATCGATCAGACCCCGGCTTCACCGGGTCACTACGTAAACACCTCAGGCGCGACCGGGGAGGTTGCGTGCTCCATGGGTACCTACCAGCCAAGTATGGGGCAGACCTCGTGCCTCGACGCAGATGCAGGATACTATGTTCCCTCTAACGGGGCGAGCTTCCAGACGGCCTGCTCCCCAGGTACCTACCAGCCAAGTACCGGCCAGTCATCATGCATCGATGCATCTGCTGGATACTACGTACTGTACTACAACTCAACTAGCCAGACGCCTTGCCCCGTGGGCACCTACCAACCTAGCACCGGACTATCGTTTTGCATCGACGCCTCTCCGGGGAATTACGTCAATACCGTGGCTGCTACTGTCCAGTCGCCTTGCGATATCGGCTCCTACCAGCCTCTGTCAGGCCAAGACAGGTGCAATGTTGCAGATCCGGGATACTACGTGCCTAACACTGGATCGACCAACCAGACTGCATGTGATTTAGGTACATTCCAGCCTAACTCAGGGACTTCCTCTTGCATTGACTCGCCTCCGGGGCACTATGTAGGCACTACAGGGGCGATTGCAGCCACGCCGTGCTCGGCGGGCACGTACAACATCAATGTGGGATCTAGCAGTGCTGATTCCTGCATCCCCTCTGACCCGGGGAACTCCGTGCCGGCGGACGGTGCTTACTTCCAGACTCCATGCACCCCAGGGCACTACCAGCCGTCATCTGGGCAGACCTCCTGTCTCGATGCCGATGCAGGATACTACGTCGCAGTTCACGGCGCCAGTTCTCAGACCACTTGCGGCTTAGGAACTTTCAATCCCGATATTGCCCAGTCATCATGCACAGACGCATCCCCCGGGCACTACGTCGACACACCAGCCTCTACGTCTCAAATTGCTTGCACTACAGGCACTTACAACCCAAGCACGGGATCATCCTCTGCAGCCGACTGCCTGCCTACTGACGCGGGCAACTATGTCCCGATGGCAGGAGCGGGCGCTCAGATTCCCTGCGCAGCCGGTTCCTACCAGCCTTCCCTCGGCCAGGCCTCGTGCATCCTCGCCGACCCCGGTCATTATGTTCCTGCGACAAATTACCAGAACCAGTTGGAATGCCAGTTGGGTACCTTCCAGCCATACTCTGGTGCGTCTTCGTGCTCGGACGCAGAACCAGGTCACTACGTTGACACCAACGGCTCAGCCTCGCAAATGGACTGCCCACCGACCACCTACAATCCTACCACTGGCTCTAATGACCGGGATGACTGCATAGATGTAGAACCGGGTCACTACTCAGACGAGTGGGGCACCTCTGAGCATCTCGAGTGCGCACTCGGGACATACCAGCCCAACTCGGGTCAGATGTCGTGCCTTAATGCCGATTCCGGACACTTTGTCTCCTCCAGCGGCGCGACTTCCCAGTCCGCCTGTCCTGCAGGGACCTACAATCCGTCTGAGGCCTCTGGAAGTGCCGCTGACTGCGCCCCCGCAGACCCAGGCCACTACGTCGGCAGCCAAGCCAGCTCTTCACAGACTCCCTGTAGCCCGGGCACCTACCAGGATTCATTGGGACAACTGTCCTGCATCGACGCCGCACCCGGGTACTATGTTTCCGTGGAAGGTCAGGCCGAGCAGACCCCTGCTTCACTGGACACCTATGCCACAGGGACGGCCAGCACTAGTGCGGAAGACTGCCCGGAGATGTACATCACTCTGCAAGAGGGGGCCGATTCTGGAGACGATTGCTTCCTTGATAGTGACGGCGACCGGATTCATGACATGGCAGACTCAGATGATGATAACGACGGAGTCGACGACGGCATTGACATGTGTCCACTGGGCTTGATGGGATGGTCAAGCAGCCCCGGATCAGACAACGATGCGGATGGCTGTAAGGACACCGAGGAGGATGCGGACGACGACAATGACGGATTCCCAGACGATGGCGACGCACTGCCACTGAACTCCGCGGAGCATTCGGATAACGATGGCGACGGACTTGGCGACAACGAGGATCCAGACGACGACAACGATGGTCTAACTGACTCCGAAGAGGCGACCGCAGATACAGATCCAAAGGACACAGACACTGATGACGACGGCTTTGGTGACGCCGTGGACGCATTCCCGAAGGACCCGACTGAGTGGGCCGATACTGACGGCGACGGCTATGGTGACAACGGTGACGCCTTCCCTAGTGATGCATCCAAGCACCTTGAGGAGGACCTATTTGGAAAGTACGGCTTTGTCATCGCTATCTTCGGCTCCATACTAGTCTTCGGTCTTGGCGGTTGGATGGTTATGCGGCGCAAGGGAGAGGCAACAGTGACCGAGGCAGCCGAACACACACACAGTGTCGAGACGCCGACCCAGCCTGCCTACGAGTCAGAGCCAGAATCGGAGACTAACACCGGGCAGTTCCTAGAAGAGCTCGAAGCAGACCTTAGCCGCCCCACTCCTCCTCCTCATGCCAAGATGAACGAGCAGGGCCAGCTCGTGTGGGTCGACGATGCGGGTACTGTATATGCCCAGAATCCCGACGGCAGCACGGTCACGTTCAACGTCTCGACTGGATTGTGGGAACCTCTTGAGTAACCTGATTGTTGTTAGTTAATTCAATGAATGTGTGACA
>Ga0206679_10001324_pt1 | contig 20402 bp, 15 predicted proteins | sample M110012015metaG_FD_155464 | JGI IMG/M metagenome (GOLD analysis project Ga0206679, IMG submission 155464) | Ammonia-oxidizing marine archaeal communities from Monterey Bay, California, United States - M1 100m 12015 | ecosystem: Environmental > Aquatic > Marine > Intertidal zone | place: USA... | reverse complement strand
GGTTTCCAAAAAATTCTCGGGGGCGACGTCCCGCAATCGATAGATACCATCTTCCGCCTTCTTTCGGTAGAGGTCGTAGAAAGGGTCGAGCAGGTAGGCACCATCAAAATAGGGCCCGAGGGTGGGCGTTTCGTCCTGTGAGCTTAGATTGCTGAAAACCAGGCCGGGTTTCTGATTGCTAAGGAAAGCAATTAGGACAGTACTGTCATAACCGGTCAGGGATTGGCACAGACGAGCGAAACAGAGACTGAAATTATCATTACCGATCAACTCAACTATCTCTGCGAGTGATTGATACCATTCGTCTGATAATAGATGTTTCTGGGTCAAGTTGGTTCAGCCTGAGCACAGTGTATGGATACTATTAGAACTGGACTGAAGCCGCTTTTCAATGATTTAGCGTAGTACCCCTAAAGGGGGGTTTCCTCATGGGTCGCTGCATGGTTTTATACAGCGTGGAAAATCGATCGGGAATACCTTTGATGAGCAAGCAAAACCCTACCAACTCTTATGAACCCGGCCCGATGGGAACTGACTATTGGCGGCAGGATAAAGCTCATTTTATTCATCCCTACTCAGATTTTACCACATTTCAGCAGGAAGGCAGTCATGTCATCAGTCAGGGTTCGGGTTGCTATGTAATTGATAGTGAGGGAAAGCAGTATCTGGATGCCATAGCCGGGCTCTGGTGCGCCAATATTGGTCACGGACGAGATGATATGGCCGAGGCTATCGCCAATCAGGCCAGAAAACTTCAGTATTACAACCCGTTCGGCCATACCACCACCGAACCCGCCTCAGAACTGGCTGAGAAGCTGGCCCAATTGACGCCGGGCAGCTTGAATCATGTTTTTTATACAACAGGTGGTTCAACTGCCAATGATTCGGCGATCAGAATCATTCATTACTATAATAATCTGCGCGGAAAACCAGAAAAGAAAAAAATAATAGCTCGAAATGAAGGCTATCACGGCAGTACTTATGTCGCCGCCAGTTTAACGGGCATAGCAGCAACCAAATATGAGTTGGATACCATTGGAGACCATTGGATCAGTCATGTATCGGCGGCAGATATGTATCGACGACCGGCCGGAGCAGAGAATTTATCAGAGCAGGAATACGCAGCTTTTCTTTGTAACGAATTGGAAAATCACATCCTTCAGCTGGGACCAGAAAATGTTGCAGCATTTATTGCTGAGCCGGTAATGGGGGCTGGCGGGGTTTTGGTTGCGCCAGAGGGTTATCATCGCGGTGTGGCTGACTTGTGCAGTAAGTACGATGTCCTTTTTGTCGCCGATGAAGTTGTCACAGCTTTTGGGCGTCTGGGAGAATGGGTTGCTTCTGAATCGATATATGGGGTTGTTCCGGATGTTTTAATCATTGCCAAGGGAATTAATTCGGGTTACATACCGTTGGGAGCGGCGATTTTTTCAAGTGAAATTTACCAAGTTATCAGCCAGCCCCAGATTGAAGGGGGCGTTTTTAGCATGGGTTTTACCTATACGGGGCATGCCTTGGCGTGCGCCGCAGCATTAAAAAATATTGAGGTTCTGGGATCGGAAGGTGTTTTAACAAGCGTGCGGGATTTAGCGCCTTATTTTCAAAGTGAAGCCCAGAAGTTACTTGAATACGCTATTGTCGGAGACGTTCGAGGCGAAGGTCTGATGCTGGGTATTGATCTGGTTACAGATAAAGCTACTAAAGAACCCCTCGAGGTCGCCCATAGAATTTATCAGCGTTGTTTGCATTATGGTGTAATTGTCCGACCTATAGGTCATGTAGTGGTGATCTCTCCACCTCTGGTTATAACAAAAGCAGAGATTGATGAGTTATTGAAAGCTGTTGAACTCAGCATCAGGGACGTGGTTGCAGACAGGGGTTAAATCAGAGAATAGGCCGAGAGTGGCCTTTCAAAATAAACCAATATCAGGAGAGAACGGATGGCAACGGATCGTTACGCTATGCCGTTAATTGGCGAATCCTATGACAAGGTAATGCAGCAGGTGAAGGATCTCAGGTCCCAGATGACGCCAGGGCAGAGGGGCAAGCTTGCCAGTACGACATTTCAGGGACACGAAGAAATGGCGCTTCTGACGCATGAGGCTTTTAACCAGTTTCTTGAATGGAATGGATTATTTACTTTCCAGGAAGCTGCAGCGGCGAAAATGGAAGATGAGGTGCTTGATATTTGTATCGGACTGATGCAGGGAGATGAGCACAGCAGTGCTAATTTAACCAGTGGTGGGACAGAGTCAAATTTTAATGCCTTCCATGCTATGCGGAAATGGGCCAGGGAGATTAAACCGGGAATTACTCAGCCAGAAGTGGTCGCACCTTATTCAACGCATTCAACAGTACATAAAACCTGCCAGTATCTCGACATCAGAGTCGTTACGGTCGCTCAACATCCTGACCTTTCCTGCGATATGCCGGCACTGGAAGCTGCTATCGGCCCGAATACAATTGGAATCGTCGGCTCAGCGCCAAACTGGCCCTACGGTCTGGTTGATCCCATCTCTGATATGAGTGAACTGGCCTTGTCAAAAGATCTCTGGTTACACGTAGATGCCTGTGTTGGCGGTTATATTCTGCCTTATTTCAGGAAACTCGGTGTTGCTGTGCCGGACTTTGATTTTTCAGTGCCAGGTGTACGCTCGATTTCTGCAGACCTGCACAAGTACGGTTATGCCCCCAAACCTTGTTCAACAGTACTATGGCGTTCCGCAGAAGAATATCGCCATCACTATATGCCTATCACCGAGTGGGCCTGTGGTTTGTATCTTTCTCAGGGATTTGTGGGTTCACGTACGCTGGGCCCCGTAGCAGGGATCTGGGCGCTTATGCATTTCTGGGGCGAACAGGGGTATCTACACAATGCCCAGCGAATTCTGGATGTTAAGAAAACCATTATTGATAAATGTGATGGTATTGATGGATTACAAACCTGGAGTACAGATGGACCTTTGCTAATGATTTCGTCAGATCAATTTGATATCCAGTTATTAGTTGGCGGTATGGAGGATCGAGGCTGGCGCCTTTTGGGGGTTACGACACCACCGGCTATCCACTTGACTCTGGATGTGATGGAAGAGGAGTATCTAAACCGTTTCCTGGATGATCTGCAGGAATTGACGCGCGACATACTTGCCGGAAAGATGACCAAGGAGGGTTTGCTGAGTTATGGCGGTGTGGGTGCAGAAACGATTGCCCCCAAGTGGTTATTGAATGCCGTTGAAGTTCTCAAGTAGGCCTAAATTGACCAACCGATGGGCCAGACAAGCGCGCTTGCAGTGTGGCTGTTACCGATTTCTGGGCAGCACCCTGAAGTTACTGGCTAATGAATAATTCGATGCCGAGGATAATCTCTGCTGCCGTTATGGCAGCAGCAGGGGCGTCAGTGTTTCTCCTGCTACCGATTATAATCGGAGCGGCCGTGGATTCCCTGCAGTGGCAACAACAACGGGCTGGTTTTCTGGCTAGTAGCTATTTTACCGGGTATTTTGCTTCTTGCGTCGCCGCTGTTTTTCTAGTCAGGCGCTTCAATTTGCAGATTCTGGCCACCGCTGCCTATTTTTGTGTTTGTACTGGGCTGCTTGCCGCGGCGTTAACCCATGAAGTAGTAGCGCTGAGTTTGTGCATGCTGGTGTCCGGCTGGGGTGCAGGGTTATTGTTTGGACTGGCGGTGCTTATTGTCGGGCATGGAGCCAACAGTGAGCGTGGCTTTGGCATTCTCCTGGTCAGCCAACAGGTTACTGCGATGGCCCTGCTGTTTGTTTTACCTGGTTATGTTGTGCCGCAATGGGGATTCGGTGGCTTGATGGTGGCGCTTGGATTGTTTCTGGCGACAGGTATTCTGACTGTTCCTTGGATTGGAAACAGCGCCGCTGATCAGAGAGCAACTCGATCGGTAAATGAGGCTGATCGGCCCAGTTTGTCTCAGCCCCATAGAGTATGGTTTGGTCTCTCGGCTCTGGCCTTGTATTTTGCGGCGCTAGCGGGTGTGTGGGCCTTCGTAGAGCGAATGGGGTTGGATGGAGGTATGTCATCGCAATGGATCAGTCTTAGCCTGTCTTTGTCCATGTTAGGCGGGGTTGTCGGTGGTTTGATGGTCGCAATACTGGCTGACCGATTTGGCAGGAGCAGACCGATCCTGCTGTCACTGGCTGCTTTTCTGGGTGTTTTCATAGCTTATTCAATTGATTATGCTGCATTGACATACGCTGTCGCGACTTTTGTATTTTCGCTGTTCTGGAATTATGTTCTAGGTTATCAGATGGTTCTCATCGCAGATCTTGATCAGGTGGGTCGGTATTCAGTGTTGATTCCAGCAGCGCAGGCATTGGGCGCTGTGCTGGGCCCAGGTGCTGCCGGTTTCATCATTGCCGGTATGGGTTACCTGACATTATTGCTGGTAGCTGCGCTGACTGTAAGCCTTACCACGGGTGTTTTCCTGCTTATAGTAAAAGCTGAAAATGCCAGAGATGATGAATTGAGCAGGCATAGCCAGCAAACGACGGTTTAATCAGTCTTATAGTCCTGGTGCAGCGAGCTTGCATTGGTCCTTTGGCATGAATTTAGGATGAGTTGCGCTGCTGGTGGGAAAAATCTTCTCTGAGTTTTTGTTCGCTAAGCCCGTACTGGCCGGCAATGTTAACGAAAAAGGGATCCCAGTGATGAGTGAATACGTCGACCATCTGGGCATTACCGCGCAGGAACTGATAGCCCTTTGCACCCGGAACCCTAACCGTCTGTCCCGGCCTCGGTTCACAGTTCTCAATCGCTGAAATATAGTCATCTGATCTTGCTTTGACATTTTCAATCGAGCCAAACACCGCCGGATTGATGCACAGGTAATAACTGCCTCCGACCGTGGCACAAGGATTGTTGCTGTCATCAGAGACTATTTCCTGAATACTTGGCAAGCTGGTTGATGGGATCCCCAAGGGGTTAATAATGGCCGACATTGCTTCATTCCACATATTTAAGGCATAGGTTCGGGGCGTTTCGATTTGACCCGCAGCCGAGCAATCCCATACCCGACCCATGCCTTCTATGGGTTCGGCATAGGGCCTGACGTCATCAGACAGGGCCCCGGTGAGTGGATCTATCAGCCATTTTCCTTTGAGCCGCTTGTCATGAATAGCGGCTTCGGAAATATCAGCATCATAAAATTCTGCCAAGGCTATGCTGGTCCAAATCGGATTATTGTTGCCTGCAGGTGCGATGGCATCAAAAGGCGGGCAGGATAATTTATTGTGCAAACCGCCATAAGGTGCGGCCAGTGGCACGGTGTTATTTGATGAAAATGCCATCATGTCCTGTTCAAAGGCTTTGTAAACGTAGCGCGCAAAGCTACCAGCGTCATTGTGGTTGCCACCAAAGACAATGGCGATACCCTGGCCTCGGGCTTTTTCGATAGCAAGGTCAGCCATCATGTTGAGCGTCCAGTAGCCGCTGGATCGATTGCCATCTACGCTGGCCCAGGTAGGTCCTTCAGATACAACCTGAGGCGTAGCCGTAATATCCAGAAGGCCCATTTCCAGGGCGATATGAATAGCCTCGTATACACCCAAGCCCTGATTGAGTTTCCCCTGGATGTGCGCAAAACTGATCGCATCGGCTACGTAATCGGCGTGTAACTCGCTTGCACCGGCTGCCATCCAGACCCTTTTGATAGCATATTCAAGGAAATAAACGTTCTCACTTCTTAGTTCATCAGACATTATTGGTTACCGGTCTTGGTTGATTTAGAAAAAGGATCAGTGCTGTACCTGTGGCAAATAAAAGGCCACAAAGCCAGTAACTTGCGGTGTAGCCATAACCATCGATAATCCAGCCAAACAGCGCTGGACCAACCAGTGCGCCGCATGCTAGGGAAAAGGGAACCAGCCCAATCATACGTCCCGATAGATCGTTGTCGGAGATAATGCTGCAGAAATAGACATTGCAGAAGAACCAGGCTGTGGGCAGCACTAACATGACAACAGCGTAGCGGGCAGGGGTAACATCGATGAATAGAAGCAAGGGTAATACAGCGAGCAGAGTTGAAATCACAAGGGGTATGTTTCTACCAAACTTATCAGCGGTAAAAGCTGCGAAGACAGGACCAACAGCCGAGCTGATTAAGCCAATACTAATGAGTTGACCCGTCAGAACAATATCCATTCCGCCATTTCGGGCAATGCGTTCCAGGAAAGCCCATAATCCAGCAAACCCGGTGAAAGAAAAAAACAAGGCAATAAGCCCCAGGCCGATGCCGCTGGACAAAGCGAGTCTAGGTGGCTGCTGTGACGGATTAGTCCCGGCCGGGACGCCCCCAGCAAGGAAAATATGGCAGCAGAGAATACCCAGTAAACACAGGAACAGGGTTTTGAAATTCAGATATTCCGGGAAATAGACAGAGAGCAGTATTAACAGGCCGGCAGGCACAACCTGTTCAGGGATCAGTTTGATCGCGAAATCCCTGTCTTTGTTGCGCCGGTCTGAGATGATCGCATAACCGAGCGTATGCAGCACTGCTGCACCTATGCCACAGAAAAACAGGCTCAGTAAAGTTACCCTATAAGACTCTGCAAGTACGGTTACGACAAGCGAAACCGCCATGACGGCGATGGCAGCAAAAGTCATATGATGCCAGTTATAACGTCTTAACCAGAATATGGAAACGGCGGTAATCAGGGCATAACTGGTAAAATAAGTAGATGCCAGCATACCTGCTTGCAGGTCCGTCAAATCAAGATGATCAGCGGAAACACCCAAAAGCATGGGTAATAACGCAAAGATCATTACACCGGAAACGCCATTGCCACAGGCGGCGACCAGGGCATTGGTGCTGTTGATGTCGATTGTTTTGTTCATAGTGACCTTTAGCTGTTTTTTTGATTGCCAGTTAGTAATCAGACCTTATATTGTTTTTTTTGAGGAAGATATTACCCCCTAGGGGTAATTGCCGGCATGTCAGGATTAGCTTAGATTAACGACTGCGCAGTGATATTTGCAATGATAACGATGGCTGCTGGGTCAGTAATTGCAGGCGGCCGCCTATTCCAGGCCGATGTTGTTTGCTTACGTAGAATCGGGTAATTATGACTGTTTGGTTGAGTGCTTTTCTGCTAAACAGGTTAACAAGGGTTATAACTTAATCGAATGGCGGAGTAGAGATGCATAGTTACTTTTCTTTGCAGGGTAAGGTAGCAGTTGTCACCGGTGGTGCTTCAGGAATAGGTCTGGCTGTGGTTAGAAGGTTCTTGAATAGTGGTTGTAGGGTTGTCATTGGCGATCTGGTCAGCCCGATTGAATCCGATCAACCAGGCTGTCTTTTCATAAAGGCTGATGTCAGAGATTTAGACAAAATGGTCAAGCTCATGGAAACAACCCAGGAATCTTTTGGTGCGGTGGACGTGCTTGTAAACAATGCCGGGGTGGCAGGCGGTTACCGATCTTTGCTTGATTCAACCGCTGAGGATTTCAGACAATGCCACGATATCAATTTATTGGGTGTGGTTAATGGTATCAAGGCTGCCGTACCGCACATGAAAACAGGCGGTGCCATTGTCAATACTGCCTCGTTTGCTGGCGTCTCGGCTGTTCCTGATATCAGTTCTTATATCGCATCAAAACATGCCGTAGTAGGGATTACACGGTCTGCTGCACTTGAACTTGCAGAGCAGGGGATTCGGGTTAATTGTGTCTGCCCGACAACGGTAAACACCCCCATGGCCCATGCCGAAGCAGGTGAGAGCCTGGTCAATTTTGAGCGGAACTGGAATCCACAGCGGCGTATCTGTGAACCTGAAGAGGTGGCCGCACTCATCCATTTTCTAGCAACGGATGATAGTAGTTTTGTAAACGGGCAAGCAATTAATGTCTGTGGTGGCGCATCCGCAGGATTAAATGCCCAGGCAATTGAGGCCTTGAGTGCTTACCATGCCTAGTCAGGTCAGCATAAATTTAAGCAATTCGAATCAACTGGTAATTAAAAATGGCTGAAGTGTTAAAAGTAAATGGCGACCGTCTCTGGCGTAGCTTGATGGAAATGGCTGAAATTGGTGCCACAGTTCGGGGAGGCTGTAATCGTCAGGCTCTCACTGACCTGGACAGGAAGGCTCGGGATCTTTATGTAAGTTGGGTTCAGGCCGCGGGTTGCCAGGTGAGGGTCGACCAGATGGGTAATGTATTTGCTAACAGGCCTGGCTTAAAGGCCGATTTACCGGTGGTCATGACCGGTTCACACATCGATACGCAGCCTACCGGTGGTAAGTTTGATGGGGTCTATGGGGTGCTTGCAGCAGTGGAAGTAATGCGATCTTTAAATGATCTGGATATTACTACCCAGGCTTCCATGGAAGCGGTCATTTGGACCAACGAGGAAGGTGCTAGATTTTCCCCTGCGATGATTGGCTCGGGTGTCTGGTGTGGTGAATTTTCACTTGATTATGGCTATAGCCGAGTTGACAACGATGGCAGAACCCTTGGACAGGAACTACAGCGAATTGATTATCAAGGCAGTACGCCCTGCGAACCGCATCCCATAAAGGGATTTATTGAGCTTCATATTGAGCAGGGCCCGATTCTTGAAAAGGAAGAACTGCAGATTGGTGTACTCACCGGCGTGCAGGGCATGAACTGGTACGATCTGATTATCACCGGTGAGCCTGTCCACGCAGGCCCTACGCCAATGGAAGATCGGCGGGACCCTTTCATGGCCCTGCACCGTATTATCGATAGGATGTATGCCCTGTCTCGCGAGTATGCACCCTGGGCACGGGTTACTTTTGGTGATATCAGGGCCTTACCGGGCTCACGTAACACAGTACCAGAGCAATTAGTGGTAACAGTCGATATGCGTCATCCAGACACTGATGGTCTGGCGTCAATGGACCGCGCCTTACGTGATATAGCCCAGCAGGAGGGAGATTTAGCGAGGGTAGAATGCCTCATTCATGATGAATGGAATTCACCCGCAGTTCGATTTGATCAGAGTTGTGTGGATGCGGTTAGAAAAGCAGCAGTGGATCTTAATTACCCATATAAAGAGATGGTATCTGGTGCAGGTCATGATGCGGTTTATGTGTCCAGAGTGGCACCAACATCAATGATTTTTGTGCCCTGTGAGAAGGGTATTTCCCACAACGAAGCGGAGAATGCCAAGCCTGAGGATATTGAAGCCGGCTGCAATGTTTTGTTGAACACTCTGGTGAGTCTGGCCAACAGTTAACGATCGGCTAATCAAGAACATCAGTTCTGTTTGGATGTTCCTGAGCATGCTGATTTGACTTTGCCCGGCGTGTTTGCTGCTGGCGGATTTCCTTGATTATAGGATGCGGCAGGGCCGGTCCTGGATTTTAACCTACCCCCTTCGTGTTATTTAGATGCAGTTCCGAGTTCCTTAGAATTTATAGATGTTTTTCGATAATTCAGGCGAGGCCAGTGGGCTCGACTTTGTCAATAAATTTGCATGACGTGAATTAGTGGCTGCAGAAAAGAAGCGATGAACCTCATCAGGGAACAAGAATCATGAAAATAAAGTACAACAAGAGAAATTTATTGAAGGCACCAGTTTTTCGGCGTAAGCGGCTGTCTACAGCTGTTGCTTTGGGGGCGCTGATGATAGCGACCGAAGTAGCTGCTCAGCCAGAACTAGAAGAAGTGGTTGTTACAGCAACTAGGAGAGCTCAGGCAGTACAGGATGTGCCCTATAGTATTAGTGTATTAAATGGCCAGACAATTGATAACACCGGTGTAACTGACCTCAATGATATGGTCAGCCTGATCCCAGGGCTGGTATCAGCCGAGATGGGTGCTGATGCTGGTGTGAACAGCAGCCTGATTATGCGTGGGGTCAATGCAAATAACCCGGGTACTAACAATATCCTGCCTAATGTAGTTGAAGCTTCCGTTTCTACTTACCTGAACAACTCGCCTGTGTTCTTGAATCTAAAATTAGCTGATATATCCCGCGTTGAAGTGCTTAGAGGGCCACAGGGTACGCTATATGGGTCAGGCTCTGTGGGCGGCACAGTTCGTTTTATTTTCAATGAACCGGATACAGAACGGGCCAGCGCTAGCGTGTCTGCCGGGGTCTCCAGTTCTGCTCATTCGGATGATCTGGGTCACGAAGTCAGTTTTGTGGGCAATCTCCCACTCGCTGATAACATGGCGGTTAGAATCTCTGCTGGTTATGACAGAAGTAGTGGAATTACGGATGCAACGGCACTATCGGTTCTGGATAGTTCTGGGGGCGTGGTGCCGGTTGGTGGGGATCTGATTGGTGGTGCCCAGAGTCAGACCAGTAGGCAGGATACCGATGAGAGTGAAGTGGTTTATGTGAGAGCTTCCTGGTTATTGGAAGCTTCAGCAGATACTGATGTATTATTAAGCATTTTCCATCAGGAAAACAATGCAGATAGTGACACCTATATGCGCTTGACCGACGGTCAGAACAGCGGCAATGAGTGGGAAAATGGCAGGCGATTTCTGACACCAGGCGAATTTGAGGCCGATGTTATCAGTCTGGAAGTGGAATCTGATCTGGGTTTTGCTACTTTCAGCTCTTCTACATCGTCTACGGAAACGGTTATTTCTGCAACCAACGATATTTCCAATCTCTATGAAGCAATTGATGAAGCCACTGGTGGTATAGCTTACTTTGGGTCTCCGAGGCTGGCTTTTCTGACCGAAGCTGATGCTGATTATGAAGCGATTACTCAGGAATTCCGCCTTGCGTCAAATGGTGATAATAATTGGGATTGGGTACTGGGTGCCTATTACCATGACAGTGAATCCGAGCTTGAGGTCCATGATGTGGACCATAGCTATGAAGACTGGTTAGCTGCGGTCCCGGATATTTACTACGGCCTAGGAACATTTCTTGATGTACTTAATACTTTTTCAGATAGGACGCCACCTTATACAGGTGCCTATTACCAGGATCGTAGTCTAAGTTTCGAAGACAAGGCTGTATTTGGCGAATTTAGTTACCATTTCACAGATGCATTTCAGGCTACAGTCGGGTTCAGGAAGTTCTGGCAGAAATTTGATTCCAGCCAGGTAGTCGCCTTACCCTACTGTGGCAGTTATTGTTCCATGGATGGAAATTTAAATGGCGCTACAGCTGCCCAGAATGACGCCGAATTTGATGATCAGCTCTTTAAATTCAATGCATCTTATGATGTCAATGAAAGCACTATGGTGTATTTCACCTGGTCAGAAGGGTTCAGACATGGTGGGGCGAATAGCTTCCCCACTGCTGGCTTTGCCGGTGTCGATCCATCTTTTATCACTTTCGAACCGGATGAAGCCACCAATCTGGAAGTTGGTGTTAAAGGCTCAATAGGTGGTAGTAGCCGTTATTCGCTCGCGGTCTACCAGATCAACTGGGATCAGATTCAGTTGGATGTGTACGCGGGTGCGTTGGGTATTCCCGGGGTGATTAATGGTGATGAAGCAACTTCTCAGGGATTTGAGTTTGAGATATTCAGTCAGTTGTCAGATGAACTGAGCTTGGATTTCGGTATTGGCTACACGTCGGCAGAGATCAGCAAGGACGCCGGGTTGCTCAATTTTTCAGATGCGATAATCGCCGCCGATGGCGATCCTTTGCCGGGTGTTCCTGAGCTGCAATTTTCCGTAAATCTGGACTACTACCACTCTCTTGATGGAAGCGGTGAATTACATTACAACCTCAATGGTTCTTATAGAAGTTCTGCTGAAACCAATTTTAATGAAAATTTTGGGAACTATACTGAACTGGATGCGTTTAGTAAGTGGAATGCATCGCTGACCTGGAAAAATAATGCGGTTGCAGTAACGGCGTTTGTCAGGAATTTGACCGATGAGGCTGGTTTAACGGGTGTCCAGAATGGTCGTTCGGCATACTCTCATGTTGGTTTTATTGGTCGACCTCGTTCAATCGGTGTCAGGGTTTCTTATAATTTTGATTAGATATGGATGGACTTAAATCGGTTGCACAAACAGGCGCTAACCACAGTCAATCATACTGGCCTGGATAAACTGCTGACAACACACCGATAGGTATTAATGTCTGGCACTGGCTCGGCAATGCGTTCATTATGATCTAAGCAGGGGTTGGGTGCTGAAAAATGCAGGACCTGATTTTGTTATGTAAAAGGGAAGCCGAGTATGCCCAGTCAGGAACATCGGCTGCTGCAGATGCTGCGGCGACATCTTGAACAAAATAAATTAAAGGATGCTCTGGTAATTTGCCGGCAATTGAACCGGGACTACCCTGATAATGGTGAAGGCTGGTGTGCAGCAAGCATCCTTGCTTGTAAGTTAGGTAATTTTGAAAAAGGTCTAGAGTTTGTTGGCAGGGCCCTGATTCTGCAGCCTGACAATGCGCGTTTTTACATTGCTAAAGCGAATGCGCTTGTGTTGGCAGGACGTCAGCAAGAAGCCATGACCATGACTGGAAGCGCGGTGCCTGTTGCCCAGGAAGATCCTCAGTTGCTCGATATGGCAGGGGGTATCTATTCGCTGTCGGGCAATTATCAACAAGCACATATCTATTACGAAAAAGCCGTATTGCATGCGCCGGATAATGGCGTATATCAGTTCAACTTGGCTACTGTTAAACGATTCCTTGGCGATAACGCTGGTGCTGAGATTTGTTTCGACCATGCCATAAGGTTGAATCAGAACGATTATGAAGCTTGTCATCTGCGTTCCGACCTAAGGACCCAGACCAGCTCCAGAAATCACGTTGCTGAACTAACCGATTACATTATGGCCTGTGTATCAGACCCTTCTGATAATTGGCGAGGTGAAATGAAATTGTGTTTCTCCCTGGCTAAGGAACATGAAGACCTGGGAAATTATGATGATTCATTCAGCTATCTGAAAAGAGGCGCAGACCTGCGTAGACGCCACATGTCTTACAAGGTGGATACGGATATTGCTACGGTTGAAGACATTGTCAGGATTTACCATGAGCACGCCTTCGCCAATATCAAGCAGGGTTCTACCAGTGGGGAGGTCATTTTTATTGTAGGTTTACCGCGAACGGGCACTACCCTTGTTGACCGGATCATTAGCAGCCACGGCGAGGTTTATTCGGCTGGTGAGCTGAACAACTTTGCCCTGCAGATGTCCGGTTTAGCCCGTCAGGCAGTTGCAAAGAAGTTAACCCGAACTGAATTAATTGAGCAGACGGTGCATTTGGATTTTGAAGAATTAGGTCGTCGTTACATGGCCAGTGTCGGCCCCATGACGGATGGGATCAGGTGTTTTACGGATAAATTGCCTCTGAATTTTCTTTACTGCGGTCTCATACATAAAGCGCTACCCAACGCTAAAATCATTCATGTAAGAAGGGGACCCATGGATACCTGCTATGCCATGTACAAGCGATTATTCGTTGACGCTTATCCCATGTCATACCAACTGCTGGATCTGGCCCGGTATTATATTGCTTACCGGAAACTAATGGACCATTGGCTTAAATTAATGCCCGAGACTATTCAATCCGTATCCTATGAAGATTTGGTACAGGAACAGGCGTCTACATCGCGTCGTCTTATCGCAGATTGCGGATTATCCTGGGATGAAGCCTGCCTGCATTTTGATAAGAACCCAGCAGCCTCGACTACGGCTAGTGCATCCCAGATACGACATCCTGTTTATGCTTCATCTATTGGTAAATGGCGCCACTACCAACAGCAATTGCAGGAATTGCAGGATTTTTTCGCTGCGGCAGGAATTGATTTATCAAGCCCGGTGCCCTGATGTGAGGTTTAGGTCGATTCCTATAAAGTCGATTCCTATAAAAGGGAGGGCTGGATGCGTTGTGGAAATAGGTTCAGACCTGGTTGCAGTTTAGAGGACAAAACATGTGGGGCAGCATTTTGAGTAGAGCAGGAGATACGGATTACCGCCCTGTTATGGCAGGCGTGATAATTTATATGGCAGCGCCCCTGGGCATGACGCTGATACCGCTGATTGTAGGTGCTGCTGCCGCTGATCTTGGCTTTTCGAACAGTGAAGTCGGTTATCTTGCCTCTGCAGATTTGATTGGCCTTGCTTGTATTTCGGTCACGGCTGCACTCTGGATTCGTAGACTGTCCTGGCATTTGATTGCAACCATCAGTATTTGCCTTATTGTCCTGGGTAATCTCTTTTCAGTCCTGGCAGAGAATTTTACGGTCTTGTGTTTTGCCAGATTCATCACTGAAGTGGGTAGTGGAGGTTTGTACGCATTGGCACTGGTGAGCCTTGGCGAGACTAAGACCCCTGACCGGTTTTTCTCATTTGGCATAGGCTTGACTATTGCGTTGTCAGTGGGTGTTTTCCTGTGGTTTCCTGCTTTGATAGAGCTCCATGGAATAGACGTGATATTCGTTTTTCATGGGGCAGTGGCTCTGGCTATCACTCCGGTCTTGTTTTGGTTGCCAAAATACGCCAGTTCTGAGCCAATGCAAAAGGGAGCGGCGGATGCCGTCAATTTAAAGCCTCTGCTGGTCTGTTTTTTTGCCTTTGCCTGTTTTACGTTGGCTGAGGGGGGAGTCTGGTCTTATGTGGAAAGGATTGGTGCCGGGGCTGGGCTCGCGACCGAGTATGTAGGCGAGGTGCTTGCATGGACCCAGGTTGCCAGCTTCTTTGCTGCATTATTGGCTTCCTGGCTTAGTATTCGCTTGGGTCGTAGTATACCTGTTTGTGGTGGTATGCTTGCTTTCATGCTGTCGTTTTATCTATTACAGATGCCCGATGAGACCAGTTATCTCATCGGTGCATGCCTGTCCCAGTTCGCATGGATATTTGTTTTGCCCTATCTCATGTTGATGTGTGTTGAGCTTGATAGATCCGGTCGATATTACGTGTTAATTACAGCGACCAAAATGGGCGGGTTTGCGTTAGGTCCAGCTATTATTGCGACATTAATGGTGACAGGTGAAGCGACCCAGTCAGTCGATGCTGGGTTAGGCCTGCAGGATTTTGTTATTGTGTCGTGGATTGGTGGTATTTTTGTCCTCATCAGTCTGGTTTTATTCTTGCCCTTAGCGATTCGTTTGGACAAAGGCTGATTGTCCTTGTAGACATGGAGGTAGTATGAGTGATATGACAAAGCAGAAATTGGAAAGGATGCGCCAGCATGCCCAGCGAAGTCTTGAAAATCACAGAGACCCCCATATAGGTGCGTTCTACAAACGCTGTATCGACGAACAGGCCCCGGTATTTAGCCCTGCCCATGAATTGACCGAGCGGACTTTTTATCGTACGCCTAGAAAACACACTCTGGCAGAGATTGATATTGGCTGTATGGGATTACCGATGGATGTCAGTGCGCCTTACCATGGTGGTCAGAAATTTGCACCCAATGCATTGCGCGAAGCATCTTACACTCATGGCCCCATTCATGATCGGTGGAAGCTGATTCCTTTTGAAATGTGTCGAATAGCCGACCTGGGAAATGTCGTATTTAACCGACCTCATGATACAACTCAGACGGTGGAAGATATTTATCAAGCCGTTTGCGAGCTTGATGATGCAGATGTGGTGCCTTTTTGTGTCGGTGGAGTGCATACGGTTTCTCATCCTGTGTTAAAGGCCCTGGGGCGAAATAGGTCGCTGGGGCTCATTCATATCGATGCTCACGCCGATACCATGACTGGAGAGATGCAGGGAGAGGAACTCAGTGATGGTGCTGTATTTCGCCATGCAGTGCTTGATCAGGGAATTGATCCTGCCCGAACTGTCCAGATTGGTATTCGTGGCTTTGCCACCCATTATTGGGATTTCTCCCATGATAGTGGCATGCGGGTCATCACCATGGATGATTTTGATGAAATTGGCCTGCAGGGTGTTCTTGCTGAGGTTCATAGCATTATTGGTGACGGACCCTGTTATCTGACGCTTGATTGTGATGGTATTGACGCCGCTTATCTGCCCGGGACGCAGCTGCCGGAGCCTTTCGGATTTACCTCCAGAGAAGTCCGAAACCTTATCAGGGGGTTACGCGGGCTTGATTTGATAGGTGCCGATATAGTTGAACTATGCCCGCTGGTTGATGTTCGCGGCACTTCGGCAAACTTGATGGCAGCGTTGGGATTCGAGATGCTCTGCTTGTTATCAGAAGCCCGCCAAAAGCGCAGTGGTAAGACCTATAAGACACACTGGTAGGGTGTTTGGCCAAAGTAACTTGATGTTTAGCTGAGGAATCGGAATGGCAGAAATACAAAAGCGCTGGACGCAGTTTGATCCACGCGATTTTATGGATGAACTCAAAGAAGGTGATATTGAAAAAGCGCTGAACTGGGTTGATGATAATGCTAGTTGGCGAATTCCTGGTGATCCTAAGTACGGTGGGGCTGTACACGAAGGCAAGCCGGGTTTTCGAAAGTTTGCAGAGCTCGCCAACTATTTTCTACCCCATGGTGTAGAACGTTTATGGTCCAGAGTATCGCATGCGCCTGGGATTACTTTCCTGGAACAGCAGATCAGAGCAAAGACGATGATTGGCACGGTATATGAAAACGAGTATGTTTTTGTTTTTCGCCATGGGCCTGATGGCAAACTGATCGAAGTGAAAGAATACCAGGACATGCAACCCATGCTGGAAGCTTTTGAAGGTTGGCAACCTGATGAAGACTAGCCCGCATTAACTCTCAGGGTTAGTCCCGGAGTGCTTCCAGGTCTATGCCGACTTCACTTGCCATGGCCTGGATACCAGTCCAGTACTGGGGTTGCACCGGGATGCCATGTTTGCGCCGCTTAATCTCGGCCCTTAGGGCATGCTCACCTGGCAGAGTGATTTCCTCGAAGCCTTTCTGCAGTTTGGTGGCCTTCAGCGTTCGTATCCATTGATCGACTTGGCTTTTGAATAGCGCAACGGGCATTAGATCTGCTATATTGACGACCATCAGGAATGCGCCGCCACCGCGTTTGAGCTTTCGATCTGCATCAGCTGCAAGAGCATGCATGCTGGGATATTCCATCTGTGGTGAAGTAACCCCTCCCGGGGTCAATAAGCCGGTCATAATCTCCAGAAATACATTCATTACATACAGCTTTACATTGGGAAATACGGGCGCTGCCAGCAGTGGCGCAGCCCGATGTTCGGGGTGTTCGATATAGGGAACTGGGTCGTCAGTGAGTTCTCCTGTTTCCGGGTCGACAAGGCACTTGCTATCCATTTTCTTGCCTGCCAGGACAGCTTTTGATAAGTAGGTTTCATACACTCCGGACACAGAGGTATCGCCGATAATAGCATCCATGTTTCCGGTTGGGCAGGCATATGAAAAAGGTGCTGCAGACATTTTCAGTTCCCGGCCGCCCCAGGGTGCATTTTGAGTAACTGAATTGACAGTGAGAATACCAATACAATCGTGCTCCAGTGCCAGCTTTGTGTAAGCACTGGCACAGCCAATGTCATGCCAGTTATGGACCAGGCCGATGCCAAAAGTATGCTGTTTGGCTTTAGCAATGACCCTATGCATGGCATCGGTCATGATGTACTGGCCAAGGCCACGATTACCGTTGATTACCAGGTAGTTGTTCTTTTCCTGTTCTATGGTCGGTTCTGCGGTCATGTTGATTTGGTCGTGCTGCATCATGAGATGATCAATCATGGCGATGCCCATTCCCTGCATATCTTTGCCCAGGAGGTCACCTGCTAAAATAGCATCTGCGAAAGCCTGCGCCTGATGGTCAGGGCTGCCCCAGCCCTTGATGACTGTTTTATACACTTTGTGAAGATATTCGGCTGATTCAAGTTTCATATGCAGGATTCCTAGGATTTGCGAGGCTATAGTTTAACCTGACAATATTCCACCTGGTGATTACAGGTTTCAATACTCCGTAAGGGGTATGGATAGGGCCTGTTAATAATGTCAGAAAAACCGATAATCAGGGTAAATAACCTAATGAGCCATCAAAGGGAGGTGCAGCATGCAAGAAAATGCGCAGAGCCGAGAATTAAAAGGGCTCCCGAAGACAGGTTTGAGCCGCAGGGAACTGGATAGGCAACTTGATGAATTGCAGGCTCAGATGACCTCTGAGGATGCGGGTAAACTCAGTGTTAATTCCCTGAAGGGCCGGGCAGATATACAACGGGTTGCTGAAAGCGCTTATCTCAAATTTTTTCCTTATAACGCACTATTTACTCGCCAGGAAAAAGCGGCGGCCCAGATGGAAAATGAGGTGCTGGATATGTGTGTAAAGCTGGTCAATGGCGGTAGCCTGGGGTGTGCTAATCTCACCTCAGGTGGAACGGAAAGCATATTCTGTGCGCTGCATGCAATGAGGCAATGGGCGCGAGATAGGAAAGCTCATATCAGCGAACCAGAGATCATAGCGCCCTATTCACTGCATGCCACCTTCAACAAAACTGCCCACTTTCTTGGTATCAAGGTAATAAGGATAGCCGTGGGAGAAGACCTGGTCGCGGATGTTGATGCGCTGCAGGCCGCGATTAATGAAAATACTATAGGATTGGCTGCTTCAGCTCCCAGCTGGCCTTACGGTCTGGTCGATCCCATTGAAGCTATTGGTAAATTGGCTCAGCGTCATGAACTCTGGTTTCACGTTGATGCCTGTGTCGGGGGGTATATCCTACCTTTTATGCGTAAACTCGGCTGTGATATACCTGTTTACGATTTTTCGGTCCCCGGGGTATCCTCGATATCAGCCGATCTTCACAAATATGGTTATGCGCCTAAGCCGTGCTCGACCATCCTGTATCAAAGCGCTGAACAGCAACAGTACCACTATGTCCCGGTAACAGAATGGCCCTGCGGGCTATACTTGTCCCAGGCTTTTATGGGTAGTCGCCCACTCGCGTCCACTGCAGCCGCATGGGCAGTGATGCATTACATGGGAGAGCAAGGTTATGTCGATAATGCTGAGCAGATCCTGCTGGTAAAGGATAAAATTCAGCAGGCGGTCAGCGAGATAAATGGCTTGTCTACCTGGCAGACACATGGACCACTGATAATGATAACCGCTGATTCTACTCATGATATCGCCACTGTGAGCATTGAAAGCATTACGGGTGCTATGCGCGCTCGCGGCTGGGTATTGCTGGGTGTAATGGATCCGCCTGCTATTCACTTAACCGTCGATCCCATGGAAGAACAAGCCTTGCAGTTATTCATTGATGATTTAATTGAGGTAACAGCAAAGGTGCGGGATGGTGATAGTAGCCTGCAGGGGTCACTCAATTATGGTGGCGCGGGTGGCAACCAGTCTCCAAGGTGGCTGCTGAATGCGCTGGCTTATATGGAAGAAGCAAAAAACAAACCGAATAACTAAGGATCAACATCATGTTGACAGGAAAAGTTGCAATTATTACTGGAGCGGGTCATTTCATGGGAATCGGTCGGGCTATTGCGACAAGACTGGCGCAGGATGGCGCCACGGTAGTGCTGACCGATATAGCAGCAGCGAGTGATGGATTGCAGGCAGGTTGCCAGGCGCTTGAAGCTGACGGGTTCCGAGCGCTGCATTTTGTCATGGATGTTACCGATCCTAATGCGGTCAGCTCGGTGTTTAATCGCGTTGCAGAGCAGCTTGGGCGAATTGATATTTTGGTAAATAATGCTGGTATTGGCGGTGGCAGTAGTGATTTTCTTGAAGTTCAAAGGCAAGATTTCCAGCGTACTCTGGACGTTAATCTCATGGGTTCTTTCAACTGCTGCCAGGCAGCGATTCCTTTTCTATTAGATAATAGTGTTGAAAATAATCGGTGTGGCGCCATTGTTAATATTGCCTCGCTTTGTGGTCTGGGCGCCATTGCTGAAATCCCCGTTGCCTATACAGCATCCAAGTTTGCAGTGGTGGGCTTGACCAAAGCGATGGCACTTGAGTATGCGGGTAAAGGTGTCCGCATTAATGCAGTGTGTCCTGGTGCTGTAAATACCTCAATGCGCGAACAGTTGTTTTTGCGCGTATCGGAGGAACAGAGTATTTCTACAGAACAGGCCCAGAGTATGGAAGATGAGACAATTGCACTGGGTCGCGGTGCCGAACCTGCTGAAATTGCGGAGGCTGTTGCCTATCTGGCAGGGCCTGCAGCTAGTTATGTGACGGGAATTGCCCTGCCAGTGGCTGGCGGTATGGCTAACGGCCTTTAGCTGCGACCGGTCTGATACACCGGCAAAGCAGCTGGACACGGGCGGTAGGGTACCTACGGTTTTTCACATTGAGTCATACAAAGGAGGCGAGCATGTTTTTTTCTCTACAGGGTGAAGTGGCAATTGTGACCGGTGGAGGTTCAGGTATCGGTCTGGCGGTGGTCAGGCGGTTTTTGGACGCGGGTGCGGAGGTGGTAATTGCCGATGTTGCTGACTACGCAGAGCTGGCTAATCAATTGCAATGCCTGTTCTATCAGGTCGATGTAGCTGAGCTGAAACAAATGCAGGCCTTGATGCAGTTCACGAAAGAGTCCTGCG
>Ga0206679_10001322_pt1 | contig 20415 bp, 21 predicted proteins | sample M110012015metaG_FD_155464 | JGI IMG/M metagenome (GOLD analysis project Ga0206679, IMG submission 155464) | Ammonia-oxidizing marine archaeal communities from Monterey Bay, California, United States - M1 100m 12015 | ecosystem: Environmental > Aquatic > Marine > Intertidal zone | place: USA... | reverse complement strand
CTAGTATTATTTGCCTCCAACAATCAAATGCAAATGGTAGCTGACCTAGTGGAGAAAACAATAGAGTGTGAGCTATTGGTTCAAGGCGAATATAGCAAAAAACGTATTCTTGAAAAGCACACTGAAAAACGCAAGAATGGTGAAGGCAGTGTTATCTTTGGTTTGGACAGCTTTGCAGAAGGGGTAGACCTCAAGGGTGATAATCTAAACCATGTCATGATTGCAAAATTACGTTTTAGTGTGCCCACCTCACCGATTGAAAAAACCACACAGTCCTACCTTGAATCTTTGAACAGAAACCCGTTTATGGAAATTTCCTTGCCAGATGCTTCATTAAGACTCATTCAAGCTTGCGGTAGACTTATCAGGACAGAGACCGATACAGGTAAGATTACAATTTTTGATAATCGTCTGAGAACGAAATTCTATGGCAAACAATTGCTGGACGCTCTACCTAGATACAATATAGTTGTTGAAACTACGGACAGTTAGTTTAATGCTCATTGATAATCAGATAACTTAAAATAAGGATTAAACCAAAACAACTCTAGTCACAATGGATTCGATTACTCGTACCAAAAAAAGTCAAAAAGTTACTATCGTAGGCGCTATAGTTGATTTTTTACTGTCTATCTTCAAAGTTATCATTGGAGTTATTGGAAATTCAGGTGCTTTAATTGCTGATGGTGTTCACTCTTTCTCTGATTTACTCACAGACTGGGTTACTTGGTATGCTGCCAAGCAAGCTGGAGAAGCCCCAGACCAGGAGCATCCCTATGGCCATGAACGTTTTGAAACTGTAGCTACCCTTGGGTTAAGCATATTTCTAGCGATTATCGGCACAGCAATTATTTTTGATGCTATGGGACGACTTACAAACGCTGGCGCCTTGAATCATGAAAGTTGGCTAATTGCAGCTGCAGGCTTGTCTATTGCTAGCAAAGAGGCTTTGTATTGGTACACAGTTACAGTTGCAAAAAACATTAATTCTGAAATGCTGAAAGCTAACGCCTGGCACCATCGTTCAGATGCATTTTCTTCGGTCGTTGTTATTATTGGTATTGTTGGTGCTGTCAATGGCTACTATTATCTTGATAGTGCAGCAGCTATCATTGTTGGCATAATGATTATCTATATCGGCTGGAAACTTGGATTCGAGGCAACCAAGGAGCTAGTTGATACTTCTATTGATGATGAAGACATTAAAAAATTACATTCAGCATTAGCGGGCATTAAAGGAGTTAATAGCGTCCATACACTAAGGACAAGGAGAGTTGGACATAAAAAATCAGCTGATGTTCATATTCAAGTCAATCCTTTTCTATCGGTGAGTGAGGGTCATATCATTAGTGTCAGCGTTGAGCGGGTTGCAAAAGAATGCATTGAAGGCTTGGATGATGTCACGGTACATATCGACCCTGAAAATGATGAGGAACAAGATGAAGCCCCCTACAAAGACTTACCAGAAAGAGCTCAAGCTTTGAAGATTCTACAACAAGCACTAAAGTTAGAAGACTGTACTTATGAATTTGATCGAACTCAATTACACTATCTAGAAGGCGAAATTTTAGTGGACTTTTTCTTATCACTTGATTATTTGGCTAACAATAGCGCTATAGAAATCAATACTCAACTCTCAGATATTGTTGCAAAACTTCCGGGATTTGGTGAGGTCAAAGTTTACTTTAGCTAAAAACTACGAGAAGCAAAAACTCACAAAGAATGGTAGGCGTGACAGATTGCCCCAGCTAATGCATCAGCAGCATCAGCTTGTGGTGCTTTATTTAGTTTTAATAACTGTTGCACCATAAAGGATACTTGCTCTTTACTGGCATGACCCTTACCGACTACTGTTTTTTTAATTTGATTTGGGCTATAGTCAACTATAGGCAATTGCCCTCCGACGGCTGCAATAACAGCCCCCCTTGCATGACCAAGCTTTATAGCAGCATCTGGATTTGGCCTGTCAGGGCGCATAAATACTCTCTCTATTACAACAATATCAACCTTATGCTTTTCAAGAATTTCTTTAATGCCTGAATAAATTGTAACAACCCGGTCATTTAAATCACCCTGCGTTCGGATGCAGCCACTACTAATATAAGTAAATTTAAGCTTGTTAACCGTAATTAGTCCAAAACCAGTAATTCTTGAACCCGGATCAATACCAAGTATATTCATAAAGGTATTCTATCAGTTAAGGAAAAACAAGCCAATATTTTGTAAAAAAGCTATAATGCTTTCTTAATTTTTAAAGAGAGTTAGTTTATGTCTGTTATTGAACTTACACAGTCAAGCTTTGAAGAAACAATCTCCAATAATGAAATAGTCATTATAGATTTTTGGGCACCATGGTGTGGACCTTGCTTGCAATTTGCACCAACCTTCAAAGAGACTTCAGAAAAAGTTGAAGGAGTAACTTTTGCCAAAATTAATACCGAGGAAGAACAGGCCTTGGGCGCTCACTTTCGAATTCGATCAATACCAACTTTGATGATTTTTCGTGAAGGTATCGGTATTTTTTCTCAACCTGGATCTCTTTCAGGAAAAGACTTAGAAGATCTTCTTGGAAAAGCCAAAGCTATCGACATGGATGAAGTTAGAAAAGAAATGGAGAATCAGTAACAGGTTACTACTAAATTAAGTGCTTTATTTTAATCCATCAATAAGTTTGGCATACTGATGCTCACTAAAACCAACCATAGTTTTCTCACCCTGAATCAGTACTGGGCGCTTTATCAATGTAGGGAGCCTTAATACTAAATCATAGCTGATATTACTTTTTTCTTCTTCAGATAGAGAACGATAAGTTGTTGAACGCTTATTAATCAATAACTCCCAACCGACAGAATCAACCATTTTTTTTAACACTTGTTGAGAAATAGGACTCTGCCTAAAGTCAATAAATTGAAAATCTATCTCACAATCGTTCAAATAAGCTATTGCCTTCTTGACTGTGTCACAGTTTTTAATTCCATAGACTTTAATAGATTTGCTCATAGAAGATCTAGCATTTCAGTAGAAAAGTTACAGGTCCATCATTAACCAAAGCAACCTTCATTTCAGCGGCAAAAATACCGCTTTCTATATTAGAACTCAAATCCTTAGCTCTTCCAACCATATAGTTGTAAATATTTTCCGCCTCCAATGGTGGTTTAGCTGTTGAAAAACCAGCCCTTGTGCCATTATTAGTTTCTGCAGCCAAGGTGAATTGAGATACAAGCAAAACTCCACCATTGATATCACTGACACTTAAATTCATTTTGCCTTCAGTATCAGAAAAAACTCGATAAGAAAGTATTTTATTGATCATTTTGTCAGCATGTTTTAATTCATCTTGTTTTTCTATACCAATAAAAACTAGTATTCCTTTCTTAATTTGACCAACAATTCGTCCTTCAACCTCCACGCTAGAAGATGATACTCGCTGTATTAATGCTTTCATTACACTATGACGACAAGTAAGAAATATCCGCAACAGACAGAAATAAACTCCTGACACGATTTATAAGCTTTAGTCGCGCCTGCTTAAGTTCTATATCATCAACATTGACCATCACTGAATCAAAAAAAGTATCGATTACTTCTTTTAACTCTAGTAAAGATCGCACGATAGCTTTATAGTCTTTCTGTTCAGATAGTTGTTTAGCAATTGACTCAGTTGCCTGAAAAAGTTTTTGCTCAGAATCTTCTATCAATAATCTAGAATCTAGTTCAACATCATTACTGTCAAAATCTTTGAGTATATTAGCGATCCTTTTATTGGCTTCAATCAAGCTCTTTGATTCGATTTTCTGAATAAACTCATTGAGCGCTTCAACTCTTAGATGAAAATCATGTGGAGAATCTGGACTCACAGCAAGCACAGCCTTAAAAACATTTCCGTCAACATGGACATCTTTATAATACGCCTTCAGTCGTTCCATCATAAATTGATATATTGAGGAAGAAGCTTCCCTGTCTACTTCCTCTGAATGCAGATTCAAGGAAACATCAATCAGTGTTTTTAAATTGATATCTAATTGCGCCTCTAACAATATTCGCAACAAGCCCAATGCAAGTCTTCTTAGTGCATAAGGATCTTTTGAGCCTGTAGGTGCTTGACCAATGCCATAAACCCCTGTAATTGTATCTAGTTTGTCTGCAATTGACACTACAAGACCTTCATTTGTGGATGGAATTTCATCCCCAGCAAATCTTGGTTTATAGTGTTCTCTAATGGCTTGAGCAACAACATTTGACTCACCGTCATTGAGAGCATAATGGCCACCCATAATGCCTTGCAAGTCAGCAAATTCACCAACCATTTCACTCATCAAATCTGACTTTGATAGGAGTCCTGCTCGAGCACAAGCTTGGGTGTCAATACCAACCAAACCAGCAATATGTTTGCTTAGCTTTTCAATTCGCTTTGCTTTGTCAGCCATCGATCCCAAGGATTGCATAAATAAAACACTGCCCAACCCTTCAAGCCTTTGATCCAATCTTATTGCCTTATCCTGATTCCAAAAAAACTCAGAATCTGCCAACCTTGGACGAATAACACGCTCATTACCTTGAATAATAAAATTCAAATTCGTTGATTCAATATTAGCTACTGAGATAAATGATGGTAACAACGCACCTTTACTATCAACCATATGAAAGTATTTTTGATGCGACTTCATCGCTGATATGAGTGCTTCTTCAGGTACCTTTAAGTATTTTTCGTCAAATTTTCCAGAAAAAGCTCTTGGATATTCAACCAATGCACATATCTCATCTAATAATGATTCATCAATAACAACTTGAGCTTTACTGCTTTTGGCCACTATCGAAACTTGTTCACGAATAATTTCCTTGCGCTTGTTAAAATCAACGTCAATTTGAGCCTTTTCTCTCATGAATGATTGATATTCGCTCGCGTGAGGTATTTCCAAAGAAGAACTATCTGAGGACCTTAAACCTTTTGTAGTATTGCCACTCACCAATCCCATAATATTTGCAGGCACAACCTCATCATCCAACAACATCACCAGCCAATGGACTGGTCTTGCAAAAGAATAATCCGATTCTCCCCATTTCATCGCCCTAGCAATTGGAATATTTTTGATTGCTTTATCGACGACACTCGGAAGCAAGTCTTTAATTTGTTGACCCACTTTCTTGGTATGAAAAAAATAGTACTCTTTGCCACCAAGCGAGCGTTTTTCTAGGCTATTTAAATCAACATCACAAGATTTGGCAAAACCTTCTACCGCTTTTTCAGGTGAGCCCACTGATGGACCTTTTCTTTCAATTAACTGATCTTCTTGGTGACTTTGCATTTTAAAAATACATACAGCCAAACGTCTTGGTGTGGCAAAAGCGCTGACCTTACCTATTTCAATACCTAATTGCTCAAGTTCCTCAACAAGATTATCTCTAAGGGAGTTTGAGAGATTTATTAGTAACTTGGGGGGTAATTCCTCAGTACCTAACTCTAATAAAAAGTCATGCGTTTTCATGCTCGATATTTTAGCTTATTGTATAGATTTATAATTGGATAGATAAAGTTGTATCAGAAATACTGTTCACAGAAACTAATCATTGCTTGAACTATAGTTTTTCTAAATAATAGACAACTAGTCCTTTAATTAACTCCAAAATAAAAGAGTATTTCTCTATCAAATACAGCATCATCAGGAGAGGATGGAAGTGGTGATGCTTTATAAACTGCTCTTTCTATAGAGTTCTTAAATGCACGTGCCTTTTCACTATTATCAAGATTACAGTTTTGAATATTAACAGCTTCTACCTTGCCATTATTATCTTGCTGGACATAGACATTACATCCCCAATCATCTTCAGCGCCTTGGTAACGCCAGTAAGTTCTAACCCTTGCTGCTATATTATTAACATAAGCAGATTTTAATGTATTTAATTGATCCTCAATAATAAGCCTTCTAGCCAAGTCTTGTTCAGCCTGAACTTCTTGAGTAAGAAGTCGGTTATATTGCTCTTTTTCAAAAGCCTCTTTTTCAGCTGCTCTTTCAGCCTCTAATTGATTTTTTTTCTGTTGTTCTTCTTCAGTGAGCTTTTTAAATTCCTTAGCTTCAGCTTCAGCTTCTTCTCTTTTCTTTTGAGCTTCTAATTCTTTTTCTTTAGCTTCTCTTTCTTTTTCCTCTGACTCGCCTCTTTGTTTATCGGCTTCCTGTGCTCTAGCTAAAGCTTCTTGTGCAGCAGCCTCTGCCTCTTCTCTTCTCTTTTGAGCTTCTAATTCTTTTTCTTTAGCTTCTCTTTCTTTTTCCTCTGACTCGCCTCTTTGTTTATCGGCTTCCTGTGCTCTAGCTAAAGCTTCTTGTGCAGCTGCCTCCGCCAACTCTTTTTTCTTTTGAGCTTGATCTGCCTCTGATGCTGCTTTTGCAGCTTTTTCCTCTATTACTCCCCTTTCCTTGACAGCTTCTATTGCCTGTTGTTCAGCCTCTAGAGCTTTACTCTCAGCATCTATAAATCTTTCTTCTGCGAGTTCTTTAAGTTCGGTAGCTTTCTGTGCACTTGCTAAAGCTTCTTTTGCTTTGATCTCCGCCTCTAATGTCTTCTTTACTGCATCCATTAATTGAACTTGAGCTTTACGGACTAATTCTTCAGCTATGTTTTTTTGTTCTTCAGCTTCCTTGGTTTTAGCTTCTTCAGTCTTTCGTTTTTCTTCAGCTTCCTTAGCTTTGGCTTCTTCAGCTTTTGTTTTTACTTCAGCCTCTTCTTTTTGTTTAGAAGCTTCTTTAGCTTTTGCTTCTTCAGTCTTTCGTTTTTCTTCAGCTTCCTTAGCTTTGGCTTCTTCAGCTTTTGTTTTTACTTCAGCCTCTTCTTTTTGTTTAGCGGCATCTTCAGCAAGAGCTTCAGCTTCTTTAGTTTTGGCTTCTTCCGCTTTACGCTGAATTTCTGCCATAACTTTTTTTGCCTTGGCTTTTAGAGCTTCTTGCTCAGCAATTTTTTGACTTTGTTGGGCGCTTTCTGAACGCTCTTCTTGTTCTTTCAGTTTTTGTTGTTTTTGTTGTTCAAGGTCTTTCAAGCGCTCTTTCTCAGCTTCTATAATTTCTATATCAATCACTATCGCTTCGACTGGAGCAGGTTGAGATATAGAAGGTTTGTTCTGAGTGACTTCCCAACGTTCAATATTGCTATATAACAATCCAAACAATAATATGGCATGCAAAATTATCGCAGCCCAAAATGCAATTGGATGCTTTTTAGCAATATTGATCATCGGCTGCATCATTGTAAGAAGCAAGCCAAGAATAAAAATTACAAACTTTTTTAGATATTTGTATATAAATTTAACTGACTTTAGAGTGAAAGTTTTGAACGTAGAATTTTTGTTCCCTTCTCCTTCAAGGAGTTCTGAAGAGTCTTTTTCATTATTGGCTTTATCGGGCTTACCGGGCAACAGTCCCTTAAGAAAATCTAATACCTTGTTAACGAATTTCATAATTAAAAATCAATTAATTAGGGTTTTCAGTCATGAAACCAATCTTATCAATGCCTTGGTATTTTAAACCTGCAATTAAATCAATCACTTTGCCGTACTCTGCATCATTGTCGCCTTTAACAAATACCTGCATTTCTGGCCAAATTTGATGCCTTGCAATAACTTGACTTATAACGACACTAAGTGATACTGGATCCATATTATTTGTTTCCTCAATACCAGGATCCATCATTGAATTAATATAGTAAAGGCCGTCTTTATTAATTCCGATTACAGTCGGTTGTTGATCTTCATATTCAACCATAGTCGCTGGAGCTTGCGGGAGGTCAACTTCAATTCCCTGTTCAATAATTGGCGTTGTCATCATAAAGATAACCAACAACACCAACATGACATCAATATAAGGAACAATATTGATATCCGCATTAGTATCTGGTCTTGCGCGCTTAGGTAATTCGATCATTACTGTCTTTGTAAAATAACAAACAATTCTTCAACAAATGCAGTGTACTTATTGCCAATCTCCTCCACTTGAGAAACAAGGCGATTGTAGGCTATGGTGGCCGGAATGGCAGCAAAAAGACCAAAAGCTGTTGCAATCAATGCCTCAGCAATACCAGGAGCAACAATAGCGATAGTTGCCTGCTTGACTGAAGCAAGACCGATAAAAGAGTGCATAATTCCCCAAACCGTTCCAAAAAGACCGATATAGGGGCTAGATGAGGCAATCATTGCAAGCACAGAAAGACTGGAATCAAGTCGATCAATCTCGTTACTTGCCGTCGTATTCATTGATCGATAAGCTCTCTCTGAGTTCATGATTAGAGATTGATTCGATGTGGACTTGCTGTGAGTAAATTCTTTGAAGCCAGAGCCTAAAATATCTTCCATTGCCGTCCTATCTGAGGCGAGAGGTGGCAAACCCTTGTATAAATTAGAAAGTTTACTTTCTCTCTCAAATTTTTGATGAAAGTCTTTAATATCAGTTGTCGCATCCATCAACACCTTTTTCTTGGACATGATGACTGTCCAAGAATAAATTGACATTAGGACTAACACTATCATCACCACTTGCACAACTAGCCCTGCACTGAATATTAGGTTGATGATCGATAAACTATTGTCTTCCATTTATTTCCTCCAAGATAACTTGCGGCAAAGCACAAGGTTTGAATTTATTTTTAAGGACAGAAACTACCTTAACTTCCGCATTAAATAATACCGTATTTTGCTCTATATTCTCTATTTTCTGAGCAAAAATTAGGCTCGCATGACTGACAGATTTAATTTCAGTATGCACTTCAATTAAGTCATCAAGAAAGGCTGGCAACAAATAGTTTGCTTGAAGTGATCGAACTACAAAAAGAGCAGAATGGTCTCTAGAAAGCTGTTCTTGATCAAAGTTCAATTCGCGTAAATATTCACTTCGACCTCGCTCAATATATTTTAGATAATTGGCGTAATAAACCACACCTCCAGAATCTGTATCTTCGTAATAAACTCTGATACTCAGCTTACTCATTTTTCATACAAATCTTTCGTGTGGTTATGTCGCACAACTCCTAAATGAGAAAAAGCAAGATCTGTAGCAACACGACCACGTGGTGTTCGCATAATGAAGCCTTGCTGAAGAAGGTAAGGCTCAACCATATCTTCGATAGTTAACCTTTCCTCACCTAGCGCCGTTGAAAGAGTATCAAGACCAACTGGCCCTGCCGAAAACTTATTGATGACTAGATTCAAATAATCTCTGTCAAGCTGCTCTAGTCCCGCATCATCAACCTTTAGTGTTTTAAGAGCTGCTTGAGAAATTTTTTTGTTAATAATGCCCTTATTTTTAATATCAGCGAAATCCCGAACACGGCGTAACAATCTGTTGGCAATTCTGGGAGTTCCCCTTGAGCGTTTGGCAATTTCTTGTGCACCATCTTTTTTGATTTTGATATCTAAAATGGATGCAGATCGCTCAATAATTTCTTGTAAATCTTTTATCTGATAAAAAGACAATCGATGAACTATACCAAACCTGTCCCGTAAAGGTGAAGTTAACATTCCTGCTCGTGTCGTGGCACCGATTAAAGTAAAAGGTGGTAAATCCAGTTGAACTGAATGGGCTGCAACCCCCTCACCTACAAGAATATCCAACCTAAAATCCTCTAGAGCTGGATAAAGTATTTCTTCCACAACAGGATTCAGTCGATGAATCTCATCAATGAAAAGAATGTCGAAAGGCTCAAGTTTAGTAAGAATCGCTGCCAAATCGCCAGAACGCTCTAACACAGGACCAGATGTTTTCTTAATACCAGCGTGCATTTGCCTTGCAATTACATTTGCGAGAGTTGTTTTACCTAGACCAGGTGGACCATAAATTAAACAATGATCAAGAACATCGTCTCGTAATTTTGCGGCATCAATAAACAAAGCCATCTGAGATTTCATATCATCCTGACCAATAAAATCCTCAAAAGAGGTTGGTCTAACAGATGAAATCATAAAATCTTCGTTGCTTTGATTTTCACCGCCAACTAGGCTGTCCTCTTCAATCATAAGTGATGGGATTGTAAGTGCATGATTGGCTTCATTTTAGACCAATAGGTTCTAAGATTTATAGAGAAAACATGAAGAATTCATGATTTTTTTTTTAAACTTTGATTAAAACATTCAACAAGCTGAAGAAAAAATTAACATAATTGTGGATAATTATAAGAGGAGTATTGACACTGTATAATTGGCAGCTAAATTTATTAATCTTTTTATGAATGTTAAATATTGCAGTACTGAGTGTTAATCATCATCTAGCGACCGTTTCGATTCGAGAAAAAGTGGCGTTTGCTCAAAATGAGCTCGCTCCTGCTATTTCATCACTCCTATCAATACCAGGAATTAAGGCTTGTGTCGTCTTCTCTACTTGTAACCGTTCCGAAATTTGTGTGACATGTGATGTAGTTAATATTCGTGAGATTCTCGCAGAATTTTTGGCGACTACTCATGGCATTGAGCATTCCTTACTATTGCAATATGTGAGTTTTTTTGAAGGCAAAGAAGCCATCCAGCATATTTGTAGTGTCGCTTCTGGACTTGATTCATTAGTACTTGGTGAACCCCAAATATTTGGTCAACTTAAGGAGGCTTACCAGTTTTCAAAAGCACAAGGTGCATTAGACAAAGTCCTTGAAAAACTCTTTCAACATGCATTTACAACTGCAAAGAAAGTAAGAACTGATACCAATATAGGAGCTTCGCCAGTATCAGTTGCATATTGTGCTGTGAAATTGAGCGAAAAGATTTTTACGAACCTAGATGACCAAACCGTCCTATTAATTGGAGCCGGTGAAATGATAGAACTAAGTGCTCAACATCTACATAAAAAAGGCGTTAAGCGTATGATTTTTGTTAACAGGACGCTAGAAAATGCTCAAACTATTGCAGTTACTTATGGAGCAGAAGCAATCAATCTGAAACATCTATCTGAACATCTTTACCGAGCAGATATCGTCATTTCTTCAACCGCTGCGCCTGTTCCAATTTTAGGTAAGGGACTTATCGAAACTGTTCTAATTCAAAGAAAGCATCAACCAATGCTGTTATTAGATCTAGCTATTCCAAGAGATATTGAGCATGAAGCGAATCAACTGGAAGACGTCTTTCTTTACACCGTGGATGATTTACAACAAGTGGTTGATAGTAACCTCGAAAATAGAGAGCAAGATAAAATTTTCGCTAATGAGATCATTCGAGAAAAAAGCCTTGATTTTATAGAGTGGCTAAATAATGTCCCCAATGAAGAAATTATTAAAAAGTATCGCAAACATGCAAATCTACTTAAGAATGAACTATTACAAAGTGCAATAAAAAAACTAGAAACTGGATCTGACCCTGATTTAGTTGTTGAAGAGTTAGCGGACAAGTTAACTAATAAGTTATTGCATACAACCTTTGAAAATATTAAAAAATCCCCAAAAATTAGTCTTGAACAATCTCAGGACTCTATGCCAGTTTCAGAAAAACCTACTAATATTCATAACTCATGAATGAATCTATCCTGACAAAGCTAGAGCAATTATCCATGCGTCTTGAAGAAATCAACGCGTTACTATCCGACCAATCAATTGCCTCTGACCAAAATCAATTTAGAGAGCTGTCAATTGAGCACGCCCAACTAAGTCCCGTTAATAATCAGTATCAACAATATCTATCAACCATGAATGATATTAATGCTGCACAAAAATTACTCAACGAGAATGATCAAGACATAAAAGAGATGGCAGAAGAAGAGATTGTCTTGAATCAGAACAAATTGAATCAACTTGAATTGGAACTAAAAAAATCTCTTCTCCCAAAAGATCCTAACGATTCACGCAATATTATTATTGAAATTCGTGCAGGAACTGGTGGTGATGAGGCGAGCATTTTTTCAGGTGACCTTTATAGAATGTACTCGCGCTATGTTGAAAAAAACAAATGGAAAATAGAAATTATGAGTTCAAATATTGGTGAACATGGTGGATTTAAAGAAATCATTGCTCGTATTAGTGGATCTAATGTTTACTCAAAACTTAAATTTGAGTCGGGTGCTCATAGAGTACAAAGGGTTCCTGAAACAGAGTCACAAGGTAGAGTGCATACTTCAGCTTGTACCATTGCAGTGATGGCAGAGGTGATTGATATTGAAGAAGTAAATATCAATATGAATGATGTCAGAATTGATACTTTTAGAGCTTCTGGGGCTGGTGGTCAGCATGTCAACAAAACCGATTCCGCGGTCAGAGTTACACACATACCAACAGGTACAGTCGTTGAATGTCAGGATGGTCGATCACAACATAAGAACAAAGCTCAGGCTTTGTCAGTACTTGCTTCAAGAATTCTAGATGCTCAGCAACACGAACAGCAAAAAGAGCAAGCGACTCAACGTAAAGAGTTGGTTGGTAGCGGTGATCGCTCTCAAAGAATTCGAACCTATAACTACCCACAGAGTAGAGTCACCGATCATCGAATTAATTTAACGCTCTATAAGTTGAACGAAATAATGGAAGGCGACTTGGAGTCTATTATTAACCCGCTTATTATTGAACAACAAACCAATCAAATGATAGAGCTTAACGATATCCTTTAATTAGCTTTTATTTGGCAACAGTTGGGCAATAAAAAAGAAAATACCTAAAGTAATTACAATTGCTGGACCTGTTGCTATATCAAACTGAATCGAGCTGAAAAGCCCCAATTGAACAGACATGACAGAAACAACGATAGAACTAAAAATCATGGAAAGAGGAGATCTTGAATAAACACGTGCAATGGCTGGAGGAATTATAAGTAACGATGTAATCAAAAGCACGCCAACAATTTGGACCGATACAGAAACAGCAAGGGCAATTAAAAACATAAATAGCAATTCATAAGCCACTTTGTTAAGACCCTCAGCTCTTGCTAATTCCTCATTCAAAGTTAACAGCAACAACTTTCTCCAATTCATCACTAAAATCGCAACTACTGCAGCCATCACTGAAAAAATCCAAAAAATATCCTGATTGTTAATCGAAAGAATATCACCAAACAGGTAAGCGAAGTAATCAGTATTTCGATCACCAACAAAAGCCAAAACGACAATACCAACTGAGAGCGCAATATGAGAGAAAATTCCTAAAATAGCATCATTTGACCAAAAACCTTTTTGCTGTAATACAACTATAAGAATTGCAAAAAGTGCACCGACAATAACGAGACCTAAATTTATACCAAGACCTGTCGTTAAACCTAAAGCAACACCCAATAAGGCACTATGAGAAATGGAATCAGAAAAATACGATAGACGTTTCCATATTACAAAACATCCAAGAGAACCAGCAATTACCGACACTCCTAGAGAGGCGGCTAACGCTCTAAGAATAAAATCCTCCATATCTATTAATACTCTCTAGAGAGACTCTTTGCAGGTCTTACAAAGCCCGTAAAGATAAAGTGAATGATCTGTGAGTTGAAAGCCGTATTTGTTTGCTATTTGTAATTGATGCTGCTCAATTACATCATCTTGAAATTCAATGATTATGTTACATTTAACACAAACTAAGTGATCATGGTGCTCAACATTAGAGAGCTCATAAACGGCCTGATTATTTTCAAAATTTAACTTATTAACAATTCCTGATTCTTCAAATTGAGTTAGAACTCGATAAATTGTTGCCACCCCAACTTCCTCGTGTTGTTCCATCAGCGCTCGATAGATATCCTCAGCACTCAAATGATGATTAGTTGATCTCTCTAACACCTCTAAAATCTTTAATCTCGGTAAAGTGACTTTTAGACCAACACTTTTTAAATCTTCAGCATCCATTCAAAAATCCTTAAGGTAAAATCTTATCAATATTTTAATCGTTTAACCAAAGATGAAAAGACTAACTTTAATTGTGCTTGCCTTTATGATTGTAGGTGGTTGCTCAAACCCTCTACTAAAAACTCCTGAAATTTCTGAAAGTCTTGAAACTTCTGAAAATACTAAGTTTAAAATGCCTAATCTTCCAAAATTTTCGATGCCAAGCTGGCTTGATTTTTCAATGCCTTCAATTGATGTCTATAAACCAAGCATTATGCAGGGCTCTGTTCTCGAAATTGAATCTGTTGAAAAGCTTCAATTGGGAATGTCCAAGAGTGCCGTAATGAACTTAATTGGGTCGCCGAGCATCAATGACCCCTTTCATCAATATCAATGGGATTACATACACCATTCAACGGTCAACGGTGAACAAGTGATCTATTATCGTTTAAGGTTAGTTTTTGATGGAGATGCTCTATCAGAAATTGATAAGAGCGAACTAGGTGGCTTAACCGATAATCAACAATCAAAATAACTTTCTGTAACTGTTTTAATACTGATTACGTTTTTTCGCCTTCAAGATACTAATCCACTAAAATGATGTCATGTCAAAATTAATCGTTAGTGATTTAACTTGCCAAAAGGGATATAACGAACTCTTTAGTAATCTCTCGTTTGAACTAAATTCCGGAGAAATACTCAGAGTTTCTGGAGCCAACGGTTCTGGAAAAACGTCATTACTCAAAATACTTGCTGGACTCAACTCAGCAGAATCTGGCAGATTATCCATTAACAATAACAAGGTTGGATCCTATAATTATCAGTCTGATATATTTTATCTAGGTCATCTCCCAGCCTTAAGTCCCGAACTACATTCTAAAGAAAATCTAGATTATCTTACTCAACTCAATAGTAGAAGCTCTGATTATGTACCTGGTGAAGCACTTACAAATGTTGGTTTGAATAATTTTGAGTATGAATATGCTGCAAACCTTTCTGCTGGTCAAAAAAGAAGGGTTGCTTTGTCAGCTCTTTTCATTATTCAATCTAATGTTTGGCTTCTAGATGAACCTTTCACTGCGCTTGACGCTGATGGCATTAATGTGATTGAAGCTCAAATTGCTAAACACTGCGATGATGGCGGAATTTGTGTCCTCACAACTCATCAAAAATGCAACCTACCAGGGCTCAGGATACTCTCACTGTGAACATCTTTACTAAAACACTTACGAGAGACTTAAAGATGTCGCTACGCAACCCATCTAGTTTCCTTAATCCTCTACTGTTCTTTGTTATTGCTATTTCTTTGTTTCCTTTAGCAATTAGTCCAGAATCACATACTTTATCAAATATTGCACCTGGAATTGTTTGGGTAACTTGTATGCTTTCAGTGTTGCTCTCACTTAATGCACTTTTTCATTATGATTATGACAACGGCGTTCTTGAACAGATGGTTATTTCACATCATTCACTTCCTCTTATATTGTTAGCTAAAACGATTGCTCATTGGCTGCTAACCGGTCTACCTATCATATTGCTGTCCCCATTACTTGGAATGACACTGTTCTTAGATGCTAAGAGTATCTATGTTTTAATGTTTACGCTGTTATTGGCTACACCGAGTTTAAGCCTAATAGGAGCTATCGGCGCCTCTCTAATTGTTGGTATCAAAAACTCTGGGATGTTGCTATCATTATTGATACTACCACTTTATATCCCTATTTTAATTTTTGCCACAAGTGCTGTCTCTCAATCCCAATTTAATCTTCCAATTAATGGACAGCTCTATTTTTTAGCAAGCATACTGCTAATCAGTTTAATGACATCCCCTTTTGTAAGTGCTTTAGCTCTTAAGACTAGTCTGGATTAAAGCTTTACATTAAAAATATTAAAGACTATAATTGCTGTACGCTGATTTGTTCCGATTGCTAGCGTTGCCACCGGAGGTGGCTAAAATAAGCTAAAGCTGGCATTTTCCAAAAAAAACCTGCTTTAGACAGGTTTTTTTAATTTTTAGGACAATACCATGATATTTACTTCCGAATCCGTTTCTGCCGGTCACCCTGATAAAGTTTGTGATCAAATTTCTGATGCTATTCTTGATGCAGCGCTTAAAGAAGACAAAGACTCTAGAGTAGCCGTTGAAACCTTAGTAAAAGACAATCAAGTTGTATTGGCTGGTGAAATTACTACTAACGCTCAAATTGATTATGTTGATGTAGTTCGTAAAACTATCCTTGATATTGGTTACAACAAAGAAGAGTATGGCTTTAATGGAAGTACTTGCTCGATAACCAATCTTCTTGGAAGACAGTCTCAGGACATCTCTATGGGAGTTACTGAGAGTAAAAACCATGAGCAAGGTGCAGGTGACCAAGGACTAATGTTTGGTTATGCCGAAAACTCTACTGAAGAATTAATGCCTGCCCCTATAATGCTTGCGCACCAACTTGTTAGGCGTCAAGCTGATTTAATGTTGGACGGCTCTTTGCCTTGGTTAAGGCCTGATGCTAAGTCACAAGTCTCTTGTATTTATAAAGATAATCAAATTATTGGAATTGACGCAGTAGTACTTTCCACTCAACATGACGGTGATATTTCCCTTTCCGAACTGAGAGAGGCGGTAAAGGAAGAAATCATTAAACCTATATTGCCAGAAAAATGGCTTACAAATAATACCCAGTATCACATTAATCCGACTGGAAACTTTGAGATTGGAGGGCCCGTTGGGGACGCCGGACTTACAGGCAGAAAAATTATTGTTGACACCTATGGCGGCATGGCAAGGCATGGAGGCGGTGCATTTTCTGGAAAAGACCCATCCAAGGTCGATAGAAGTGCTGCTTATGCTACACGCTATGTTGCAAAAAATATTGTAGCAGCAGGCCTTGCAGAGCGATGTGAAATTCAAGTTTCATATGCGATTGGAGTTGCTGAGCCGACAAGTATTAGTGTTGACACATTTGAAACTGGAAAGGCATCACACACTGAAATTGAAAACCTGATCAGAGAACATTTTGACTTACGGCCTAAGGGTTTAATAGCTATGTTGGATTTAAAACGCCCAATCTACCAACAAACTGCAAGTTATGGCCACTTTGGAAGAACTGAAGACTCGATTAGCTGGGAAAAAATTGACAGAGTTGACCTACTAAAATAGTTTCTTTTTCGATTGTTTTTGGTATAATCATAATCCTGCCAAGGAGCGTTGCATTGAGGTTTAACTCAATCAGGCTTGGCAATCAAAACGACGCTCATTTTTTTCAATTTAAAAGGAAAGAAAATGAGTAATTCAATAGTTGATAATGATTTTAAAGTTGCTGATATTAATCTTGCAGACTTTGGTCGTAAAGAGATTGAACTAGCAGAGGCTGAAATGCCAGCTTTGATGGCACTTAGAGCTAAGTACAGCACCTCAAAACCCCTAGAAGGTGCCAAAATTATGGGTTGCATTCATATGACTATCCAAACGGCGGTCCTTATGGAAACATTAGTTGAGCTTGGAGCTGAAATTCGCTGGTCATCTTGTAATATTTTTTCAACTCAAGATCATGCAGCATCCGCTATGGCAGCGAATAATATTCCTGTTTTTGCTTGGAAAGGAGAAACAGAAGAAGAGTTTTTATGGTGTATTGAACAGACAATTCTTAATAATGGCAAGCCATGGGATGCCAATATGATTCTTGACGATGGTGGTGACTTGACGAAAATGGTCCATGAAAAATATCCAGAAATGCTTGATAATATTCATGGAATCAGTGAGGAAACCACAACTGGTGTTCACCGATTATTAGAAATGATTGAAAGTGGCGAACTAAAAGTTCCAGCAATCAATGTTAATGATGCAGTTACTAAATCAAAAAATGATAACAAGTATGGATGTCGTCACTCATTAAATGACGCTATAAAGCGTGGTACAGATATGCTAATGTCTGGCAAGAAGGCACTACTTATTGGTTATGGTGATGTTGGAAAAGGCTCAGCTCAATCACTTCGTCAAGAAGGAATGATTGTTAAGATTAGTGAAATCGACCCTATATGCGCTATGCAGGCCTGTATGGATGGTTTTGAAGTGATCTCTCCTTATAAGAACGGCATAAACACTGGTTCAATAGACTGTATTAATAAAGAATTGTTAAGTACTACTGATTTAATTGTTACAACTACTGGTAACACTAATGTTTGTGACTCATCCATGCTTAGTAGTCTTAAGGCAGGTTCAGTAGTGTGTAATATCGGTCACTTCGATAATGAAATTGATACACAATTTATGCGTGATAATTGGCAGTGGGATGAGGTCAAGCCTCAAGTTCATCGTATCTATAGGTCAGAAAATAAAAATGATTATTTAATCCTTCTTTCCGAAGGTCGCCTAGTAAATTTAGGCAATGCTACAGGTCACCCTTCTAGAATTATGGATGGCTCTTTTGCTAACCAGGTATTGGCTCAAATGCATCTATTTGATAAAAAATTTGCTGATTTTCCTAAAGAAAAAAAACCAGCTAATATTACGGTTGAATTGCTTCCTAAAAAGCTTGATGAAGAGGTGGCTGCTGGAATGGTTGGTGGATTTGGAGGTGTGCTGACAGTGATGACCGATGCTCAAGCAGAATACATTAATACACCTAAAGATGGTCCATTCAAACCAGAAACTTATAAATATTAAGCCCTGTTTAGTTCGATAATAATTAATTAATCCTTATTAAGTCCAATTTCTATCGTAACCGATTGCACTTGAGGGTGTTTTTGTTGAAGCTGGTTTGTTAAATTTTCTATGATATGATCAATTCGGCGAACTGTTGCATATACTGCAGACTTTTCATCACGCATATCATCGTTTTCAGAAATTTGCAATTTTTCATGCTCGATATCTGATTTAATCTTGTCCATTAATGCCTCCTCTTTAACTTCTACTTCGGCAACAAGTATTATGTTGTTTTCATCCATCACTATTGACTTTACATCATGACATAGCTCAACCTCGTTATGTTCACTGCATATTTTTGTGAAGTAATTTTCTATCTCTAGGTGACGAATGTCAGATAAATAAATCATATTTACCCGACCCAAAAAAACTGCTGCAATACCAAGTAATATTGCGATCAAGGAAGAGAACAAAATATCCCACACAGGATTTCCAGTCAGATAAGAAAGCGTAATACCCATGATTGCTAAAAAGATTCCAATCATAGCAATGCTATCCTCTAGAATCATGGCAACCAGTGTCGGATCTTTAGCCTCAGATATATATTGAAAAACAGTTGTCTCAATATCCTTGGTTCTATGTTGATATTCTCGCATTGCAACTCGCCAGGCATTGCCCTCAATCAAGAAAGAAACAACTAACACTATGAACATCAATGTAATTCCAGAAATATTGACGTTAAAAATGCTTATACTGGCTGCCTCGGTTGTATGCTGGCCCATCTTTAAGTAAGAGTGATAGGCATGATACAAGCCCAAACCTGATCCAATTGAAAAAAGGCCAATTGCTGACCACAAGTTCCAAATAAATTTCTTTTGATGGTGACCAAATGCATAGTCTTCATCAGGCTCCTTTTCACTAGCTATCAATCCAAACAACAAAAAGAGCTGGTTCAGTGTATCCATCAACGAATGGATTGCCTCGTTCATCATTGATGCAGATGTTGCAACTAATGCAGAAATAAATTTAATGACCGTTACTATTGCATTGCTAGCGATACCTATGACGACAATTTTTTTACTACCAGATGACATTTAATCCTCAACAAAATTTGGTGGAAATTACTATTAGAACTCATTATATTCGATATTAATACTTTATTTTTTGTACAATCAAGTTTGTATAAGAGTAACCTCCAATTGGATATAATTAATAACTACTTTGGTGAGAATTATTAATATATGAGTGATCAATCGATTGTTTTTTTGTTGATATCAACCACCTTAGTGTTATTTATTTGGGATAGGGTTCGCTACGATTTGGTCGCCTTCATGGCACTCATCGCCGGTACGATTGTAGGCGTTATACCAACCCATGGTGTTTTTTCCGGTTTTGGTCACCCTGCCGTTGTAATTATCGCTCTCGTGCTAATCATTAGTAGGGGCTTGGTTCGATCAGGATCAGTTGAGTTAATTAGTTCCAATCTTTCTAATTTCACAAGCGGCGTGAAGACACATATTGCATTAATGGGTACTATTTCTGCAAGTCTCTCCAGTATCATAAACAACGTAGCTGCCTTAGCTATATTAATGCCAGCTGACACTCAACTCAATCAAAAAGCGAAACGTAAACCTTCTGCAACTCTAATGGCACTTGCCTTTACCTCAATTTTAGGTGGCATGGTTACGATGATAGGCACTGCCTCGAATGTTGTAATAGCAACCTACAGAGAAGATGTTCTCGGTTCCCCTTATTCGATGTTTGACTTTACTCCAGTTGGTTTGATTGTCGCCATTTCTGGGGTACTTTTTATTGCTCTTTTCGGCTGGCGATTGATGCCTAAAATCAAAGATTCAGACCTTAAAGATGGCAATGAAGAAATGCGACAGTATGTCTCTAATGTACTCGTTACAGAGGAATCTCCCATCGTAAGTAAATATTTATCGTCTTTGGATGATGTTTGTGAGGGCGTTGATGTGTCAATTTTAGGGATTATTAGAAACGATGAGC
>Ga0206679_10001318_pt1 | contig 20481 bp, 18 predicted proteins | sample M110012015metaG_FD_155464 | JGI IMG/M metagenome (GOLD analysis project Ga0206679, IMG submission 155464) | Ammonia-oxidizing marine archaeal communities from Monterey Bay, California, United States - M1 100m 12015 | ecosystem: Environmental > Aquatic > Marine > Intertidal zone | place: USA... | reverse complement strand
TATTGAAACTGTTTCTGGGTCTGCCATTCATAGAGGTCACCCAGGAGCTGATGGCTCTGCTCCTTCGACATGCCCTGGACACCAATGATATAACCTAGTGTGCCGTACAGCATTTCCTCTCCTGTTTCCGGGTGTCGACGTATAAAGGGATGGACCTGCGTCGCATAGGCTTGCTCGGAATAGATTATTTTCATGCTTCGATCAGAATTTTTTTCACGCTCTCCGTAAGCACCATCTGGCGCGTATCCGCCACGAGCACTGTGTATAGCCAGTTTGCCGTCGATTCTTGCACGTAGCTCATCCGGCATTTCGTTAAGGGCTTTCTGCTGGTTAATGAACAGGGTATCTCCACCCACTGGTGGAATGGTTATTCCGTAGAGGCAAGTGCCCGCTGGCGGAAGCTTCTGAAAGCTCCAGTCGGTATGCCAGACTTGGGCAAAAATGGGTGAGGTTTCATTGGCGTCTCGACAGATTGCAGCGATGTGATCATGGCCCTCAATGGCTTCAAAGTAGGGGTCTTCGCCATAATCACCGAAATAGAGCGTAAAATTTTCCAGGTCGTTATTGGAAAGAGATTGCTCCGGGAAGGCAATCACCTTGTATTTCAGCCAGGCTTTGCGAAGTTTTGAAATGACCGCCTTCGACAGGGGTTTCGTCAGGTCCAAGCCTGAGATCACAGCGCCACAGGGGCCTGCTGATTCAATCACTTTAAAAGACATCGCAATACTCTACTGTTCCATGGATAGAAGACTACCAGCATCTTAGGTGCTCAGAAAGGCATGACCTTGCCGGGCCCTTTTTAGTACCCAGATATCCAGGTCTGTCGTTGGTGTTTTCCTTAAGTAGCGGTGATTGATAACTTGCGCCGGTCTGTGATGGTCGGAGCGAGTGGTTAGCTCGATAACTAGGCAATAGCGAATTCATTAGTCAGGCAGTATTACTGGGTGGTAAATGAGGTATCAACGGGGCCATAATCCAATGCTTGCCGGCCTGTCTGAATCGGAAGGGGTATTGATATTTTCGATCATCAATGCAAGCCAGGCATCGCAGATTTTTGATAATCAGGGAGCGTCTTGCCATGTCCGAACCAACTGAACCTTATGCAGGGATTCGAGTGATTGAATTCGGCCAGTTTGTTGCAGTGCCGTTCTGCGGACAATTGCTGGCCGAAGGCGGTGCAGAAGTCATCAAGGTGGAGTCGCCGGCGGGGGATCCCAATCGCCACATGGGGCCTATTACCCCCATGGAATCAACTATTTTTATTTCTCGAAACAGAGGTAAACGATCGTTACCTTTAAAACTCAGTGACCCAGGGGCGGGCAAGGTGATTGATGCGCTGGTCGCCAGTGCTGATGTAGTGTTGATGAATTTCCGCCCGGGATTGGCTGAGGACCTTGGCCTGGGTTCGGCGCAATTGCATGAACAATACCCAAGCTTGATTATTGGTGAAATAACTCCCTTTGGTAAGCAAGGTCCTGATGCTGACCTCGCTGGCATGGATATCGTGGTGCAGGCCCGCAGTGGGCTTATGGCATCCATGGGAAGAATGATTGAAGGCAGACCCGCTCCAGGTGATCCGGTGATATCTGATTATATGGCGGCTATGTCACTGGCCTTTGGTATCGGTTCTGCTCTCTATCGCAGGGAACGTACCGGCAACGGCGGGATCGTCGATGTCAGCTTGATGCAATCTGCCATGACATTGGCTAATAATCAGTTGATTCGTCATGAGGACCGCGATCGTGAAAGCCACCTTGCTGCCAACGAGGTATTGCGACAGCAGCGAATAGAGGGTGCCAGCTTTCAAGCGCAGCTGGATGCCTTGCCGTCAGTTCGCGAATTTGCGCTGCTGGCAATCTATTTTCGTACCTTTGAAACATCTGACAGCACAATCGCACTTGCTGCGGTAAGCCCTGGCCTGCAGGTGAGATTCATGGAGGCACTCGGACTGACTGATAGAGGGCTTCAGGAAAAAGTCGATCAAGCCTATATTGATGAACTCAAGGCTGAGGTGGAGGCAACTCTGCGAGCTGCCTCGAGCAAGGTCTGGTGTCGCCGATTACAGCAGGCAGGCGTGCCGGTATCGATGGTGAAATTCCCACTGGAACTGTTTGAAGATGTCCAGGCAGAAGCCAATAACATGTTTGAAATTGTTGAGCATGCTACCGCTGGCAGACTTCGGGTGCTATCGCCGCCTGTGAAACTCGATCAGGGTGGGTTTAAAACCCGATTACCGACCGCTCCTTTTGGCAGTGAAACCCGTTTGCTATTAGCAGAACTGGGTATGGATGAGGATGCGATAGACGACCTGCTAAAAGCAGGAACCAGTCGCGAATGGCATTAAGTACCCTTGAATTGAGGCTCGCGTTTTTCAACAAAAGCAGCTATTCCCTCTTTGGCATCCTGGCTACTGCTACAGATATTCTGGGCATAGGTTTCGTATTCCAGAGCGTCCCTGAGAGAACTGTCCATGCTCTTGTACATGGCTCGTTTGGCCATTCGAATTGCTATCGGAGGGCCTTCAGCGAATGTTGCAGCCATATCGAGGGTAGTTTTCATTAGTTCTTCTGGCGGGCTTAATTGGGAAACAATCCCCAGAGCCAGGGCTTCTTCAGCATCGATCATTTTCCCTGACCAGGTTAATTCGCAAGCCTTAGCCATACCCACCAGTCTTGGGAGAAAGTATGTGCCACCCCAGTCAGGATGCAGCCCACGTCGAGAAAATGTCTGGCCAAACCTTGCCTTAACGGACGCAATTCGAATATCGCAGGCCAGGGCAATATTCATGCCCGCGCCTGCAGCCGCGCCATTAACAGCAGCAATCACAGGTTTGCTGGCATTACGCATGGCAAGTACGGCTCTGTCTCGTATCGGTGCAATCTTCTCTTCCATGGGGCTGGTTTTCTTTGTTTTATTGGCGGCGTTCATGGCTTTCACATCGCCACCGGAACAGAAGCCTCGCCCGGCACCGGTTATCACAATCACTCTTACACTGTCGTCACTGTCGGCTAGTGTAACCGCCTCAAAAAGGCCCTGTCGCATAGATGGTGTCAGCGCATTGAGTGTTTCCGGTCTGTTAAGGGTGATAAGCGCAATTGCATCGCGCTGTTCGTAAATGAGGTGTTCGAATTGCATCGGGGTCTCCTTGGATAGTAATCCTTGCATTTTGGTTGTTAACGATAAATCGTTATAGCGCTGCCGTTCTTTGCGAGGATCAGGTTATTAGAGCAATCGGCTCTGAGCCTGTAAAGATAACCCAGAGATCTGGCTGGGTATAGGATGTCATGGCAAACCATGCCGGAAATTTGTCATACAAGGCTAACTTTTGGTTTACTGGTAAGCTAGGCGAATTGACACGCTCTCTTAATTGAGTCAGGCAAGTATTAACGGGCCTTTGTGGACAAGCCGGGTAGTTATTCAGCCGACCCTGGCGGCAACAAACTCAGCGATTCGGAGACTGGAAAATGCAACTTAGACGTGAAGGTCACCACTATATTGATACTATATTGCGCTATTATGAGGGCTGTAATACCGCTGATGTGGACTTGATGATGAGCACCTTTACTGATGATGTAGTGCATTATTTTGTGGATCATGGTGAAGTCAAGGGCGCCAGGGGGCTTGCTGAATACTGGGCCAGGGTGGGGCCTTTAACCCAGGCTAACTGGATGCTTGATCACACCGTGATCCAGGAACCGGAAGCGGTTATTGAGTGGAGTATGCGTTGGGTGCCCAAACAGACGGGCCAGGCGGAGCTGCTACGGGGCAGCGAGTGGTATATTTTTGAAGGAGGTAAAATCAAGGAGATTCGGTCTTACCATGCGAATTTTTACCTTGCATCCACTCGTAATGCTGAATTACATGACTTTGATTATAGGCAACGCGGTTATCGAGTGGTGTAGCCCCATTGGATTGATTTGCCCACATTGAGACAGATAGTGAGGTTGATACTTATCCCTTGGGTGATGGGTTGGTCGCGGATCTTATGAGCGATCAGGTTTGTTATTACACGGTAGTATCAAATGAGTGAGGAGGGCGAGGGAAATGAAGAAGTATCTTCTGGTCATAATAGCCTGTTCAGCCAGTATGAGTATCGTTCTAAGTCTTGTGCTAATCAGCATGGAGGTAGAAGGGGTGCCTTGGCTGGTTGGGGGTGTGGTAGGTGGAGTGATTGGTGCAGTCTGTGGTCGATACTTTCAGGATAAGTAATTAGTAATTGCAACGACCGAGAATGTGTTGCAGTCAACTGGCTTTGAGTTAGGCAATGAAAACGGGCGCTTTGGTTTTCAGGCGGGTTGTCATTGTTGCCACATTACCTGCTGCAGCGGTGCATGCCGAGCGGAACAACGGCTCCCAGGACAATGGCGACAGGAAATGAATAGGCCTAGGCTTTAGCGTCAGTGATATCGAATAATAGGTGTTGTGATAGGTCCCCAATCAGGTCTGGTATGGATTGTCTTTGTTGAAAGCGCCACTGGCCATTAACTCGCTTGAACTTGTCGAGGTAACGTCCGGCTATGATCGGTTGTAGAGCGAAACCGACAGTCGCCTGTAATACCGTGAAATAAGATCTGGCGGTTGCTTCATTGGCAACGTCATCGACCTCGATAATCACATTAGTAGTGATATGTTTTGTTTGCGGGTTACCGGTATTGGGGTTGATGTTAACTGCTCGACGCTGGACGTTGAGAAACTCTTTACTACCGCTGGCAACCAATTTTCCGTCCGGGCCCAAAAGCCGGGCATGGCTAAAAAGATCTGCTATGCGACTCAGGTCGCCGGCGTCTATCAACTCGGCATACCTGTAGATCAGGTGTTCTATTTGACGATAGCTATCCATGCAGGTACTTGTCGGACCTCCTAACGCTGTACACTTAATGGCTTCAGAAAATACATAGAAATCGTGCTGATAATCGCTAGTACTACTAGGTAAATAGCCGGTGAGGCAAGGTCACCCGTTGCCTGGATCAGCCAGGTGCTAACCAGCGGGGCGGTCCCGCCGAAAATAGCCAGGGTGATGTTATAGCTCAGGCCAATGGCTGTATAGCGGACCTTGACCGGGAAGCACTCGACCATAAATGCGGGCAGCGGTCCCTGGATAAGGCCCAGTAACACGGCAAAAAGCAGTTGAATGACCAGAGCATATAACATGACGCCCTGGTCCAGAATTAGAAATGCAGGATAAACGAATAGGCCCATCACAACAGTGGCAGTTAGCATGATGGGTTTTCGGCCGAGGCTATCAGAGAGATGCCCACCCAGCGGAATCATGATCAGTAGCAATACCATGGCCGTTGTATTAACGCCTAGAGCATGTGCTACCGGAGGCGTCACTATTTGTGACAGGTAGGTTGGCATCCATACGAACAGTAAATAAAAACTGGTAGCGAACAGTAAAATGCTGACAGAAAGATGTAGTACTCGCCCGGGTATGTCGCGTAGTACGGCGATAATAGGCAAGCCAGCATTAGCTTCGTCTGCATCGGCTTTTTCAAAATCAGCGGACTCAACCAATGTTCTGCGTAGCCAACTGCCGACAGCAAAGATAACGATGCCCATTAGAAAGGGGATCCGCCATCCCCATTCATTCATGGCTTCTTCGGTCAGCAGGCTACCCAGCGTTGAGGCGACTAAAGAGCCTAACAGGATGCCTCCAACACCACCGCAAACCGACCAGCTACCAGCCAGGCCGCGGCGATTGGCAGGGGCTGTCTCCACAAGGTAGGACATGGATCCAATGAGTTCGCCGCCGACCGAGATGCCCTGGACAAGCCGCAATAGTATGAGTAAAACAGCCGCAGTTGAACCAATTGAGGCATGAACGGGTAGCAGTCCGACTAGCACCGTGGGTACCGCCATCAGGGCGATAGACCATTGCAGCGCGATTTTTCGCCCAAGGCGATCACCAACATAACCGAAAATGATGCCGCCTATCGGTCGCATCAAATAACCTGCTGCGAATATACCGTAGGTTTTGATCAGTCCGGTAAGGCCATTATCTGCGGGGAAGAAAAGTGGACTCATAATGGGTGCTAGAAAACCGTAAACGGCAAAGTCGTACCACTCCAGCACATTGCCGACGGTGCCGGCGAGTGCGTGACGGCTGCCAGTATCGCTATTGTCTGAATTCATAGACCTGCCCATTGTTGAATAAACTATTAGCACTTTGATTAAAGACTGGCGGCCCTGCAAGCTATTTTTGAAAGCGGAAGACGGGTTTTGGCTGAACCGTCTGGCTAGTCGGGTACCGCTGGTATGCACCTGAGGTTATCGAGAACTGGAAGCCGAAATCTGATAACTCAAGCGCATACGGATATAAATCAGTACAAGGAGGATGTAAATCACCACCAATGCCCAACCGGTGCTGTCGATATCTGAGAATGACAGCGCTGCCTGCCCTATGAGTACGCAAATGCCAAAGGCGCTGATTAATTTAAGGTTCTTGCCAGACAGATCCATACGCGCATTGCTAAAGGCTTCGGGTAAACGCTTTTCAAAATTCATCGCTGCGACCAGCGGGATAAGATCGCATATAAATACTAAGCCGCCACCCAGCATGATGATGTAACGCAGGTCTTTACCGGCAATGATAGGTGCCGAGGCAAACACAAGCAGTATAGTCAGAAGAATATGCGGGGTGTTGAAACGCTTGTTGACCACGGCAATGCCTTTCGGTAGCCAGCCGTCTTCGCAGGCAATCAATACTGATTTAGTGGCCCATGAGAAAGTCGAATTGATACTGGTCGCCAGAGCAAACAAGCCAGCACCAACGATAAACGCAGTATAAACGGCAGGGGGTAAGATAGTCTTTGCCACCTCCGACAGAGGTTTACCTGCTGTCTGCTCGATAGGCAGGATTCCAACAGCGACGATGGATACTAGAGCAAAAAAGACTGCTGCGATTCCGGTACTGTAGATGATCGCTCTCGGCAGATCTCGATGTGGGTTTTTCATCTCACCTCCCAGCTCCGATATATACTGGGCGCCGCCGGTAGAAAAGGACAGGACCACGCAGGCCAGACCAAAGCCGTACCAACCGTTTGGGAACAGGCTCTCAGTGCTAGTGAACTTTGTGTAGTCGACTTCCAGAATGCCGAAGAAGATCAGTGACGAAAGGCCACACAGGAGAAAGACAATCATCACTTTCTGCACTGCAGCAGCTTGTTTGACGCCAAATAGATTAACGAAGTAGAACACGATCAGGATACCAAGAGCGATAACTTGAACATTAAGATCAGGCAGTAGTGCTACGGCGTAAGAGGCAAACCCGAGGGCAAACAGTGCAATCAGGATATGGGTAATCAACAGAATGGCGAGGTAGAAAAACCCGACCTGCGGTCCTAGAATTCTTTTACAGTAAACGTAGAGCCCGCCTGTTGCCGGCATTGCTGAGCCCATGAATGCGACCGGAAGTTGCTTGATGATAGACAGGCAGGCAGAAAGAACAAATGCAAAAGGAATCGCATAAGCGGTGAATTCGATGCCTATGCCGATAAGGACCATAATACCCGAACCGATGACCTGCCCGAGGGCGATAGCAAAGACGTCCCAGAAACTAAGCGATTTCTTTAATTCCACTGACACCGTCCTGTATCGTTTGGTTTGATCAAATCTTTGCCAGTGCGGTATCAAAATCGGCTATCAGGTCGGCTACGTCTTCAAGGCCGGTTGAAACGCGAATCATGCCATCGGCAATGTTCATTGCCAGGCGCTGCTCTTCTGGTATGTCGAGGAATGCCATCGAGGCTGGTATCTGCGTGGTTGTTCGAACACCGCCGAGGCTGGCCGCAAAACAGGCCAGTTCCAGGTTGTCCAGGACCCTCAGTGCTGCGTCAGCGTTATCGACTTCGAATGTCAGCATAGCCCCGAACTCTGGCATTTGTGCTTTGGCAACCATGTGTTGGGGGTGTGATGGCAATCCTGGGTACCATACCTTGCCTATCGCTGGATGGGCCTCAAAATAGGATGCCAGCTGCGCCGAGGATTGGCATTGCCGTTGTAGGCGCACTCCGAGCGTCTGGATACCCCGCACTAGCAACCAGGCATTGAACGGTGGCAGTGGTGAGCCCAGCTTAACCATGGTGTTCCACCTGATCTGTTCGAGGAAATCGGCTGGCAAACGCTGCGACTTCATGCAGATCGCGCCGCCGAGTGCATCGCTGTGACCACCGATGAACTTGGTTGCGCTCTCAAGCACGATATCTACGCCCCATTCCAGCGGCCTTGCGACGTAGGGGCTGGCGAAGGTGTTGTCACAAACCAGAATTGCGCCGCTGGTATTTGCTATCTCGACCAAAGGTGGAATAGCCGAAACCTTCATAGTTGGGTTGGCAATGGTTTCAAAGTAGATGACTTTGGTATTAGGGCGTATCGCTGCCTGCACTGCACTCGGGTCGGCAGTATCGACGAAGGTTGTTTCTATGTCGTAGTCAGTGTATCGGTGATCCAGCATTTCATGGGTTGAACTGTAGGTGGTCCAGTCGCAGACGATGTGGTCCCCGGCTTTCAACAGTCCGAGTAATGTAACTGAAATAGCAGCCATGCCGGAAGCAGTAGCCAGACATGCATCGGCTCCTTCGATCACCATCATCTGTTCTTCGAACTGGTACTCGGACGGATTACCACAGCGACCATAAATATTGACCTCTTTGCGTTCGCCATCAACCACGCGTTGATAGATGTCGGTGTCATACTGAAAGCTCGAGGACATGAAAATAGGTGGGCTGATTGACTTGCTGGCGTCATCTGGAGGCAGGTAAACCGCCTTGCTGTTAAAATGAAGGTTGGCCCTTTTTTCCGACTTCACGACATTGCCTCCGGTTTACGTGTTCGGACCCTTTTTCCTAGTGGGCCCCAGTCCTGCATTGTAATATAACTAGCCTGACTCTAGCACGTTGCAGGCTGTCATGGTTTTTGCAGAACTTCTAAAGTTTATCTATCAAACTGGTTTCTATTCTGGCGGAGTACTTGGGTGTCTTTTTGGTAGGGAGGTCGGATAAACAAAAAGGCATGAAGTGATCATAAACCTGATTGAAGCGAGTCTCTTAGTATTTCTCGGTCCCTTGTATTGCTCAGCAGCAGCAGAACTGGGCTTGGATAGAGGAAGACTCAGAGCTGCGCAGGTATGCCTTAAAACTGGCTAGGCGTTCTGTGGTTCCTCTCTATAAACCTCAAAGTCCAAACGATCCAAACGCAGGGTATTTAACATTGAGCTCATTGATGCCGCAGCGATTAACTGACAATAGAGGCTCATCACAGCGGGGCTCAGACGATCTAATCCATAAGTGTCAATGACTCCGGTAATAGCAACAAACAGGCTCATACCGATACTGACATAAAGCATTGAAGTAACATTCGCTCTAGCCTGCAGGTTACGTTCTGCCCCGCTTTGGTAAGGGTTCTGTTTTCGACCGTAGGTGAACCACCACGCAGCAAAGGCAAAGCCCATATTGCCCAGGCCCAGGATCAGCCAGGATAAATAAAACCGATCCTTAGCAAAATCATTGATGATGGCATCGACAAGCAACGAGACAATAAAAAAGGCGATGGTCACTCTAAACAGGGATCTGGGTACGATATCAAACACACGTCGTGGAGTTAGCTCGGCCTTGCGGGTTGTGCGCTGGTCGGATTGTCGCATGAGTTTCATCTGCCTGAACTCCTTTAGCTCCAGGGCCATCTGCGGTGTCATTTGAATCATAAAAATGGCCCAGGGTAGCAGTGCCGCGTGTTTTGCTGAGAGATCAAAGTCCAAGCCAAGCATGGCCATCATGACGCTCCAGCCGACGATCAGTAGAAGCTGATTAACCAAGCGATAGTTGCGATGCAGCCGCTCATAGTAGCTGGCAGATTTTGGATAGAGCCTAGGGTATTGGTCTGGTGAATAAGTGTGCAAGGCCGTTTGCATGCGCTTATGAATCCGGCCAGGAAAGTAATATGACATCAGCATAAGCTGGCTAGTCAAAAGTGCGTAAAAAATGATTGATTCCGTCATGGAATTGTCCTTAAAGTTCCCGCTTGTTCATGATTTTGCTAAAAGCGACGCGGATTTCTGAATCCGTTATCCCTTTGATTCTGAACGATTTAATTGTATCTGTGAGACCGTCTATCAACCAGCTGTTGAGATCAACAGAACAGTTGGTTTTAGCATCAGGGTGAACGAAGGTACCGCGGTAACCCTTGGTTTGAATCACGCTATCACGCTCCAAAAGCCGGTACGCCTTGGCTACTGTTTTATTATTGAGCTCAAGGTCGTTCGCTAATTGCCGAATAGAGGGTAGGGGGTCCCCGGCACGGATCTGGTTCTCCATCACGGCTTGTTTGATCTGTTCGATCAATTGCGTGTACACCGGAGTCGGTGCTTCGAGATCGATTTGAAGTTCCATTAATGTTGTGCCAGTTGTACCATGCATACTAATGGTACAAATATTTAATGAATAAGCAAAGCTTTTCTTTTAATCGTTTTTAAATCATTGAAAAATGCGACTTTAAATTTACTTTTCTACCGGTAGGTCCTGCCGGTAGATTTAACTGGGACTATTCAGAAGAGATACATTGTGTGCGCAGTGATTACAGAATTGGATTCTTGAGTCTACGCGTCCGGTGAATGTGGTAGAGGATAGACCAGGTTTACATTTACTTTAGTTATTAAGAAGGGTTATGTTTGAATGCTACTGGATGGCACTTCAAACAAGGAGGGTAATCATGGGCCGGCTTGCAAATATCAGATCTGAAAGTGGCGGTATCCATCCCTTAGCCGAGAACAAGGTAAAGGATTTTCTTGAGCCGTATGTTCAAGGGTTTATTGAAAATTCGCCCTTCGTGGTTGTGGCCAGCTGTAACGCAAATGGAGATTGCGATGCCTCCCCCAAGGGTGGCAAACCAGGTTTCGTCAAGATAATGGATGAACGTACGCTGATGATGCCGGATATTGGCGGTAATAATCTTTTCCAGACTTTCGAGAACTATGAATCAAATGCAAAGATCGGATTGATCTTTATGATTCCGGGTATGGACATGACGGTGAGAGTCAATGGTCGTGTTACCGTCATTGAAAAAGAAACGTTTTCGCAAAGGGTAACGGAACCCGAATTGTACTGGACTGATAAAAACGCAAGGTTTGTGCAGGCAACGATCATTGAGGTCGATGAAGCCTATTTTCATTGTCCCAGGTCTTTTAAATTTGCGGATCTTTGGGATACTGAGACGATTCAGGCGAACGCGCAGCGCTCGATGGCCTCGTTAAAAGCTGAATGAGATCGATTTTCTGCTCTGCACAGAGACGCGCTTAGCAAACAAGCTAAGCTGACAACCTAAACGTTGCTATCCTAGTGTTACAGCCTGGTTAAATGATCCTTGTCAGGAGGCAATAACAGAATGACATTTACGCTTAGTTTTCCGAAAGGGATTGCCCTGGTGGTGGGCGGAAGTGGTGGAATCGGCTCGGTCATCGCTTCTAGGCTGGCTTTGGCTGGTGCCCAGGTTGCAATAACTTATTATAAAAACAAAAGTGCAGCTGAGGATTTATGTAAAGAGATCAATCAAAATGGAGATAAATGTTTTTCTTTTGAACTGGATATAAGAGACGAGAAGGCAGTAGCGAAATTAGTAGAAGACCTTTTAGGTGAATTCTCGAATATTCACAGCGTGATCAATGCAGCCGGGTTTGATATTCCTCAGAAAATGATAGCTGACCTGGATCAGGAAACCTGGCATCAAGTAATAGATTCTGATTTAAACGGTTTTTTTAATTTAGTTTCTTGTTCTCTAAACCACCTGAGAAAAAGCGGTGGGAGCTATATTTTCATCAGCTCAGCGGGACTTTTAAGGTATCCGCCCGGTGATATTCTGTCTGTTGCCCCTAAGGCTGCAATCGAGTCTCTGATAAAGGGCATAGCAAAAGAGGAAGGTGTCAACAATATACGCGCCAATAGTATCGCTTTAGGGGTGATTGAAACTGGGATTTTCTTGAGGCTTAAGAACCAGGATAACTCCTTTTTTGATGATGAATGGGAAGCCGCGGTATTGAAGAACCTGGCTCTCAAACGTTTTGGCAAACCAGAAGAAGTAGCCGACTTAGCCGTTTTTCTCGCATCAGACGAAGCCAGTTATATTACCGGACAGTTTATCGCGGTTGATGGTGGTTACGGCATATAGCAGTAGTGGTGTTTCTTGTCGTGCGGCCATTACGCAATTCACAGCCTACCCAGATCGCTCTGAACTAGACTTCCTTCGCCTGCACTCTCGGGGAAAGGGTCAATGATCTTCGCGCCTGCAAACCCCATCTTCGGGAGGAGCTGACTAATGCTGGCATAGATCTCCTCAACGTTACGCCTATCCATTGACCTGGCTATAAAGCATTCGCCATTGGCAACCATGACACTTTCCAGCATTCGGATGTGGGCTTCGGTTGTATCAGAGAAAGGTACAAAACCTACGATCAGCGGGATAGACTGGTGCAACAATGAACAGAAAAATGTTTCTTGGTATTTAGTGTCCGTGGTGCTAAATGGGCTATCGACGCAGATCGCCTTAAGCTGCTGACCGGAGGTACATCAAGCAATAGCGTTTAAGGAGTTGATTATGGAAGATCGACAGGCAGTCCAGGCAGAAGATCCGGTTTATTGGGCTTGAGGCAATTGAGGGCCAATCGTGAAATCGATCCATATATTATGCTCCGCGCTCCTATGTATGGCGTTAACCGTCCCGTCAGTAGAAGCAGAAGCGTCCAACCCAGGCTCCTATTCAGTGTTCATCGGGCACCGCTTTTTCAGGCCGTTTGCACAGGAACTATCCATCTATAGTGAGGCAGCGGGATTTACTGGTCGAACTCAGTCAATCGCCTCCTCCGGCCGTGCTTCCAAAGCACCTGAGAGGTTCTGGGAGAACGCCAGCAAGGGCGACGAAATCCAGGCCATCCTTGACAGTGGTGATATCGAACCTGCGAGCACGACCCATGATGTGGTGGTGGTCGGAGCAGGAAGTGCTGGTCTATACGCAGCAAAGACGCTTAATGAGTATGGCTATGACGTATTGATTATAGAAGCCACCGACCGTATTGGAGGGCGCGTAAAGAGCGCGAGCTTAGGCGATATACGGGTAGACCTAGGAGCTGAAGAGCACTATCGTGCCACTGGGGATAATCCCGTGTGGCCTGCAGTGCGCGATGCCTATGGTGAGTCTATTTACGTGAGCCCTTATTTAGGTATCACCGCGTTCTCCATGGATGGTAGCATTAACACCTGTTGGAGAACGAGTTCCGCTCTTCACCCATGCCGTGATGACAGTGATGTCGCCACATATGATGGCTTTAGCAACTGGTATTGGGTGCCCAATCAGCATCTCGATGCAAACTCGAGTTTGGCCGAGGATGTCGCTGACAAATATGGTATTGATGTCTCACATCGAGCCTATCATCTTTATGATAATGGCTTTGCCGGAGGATCTTACGCAACTAATCTGGATCAATTGGGCGCCAGGAGTCTGGCGTTGCAAAGTAATCAGTGGGACCTGTCTAATAGTACGCTGACTTTGGGGGACAAGGACCTGGGTTACGCCGATATTCTTGAGACGCTTTGGTGGGATGACGTAGTGGCGAACAGTGACTTGTTGCTGAGTAGTCCTGTAGTGAGTATCGATACCAGTGGCGATGATGTAGTTGTTACAGACTTGAATGGTGCAACGCATGTCGCACGGCAAGTGATCGTGACAGTTTCCATTGGTGTGCTGCAGTCTGAAATGATTGATTTCATCCCTGATCTACCGGAGGCTACGGTCGCAGCTTATAAGGGCATTGGCATGGATATGGGTATGAAAGTACCCATGCGATTTAGCTCGGCCTGGTGGGAGACTGAAGGTGAGGCAATGGCCTGGCTGGTGACCGAAGGATTGGCGGGAGCCTGTTGGGTTCCTAGTGACTACAAAGTGGCGAGCAGTTCACATATTCTGATGTGCTATCCCATGGGCGATAATGGTACTGCCCTGAATGATATCGCGGTTGCGGCGGGTGGGGCTGCTGCTGGTGATGCGGCCATCATCGATGCAATCCTGGCCGATCTGGATAGAACCTTTCCACAAGCTCTGGGTCAGGCATCGGTAAATTATGTGGAAGGTATTGTCCAGAACTGGGGCGCTGACCCTTATACCTTGGGCGTATATTCCTACCCCAAGATTGGAACCTATACGACGGCCAGCGACAGTAGGCGACGAGACCTCCAATACCCTGTGGCGGATGGGCGAGTCTTCTTTGCTGGAGAAGGAACCCATACCACGCATCCATCGACGGTGCCTGGTGCATTGCATGAGGGCGAGCGGGCAGCTCGGGCGATCCACGCAATCAACACTGCGACCCCTAACCCACCCACCTGCGGGCAAGGTTGTTTTAGCTTTGATATTGACGCAGATGAAAATTTAGAGGCTGATGCATTAACTGACGGATTACTTGTCATCAGACACCTATTCGGATTCTTAGGCGAGTCGCTGATCTCGGGTGCCATTTCCAACGACGCCACGCGCCAAGATGCTGCGGAGATTACTCGTTATCTTAACGATGCTGAATCTGAGCTAGACATCGATGGGGATGGTGAAGCCGATGCACTGACGGATGGCCTGTTATTGATCCGCTATCTGTTCGGGTTCTCTGGTGATGCGTTAATTTCAGGAGCAGTATCTGAGAATGCGGAGCGTGCCTCTGCCGAACAAATCGAAGCCTACATCAGGCAACGGATTCCGGTCATCTAAATGCAGGTAAAGAACTGACCGTATGGTGCACATCATAAACATTATAGAATAAAACGCTCAGTCCGAGGATATCTGGAACATGATAAGTAAAACAACAAAAAGGAAAGCCAAAATGGCCAGATGGTTGTGCCAGGCGACATTGTCTATTGTGTTGTTCTGTGGCTCGCTTCAGGCCGCGAATCCGGGGGAAGAACGGGCAGAGTCTGTTGCAAAATATGGCATCAAGATTCCGGCTCCAGCACCTGAGCGGAGTGATAGTGAAGGCGCCGGTCCTTATCAGCAGCTACAGATTGAAAATGTCATGTTGGTCGATGGCCTAGGTTCGCCACCTCGTGGCCCGGTGAATATCAGCATTGTTGAGGATAAGATCGTCTCGATACGCGCTTCAAGAGGGTCCTCGCGGGTTACCAATAGCGCAGTCTCCGGCGGTATTCGTCGAATAGATGCCACTGGCATGACAGCGCTGCCCGGATTCATTGATGCGCACTCACACATTGGCAACCCGGGGCAAGGTCTAGCCGGGCCGGTAACGCCACCTGAATATGTTTTTAAGCTCTGGCTTGCCCATGGTATTACAACTGTCAGGGAAGTCGGCTCTGGCATGGGGCTAGCCTGGACTGTGGATCATGCCAGGCGGAGTCAAGACGGGGAGATTGTCGCGCCGCGAATAATCCCTTATTCAATGTTTCCTGGCGGTCAGATTGTAGGCGACAAAGCTGCGCGTAAGTGGGTACGGGCGGTAAAAAGGAATGGAGCTCAAGGGGTCAAGTTAAGAGGCGGAACCCGGGAAGCTCTTGTTGCTGTCTACGATGAAGCAAAAAGGCTGGGAATGGGCACTGCTAGTCACCATGATCAGAACGGTGTTTATCATGTGAATGCGCTCGACAGTGCCCGGGCGGGACTGGATTCGATGGAGCACTGGTATGGCTTGCCTGAAGCGCTGTTCACAGATAAGACAATTCAGGATTATCCACCGGAATACAACTATGCCGATGAGCAATGGCGTTTTGCTGAAGCGGGTCGTCTTTGGCTGCAAGCGGCCGAACCCGGATCGCAACATTGGCAAAATGTGCTGGCAGAGATGCTGGTGCTGGACTTCACTCTGGTGCCAACGTTTACCATTTATGAGGCAAACCGGGATGTCATCAGGGCGCGTGATGCAGAATGGCATGCAACCTATACGCTACCGGCTTTACAAAAGTTTTTTATGCCTGACCCAAGACTCCATGGCTCTTATCATTTCGACTGGACGACCGCTGATGAAGTGGCCTGGGGTAACAACTTCAAGCGTTGGATGCAGTTCGTTAATGAATACAAAAACAAGGGTGGCCGAGTGGCTGCAGGATCTGACGCGGGCTTTATTTTTAAGCTGTTCGGCTTTGCTTATATCCGAGAGCTCGAGTTGTTGCAGGAAGCAGGATTTCATCCGCTTGAAGTCATTCAGGCAGCGACCCTGAATGGCGCAGAATTGATTGGGATGGATGAGCAAATTGGTTCAATAACACCCGGTAAGCAAGCAGATATCGTTTTGGTGCAGGGTAATCCGGTTGCGAACTTTAAGCTTCTATATGGTACTGGACACATGAAACTTGACCGAGAGTCCGGCGTGCTTGGCCGGGTTGGTGGTGTCTCCTATACTATAAAAAGTGGCATTGTTTATAATGCCAAAGAGCTTCTGGCTGATGTCGCTAAAATGGTGGCACAAGCGAAATCAGATAAGAGAAACTAGGTATCGCTCAATCATTCTTTTGTGCAAAAGAAGTCGAGGCTTCCTGAGGCCCCCCCCGCACTGTATTACTTACGCGTCTTGTGCCTGATGTCACGAATGATCCGTTCTTCCCATGCCGGTTGTTTTGCAGGTTACAGTTTCATTTCATCTCCTTAGGCCAGGATGAACAAAACGCTCCTTAAAACCCGTGTTATATCTCTTCCATAGGGGTTGACGGGATACAGTGTAGCTTTCAGTGATCGAAAAAAGACGAAGCGGCGACAGACTACGACAAGCACCCGCGGTTGCATTAACTTGAAAAGATAGAAGAGTCTTGTCTTATAAAGGGCGGCCTGATGCTTCCTTCGCGGCAACTATCAAGTTGCAGGCATCGGAGTCCTGTATTTCACTTAAATCCTGTATAAGTAACAAAATTGTCGTTATCTTCACGCACAGATTTCACATCATTGGCAGCAAAATCAAAGTCAGGCCACCCGAGTGCAACACATGTCATAATTGTTTGATCATCAGGAATATTAGCGTGCTCTCTTACCACCGATGACTGCATAATGCCCTGGCCATTGATGACCGTACCCAGGCCACGTGTCCACGCAGCCAAAACCAGGCCATACACTACAGCACCTAAATCGAAGTGACAGATGGTGTCATGCTCCATGGTTTTCTCACAAGTCATAACAATGGATACTGGCGCATCAAACTGGCGAAAACCGCGCATCACCCAGTCCTGGCGTTTTTCGGTATCTTCACGGGCAATGCCCATCACAGCAAAAAGCTGTTTTGCGATATCAACCTGCCTTCGGCGATACTCTCCTTCATAACCGTGGTTCATTTTAATTTCTCGATCAACATTGGCCCCGGCCAACATTTTCGCGGTATTACCTTCTCGGATACGTTCCAGCGGGTCGCCAGTGACAACATGAAAAAACCAGGGCTGGGTGTTCATCGATGAAGGCGCTCCCTTGGCAATCGAGATGATCTCGGCAATTAATTTCTGTGTTACTGGTTTTTCCCTGAACGCGCGGATACTGCGTCGTTGTTTCACGAGCCCATCAAACTCATTAGCCTTCATAAGTTTCTCACTTCTCACTTGTTAGTCGAATAAAAGAGAACCTATACGTAATACCAAATACAAATCAAGTTACATCACTGAACGTAATATATCGCTTTAAGTACAAAGGTAGTTCTCACACGCCAGCAATTCACCTGTTTAAGATAGCATTACCTTTCCTTAAGCCTGCAAGCTGGGCGGTCAATATGGCAGTGCTTGGTCTTATCGATCTAGCCATGGCAGTGCCAGATAAACAGAAAATGTGTTAGGCGCACGCTGTTTGAAACCGCGCCTGTCATATAATTTTCTCTTAGCGATTCGTAAGGCGTACGACCCCGGTGCGCACCGCGCGGTTGTGCAAAGTTGTAAAACTGCGCTCATTCACTCAATTTTTTGTTCAGGTCTACATTGCGCTGGTAACTCAATAGTTGAAACGACGCTTTCTGATGTGTGCAGTAATTCGTTCTGCTTAGCCGGCTAGCTGAGACATTCTTGGTGGAATGTACGCGTGTCCGTTACCCAGTTCTTGGACTTGCTAATAGAATTGCTTTTGTAGCGCCTCATAAATATCTCGATGATACAAGTCAATTCAGAAGACTGGAGAACAGTGCCGCTCTGATAGGGGGCTAAGCAAAAACACCTGCCGGATGATGGCTAAGTGCCACGCTGATCATGAAAGCGAAGGTTAATACGGCCGCTACTAAATACAGGGCTCTATGAGCTTTACTTCGCCCCCGCCTGAGCGCAAACATGCCCAGGCCAATGTAGGCAATCAATGCCGCTAGTTTCATAGTGAGCCAGTCGTTTGCAAATGGAAACTGTTGAACCTGAAACATCAAGGATATAGCCGACAAAAGGAGAAAAGTATCGATGATATGAGGTAGAACTCTGACAGTACCATGCTGCAACCATTTGCTGTCTTGGAGCATCCAGATTCCTCGAAGCAGGAAAAAGCTGCCAGATAAAACCACACAGGCAGTATGAACAAAGTAACCGGTTAGATATGTGTCCATAGTCTCACCCATGTGTTGATCCCGGATTTTCCCCCGTGCGGGGTCTGCCACAGTATTCAGACTTTGGTTAGTCCGGCTCTGTTAGGTTGGTTCTCAGGGCTCGAACTAACTCTGTGGCCCGCGCCTACACTCTATCTTGTCTACAGCTGCACACTGAACGAATTTAACTTGCAAATAGGTTCTGGCAGGTTTTTCCAGTAAGGCGGGGTCATTGACCAGGTTTTTGGTTTTAGTCATGTCGCGTACTCCTCTGTGCTCAGTGAACCGGGCTACTTCCTACTTTACCACCCGTACCAAGCAAGGACGCCACTGGCTTTCTCGACTGTGCTCGCTCAATCCTGTATTGATCCAATAGTACACCTCGCTGAAAATCCTGGCTATCGCTATAACAGTCCTGTTTGTTGCGCGGCTAAATCAGAGTCCGATCATAGAATCTAATTAACTTTTAGTATTTGAAATATCACTGATACATGCAATGGCAGTCAGGATCACCCCAAAACTTTCTCCTTATGTGCAGTTTCAATACCATAAGCATTGAGGCACTGGCCTCGAAATAGACAGATTCACAAATAATGTCTAGTATTCTTCCACATTGGTCGACAATCCGAGAGGAAGAAGCATAATGCAGCAGCTGAGATCAGATAGTGAGGTTGTTGAGCAGATTCTTGAGCATATAGATCAGGGGACAACTGACCTCGGAACGGAGACCTGGCAGGAACCCACGGCTAACTATGTAAGCCAGGCGCGGTTCGAAGCCGAGATCAGTTTGCTCAGGCAGGTTCCTGTCGCATACGCCCCTTCCGTGCTACTGGTAGAACCTGGGAGTTATCTCGCCAGAAATGTTGCTGGGCTACCGATTGTTGTTGTGCGCGGTCGGGACGGGCAATTGAAGGGTTTTCATAATGTATGTCGTCATCGTGGCATGACTTTAGTGCAAGATAGCGGCAAAGCAGCTGCGTTTCGCTGCACCTATCACGGTTGGACTTATAACCTTGAAGGCTCGCTGCAACACGTTCCATATGAATCAGGCTTCCCGGGGCTTGATCGTTCCTGCCATGGACTGGTTCCAGTTAATAAAGTTATTGAAATGGGTGGTCTGATCTATGTCTGCATTGAAGCCCCCATCGACAATGGCGCTCTGTCCGATATGCCCGAATTGATTAGTCCGCACCAGAAAGTGTTTCAATCTGAACAGTACAGCCAATCCGTTAACTGGAAGTTGAACATGGAGGCGACGATGGAGGGATATCACATCAAGCCTACTCACGAGAAGACCTTCTATCCATTTGGGTACGATAACCTTAATCTGGTCGAAACTTTTGGTCGCAACAGCAGAGTCACTTTCCCGTTTAGACGCATTGAAAAGCTAAGAGATGTTCCTTGTGAAGATTGGGATCTATCAGGAAAACTAACCTATGTTTATAGCGTCTTTCCTGTCTGTACGGTCGCTGTTTTGTCCAATCATATTTCTGTCTCGATATCAGAACCGATCTCCCCCGGTAGAACTCACTACTACACGTACAAACTCGGCAAGCTTGACGGTAATGAAACCAGTGATGACATTGAAAGGATGCAGCGGGACGCGCGTTTCGTCTCTGACACCGGTCTCAAGGAAGATAACGCGGTGGTGAGCCGGATTCAGCAGGGCCTGAAAACCAATGTGAATCCGCACTTCACCTATGGCTTGTTTGAAAAAGCAATCGTTCATCTGCACAGCAATCTGCAGCAGTTGATAGGATAGCATTGAGCTAGGCGGTGTTCTCTCTGCCGAACATGCTTCGTGCTACGATCAGTTTGGACACCTGCGATGTACCATCACCTATCTGCCAACCCAGAATGTCACGCAGCCGCTGTTCAAACGGTAACTCACTGGAATAACCGTAGTGACCATGCAAGGTCAGGCATTGTCTGACGATCTCGAAAGTCAGCTCAGGCACCCACCATTTGCACAT